>Ga0075012_10000631_pt1 | contig 36818 bp, 38 predicted proteins | sample All_14_2_FD_71474 | JGI IMG/M metagenome (GOLD analysis project Ga0075012, IMG submission 71474) | Freshwater microbial communities in response to fracking from Pennsylvania, USA - Allegheny Zone_MetaG_DW_15 | ecosystem: Environmental > Aquatic > Deep subsurface > Groundwater > Drilled...
AGGTTGGCGTCGGGGAAGTCGGCGATGTCCTCGGCATTGATGGCATCGACCATCACATTGGAGTTGCGTTTGGTGTTCAGGGCGCTGCGAAGGGCCCCGCGAATGCCGGTGACGACCACCTCGTCGACCTGGGCTGCGTCGTCTGAGGCGGGTTCGCTTTGGGGGGGCGTCTGGGCAAGGGCGGGAGCCGCCAATGCCGCTGCCATCAGGGCTGCTGCCGAGGCGCAGTAAAGGGCGCGTGCGCGGAATGTGTGCATTGGGTTGATCTCCTCCCAGGACGCCCGACCCTCTCTTGGGGACTGGACAGAATCTTGCCGACTTTTGGCCGCCTGAATAAGGCGCGATCTGACACCGGTGTCAACAAGGGACATGAGGTTGTCCGGCCTGATGGGCGGTCTCGCGACGTAATCGAACTTCAAGCGTGGCTTTGGGGCTGCGGTCGTCAAGGACGGGCGCCAGGCCGAAATCGGGATGGCTGGGTGCGGAGAAGCCCGAAGAGGCGCTATTCTGCGGCCATGGCCCAGGACTGACGACTGTTGTCGATCATGGTCCGCATTTCACAGACGCATTTGGCGCACTGTGCCTGGCACTGGTGACGGTCGAAGATGTCGCGCGGACGATTCGCACCCGCCTCGATGGCGAGGGCTACGTCACGCTGGCGAAGGCCATTGCAGTTGCAGACGTACACGAGGCGCGGATCCTGAATCTCGATTGAGAATGGTTCTCTATAGCATCGATTCATGCGTCTGCAAGTCGTTCGCATTCGTCATTGTTGACGCGCGGTTGACTGAAAGGCCTGCGCGCGGCACGGCGGGGCATGGCCCGTTCGCAACCGCATTCGTCTCAGTCCGTCGCACGCCCGCCGACCCGGCTGTATCTGATCACCCCGCCCGTGATCGCCGACCTGGACGAGTTCGCATTACAGCTGGAAGCGGCGCTGGCGGCCGGTGATGTGGCTGCCTTGCAGATCCGGTTGAAGCCCGCCGAGGATGCATCGATCCGCGCGTCGGTGTCGCGACTGGCCCCCATTGCCCGGGCCCATGACGTGGCCTTGATCCTGAACGATCGCCCCGATCTGGCCGCAGACCTGGGGTGCGACGGCGTTCATGTGGGACAGTCCGACGCCTCGGTGGCCTCGGCGCGGCGGCTCATGGGGCCTCACGCCATGATCGGAGCGACGTGTCATGACAGCCGTGACCTGGCCATGGAGGCGGCCGAGGCCGGGGCCGACTATGTGGCCTTCGGGGCATTCTTTCCGACCGGGACCAAGCAGACGGCCCACCGGCCCGACCTGGAAATCCTGACCATCTGGCAGCAGATGATCGAAGTGCCCTGCGTGGCCATCGGCGGGATCACCGTCGACAATGCCCGGGCCCTGGCCGTCGCCGGTGCCGACTTTGTGGCGGTCAGCAGCGGTGTCTGGGCGCACCCGGACGGACCGGCGGAGGCTGTTCGCGCTTTTGAAGCGGTCCTGAGTCTGCAGGGGTGACTTCAGGGGATGTTAGGATGCGTGTGCTGAACTGAGACTCCCTTGTTGCCGCCTTCGCCCGATCCGAGTTGTTGACTGATGCCTCGCAGCCGCGCGCTGGACATACCCGTCGTCGGCTCCGATCCGGAGGGGGCGCATGAACGCTCGACGGCTCCGGCGGCGCGCGGCAGCGCGGCCACAGTCTTTTCCCAGCCGCTGACGCCCATACTGACCGCCTGCGGGGTCGCCATACTTGTGCTTCTGGCGATCAGCACGGCACGGTCGATCGATCTGATCGTTGCGCTCTGGGCTGCCAATGGTCTGGCGCTTGGGGTCTGGCTGCGTCATCCGCGCGGCGACCTGAGCTTTGATCTCGCCTTCGGGGGCCTGATGGCGATGGGGATCACCGTCGGGGAGTTCCTGGCCGGAAATCCGCCGTGGCTTTCGTTGATGTTCACCGTGTTGAACATGGTCGAGATCGTCGGTGCGCTGGCGCTGGCGCGCCGCTTTGCACCGAGTCTCAGCCTGTCCTCTGTCGAAGGCGCGTGGCGGTTCATGCTGAGCACTGCTGTGATCGCGCCAATTCCGTCGGCCATTCTCTCCGCTGCGTTCCTGTTCTTCGTTCGCGATGCGCCGATCCTGATGACGTTCCAGACCTGGTGGTTCGGTCATGTGCTCGGCCTTGCCGTGATCGCGCCGATGATTCTGGCGATCAACCGCAACACACTCCTGATCCTGCAGCGGCCGTGGAAGATGCTGGAGTGGGTGGCGTTACTGGGGAGCCTGGGCCTCGCCTGCTACCTGATCTATTTCCGGTTCAGCAATCCTGTGGGATTCCTGATCGTGCCCCTGCTGATCATCATCGCCGCACGCCTGCGCGTTCCCGGGATCACGGTGGCGATGGTGGTCGTATCGGTCTTTGCCGTTGCGGCGGTACTGTCAGGAAACGGACCCGTCAGTGTCGTGCAGATCGACATCCCGGAGCGCGTCCTGATGGTCCAGCTGATGCTGCTGCTTGGGTGTCTGCCGATCGTGCTGGTGGCGTCCCTGCTGGACGAACGCGACAGCTTGTCGGAGAAATCGCGTCTGGGCCTGGTTCGGGCCGAACGCGCGTCGGAGGCCAAGTCCCGACTGCTGGCCAACGTCGCCCACGAGATCAAGAGTCCGGTCGCAGGCATCATAGGCATCGGAGAACTGTGGTCCGGCGGCCAACTGGGTCAGGTCAATGCGACGCAGAAGGAAATGGCCGACATGCTGGTCAAGACCGCCCGACAGGTCGAGACCCTGGCCCACGATCTGCTGGACGTGGCGCGGGCCGAATCCGGTTCGGTCAAGGTCGAGCTGCGCCCGACCGATGTGGTCGGGGTGCTGGAAGATGTCTGCCGCGCCACGATCCTGCGTCCCGATGCTCAGGGGCTGAAGATCGAGGTAGAGGCCGGCGGGGTCGGGCTTGTCGCTCTTGCCGACTCCCAACGGCTGACCCAGGTCATCGACAATCTGGCGACCAATGCCGTCAAATATGGCCGGGCGGGCGGCGCGATCACCTTCCGTGCCCAGCGGGTTCCGTCGGGTATCCGGATCGAGGTTCGAGACCGCGGACCCGGCTTGACGCCTGAGAAACAGGGGCAGTTGTTCGAGCCATTCAACCGGCTGGGGCTCGAACGATCGACTGTCGAAGGGCACGGGATCGGCCTGGCCCTGGCCAAACGGCTGGTCGAGTTGCAGGGCGGCGCGATCGGGGTGGAGTCCATGCCGGGACAGGGCGCGACCTTCTGGGTGGAACTGCCGTCGGCCTGAAGCCTTAAGCCGATGTGCGCGGTCTTGTGGGTGACGCGTGCGGCTTTGCGCCGCGCCGGCCCAACGCGCCAAGACACCGCGTCGCAGAAGGCGCATAGCCCCGCCGTCATATCGAATTATGGGATCATCCTCCGTGGATTTCGACGCCCTGTTGCTGTCGCGACTGCAATTTGCATTCACGATCGCCTTTCATATCCTGTTTCCCGCCTTCACCATCGGGTTGGCGGCCTATCTCGCGGTTCTGGAGGGGCTGTGGCTCTGGACCAGGCGGGAGGCGTTCAAGACCCTGTATCTGTTCTGGGTCAAGATTTTCGCGCTCAGCTTTGGCATGGGCGTCGTCTCGGGCGTGGTTCTGTCCTACCAGTTCGGAACCAATTGGAGTGAGTTCATCCGTCTGACCGGTGGGGTGATCGGTCCGCTGCTGGCCTATGAGGTTCTGACGGCATTTTTCCTAGAGGCGTCGTTCCTCGGGGTCATGCTGTTCGGCTGGAAGAAGGTCGGCCCGAAACTGCATTTCACCGCCACGGTGCTGGTCGCCGTCGGAACCACCATCTCGGCGTTCTGGATCCTGTCGGCCAACAGCTGGATGCAGACACCGCAAGGGTTCCAGATCATGGCCGACGGCCGGTTTCAGGCCACAGACTACATGCAGGTGATCTTCAACCCGAGCTTGCCCAGCCGGCTGGCACATATGCTGCTGGCCGCTTTCATCACGACGGCCCTGGTGGTCGGGGCCGCCTCGGCCTGGCGACTGCTGAAGGATCGCTCGGCAGGGGTGAAGACCGAAGGCTGGAGCGAGAGCCGCATCTCGCTGGTCATGGCCGTCGGCCTGATTGCGGTCCTGGCGCCCCTGCAACTGATTGTTGGCCATGAGTCGGGCATGGTCGCCCACCAGCATCAGCCGTCCAAGACCGCAGCCATCGAAGGCTACTGGGAAACCCGCGCCGACCAGCCCCTGCATCTGTTCGGCATTCCCGATCGCGGCGCGCAGAAGAATCATCTGGAAATCTCGATCCCGGGCATCGGCAATCTGATCCAGGGGGTCCCCCGCGACGAGGTCATCAAGGGTCTGGATTCCTGGGCGCGCGCGGATCAGCCGCCGCCGCTCATCCCCTTCTTCGGTTTCCGGATCATGGTGGGCCTGGGGCTGCTGATGATCGGCCTGGGCCTGTGGGGTGCCGTGCTGATCTGGCGTAAGCGAATTTTTCACAGCCCCTGGTTCCTGCGCTTCGCCCTTGTGATGGGACCGTCGGGCTTCCTGGCAGTCCTGGCCGGGTGGATGGTGACCGAGGTCGGACGCCAACCCTGGCTGGTTTACGGCGTGCTCCGGACCCGTGACGCGGTGTCGCCGGTGACGACAGGCGAGGTAGCTATCTCGCTGACCGCCTATGTTCTTGTCTATTCGGTCGTGTTTACAGCCGGGGCCATCTTCATCCTGAGACTGTTGGCCGAAGGACCTGTGGCGGCCAGGATCGAACCGGAACCGCGCAGACAGCGCGCGCCCGGCACCCCGCTGGCCAAGGCTCCCGAAGACACCTCGCCAGGAGATCCGTCATGACCCTCGATCTGCCGCTGATCTGGGCCGGGCTGATCGCCACGGCGGTGCTGCTGTACGTCGTGCTGGACGGGTTCGACCTGGGGGTCGGCATCCTGTTTCCCTTCGCCAGGACACCGGGCGAGCGAGACGTGATGATGAACACCATCGCGCCTGTCTGGGACGGTAACGAGACCTGGCTGGTTCTGGGGGGAGGGGGGCTGCTTGCGGCTTTTCCTCTGGCCTATTCGGTGTTGATGCCAGCGCTGTATCTGCCCGTTCTGCTGATGCTGGCGGGGCTGATCCTGCGGGGCGTGGCGTTCGAGTTCCGCTTCCGGGCCAGGAACCGGGGCCGCAAATTCTGGACCCAGATGTTCGCCGGCGGGTCGATCCTGACCGCGGTGGCGCAAGGGCTGATCCTTGGCGGCTTCATACAGGGGGTGACGGTCGAGAACGACCGGTTCGCTGGCGGGGCCTTCGACTGGTTTACCCCCTATACGCTGCTGGTCGCCGCCGGGCTGGTGGCGGGTTACGCCCTGCTGGGGTCGACCTGGCTGATGATGAAGACCACCGACAATCTGCATGGCGATGCGCGGCGGTGGACGGTATGGGGGGCGGCCGGGGTCACGGCCCTGCTGGCGGCGGTCAGCGTGGCCACGCTGGTGATCCATCCCCGGATCGCGGCGCGATGGGGCATCAACCTGGGCGGCAACATCTTCGACGACACATACTGGTTCATGGTCCAGATGGAGACGCTGCTTCCCCTCTTACTGATACCTCTGCTGGGCCTGATCGGGCTGGGGATCGTGTTCGTGATGGGTCGCAAGGGCTCGCATCGCTGGCCGTTCGTCGGGGCCCTGCTGGTCTTCCTGTCGGGGTATCTGGGGCTGGCCGCGGGATTCGCGCCCTATGTCGTCCCTTATGCGCTGGACTTCCGTCAGGCGGCGGCACCTGACAATGCGCTGGGGCTGATGCTGGTCGGGACGGCGATCATCCTGCCGCTGATCCTGCTCTATACGGCCTGGGTCTATTATATCTTCCGGGGCAAGATCGATGCGGAGGCCGGCTATCATCATTGAACCCGTTCCCCCGCCCGGGCCGGGCGAGGCATCCGGTCCGTTGTGGAAGAAGCTGGCCTGGTTCGCCGGGCTCTGCCTTTTGAGTTCGGCGGTCGTGGCGGGGCTCGCCTATGCGCTCAGGGCCTTGCCGTTCGCCGGTTGAGGCGCGAAAGATGCCGCCATGATGCTCCAGTCCGTCCTCGCCGCCCTGTTGGTGTCCGCCGCCGCCCAGACGGCGGTGATGCCGTCTCCTTCGGTGCAGGCCCTGCCACCCTCGCAAAGGCCAGGCAGTGACCTGACACGAAGCCTGAACAGCACGCCGCCCGCAGCCCTGTCTGCACCGCCTGCGACACCAGCGGCCGCGACAGTGGCCCCGGCGGCAAGTCCCCCGCGACCCGTGACCGTGCCGCCGCCGGTCGCGACGCCTGCGCCCCGACCTGTGCCCGTCACGGCACCACCGGTGACTATGCCCGCCAGTCCTGCGCCTGTACGTCCGGCCCCGACGCCCGCGCCCATACCCATGCCGGCACCGGCCCAGCCGCGACCCACGGTGACCGCTCCGGCCACGCCCGCTCCGGTTACATCCGTACCTGTCATGCCCGTGCCGCGTACGATCGCTCCAGCGACGGTACCGGTCCCCCGGTCCGCGACACCGACTGGCCCGCCGCCGATCCATCCGCCCGCAGTCCAGCCTGCGCCATCTCCGGCTCCCGGGATTGCGTCTCCGCCGGCCTTCGCCCCCGAGCCGGAACCCGCGCCGCCGCCGGTGGCGACGATGCTGAGTCCGTCGGCCTATGCGGCCCTGCCGTTCACGGTGGAACTGCCAACGGGCTTCACCCTGACCGCCGGTCGGCCGGGCCCCGATTTTCAGGAGTATACGGTTTCGCGCGCAGGCCAGTCTTTCGCGCGCATCTATGTCGGGCCGTCCTCACAATTCCCGATTTACAGCGGCGACATCGTCCAGGCGGGTGGACGGGCCTCGGTAGTCACCACCGACGGGGTGAACCGCCACGCACTCGAACACCTGTTCCTGCGCCCGACCGCCCCGCGCGAAATCCATGTCTGGACCTCGAGCCTCGAGGGTGCCGATCAGGCCCTGGCTGAACGGATCGCGGGTTCCGTCGACGCGAAATAGGCTATTCGGACCAGACGGCCAGCTCGGTCCCGGCCGGATCGCGGAAGTGGAACCGTCGACCGCCGGGGAAGGCGAAGATGGGCCTGACGATCACGCCTCCTGCCGCCTCGATCCGCGTCTGCATGGCCTCCAGGTCAGTGGCGTAGAGGACGGGCAGGGGAGAGGTTATCGCGTCTTCCCCCGGATCGGCGTTGAACCCACCGTCCAGCCCTTCGTTGAACGCAACGTATTCGGGGCCATAGTCCTGGAAGATCCAGCCGAAGGCCTGGCCATAGAAGGCCTTCATCGCCTCAGCATCCCGCGCCGGGAATTCAAGGTAGTCCAGCTTGCCGTCTTCGCGCATGTTCTTGATCCGTTCCTAAAAGCCGCCGTAAGGGGCTTGCCACACGAGACGCCTCCACGCAATATTGCGAACCATTCTCAATCACAGAGTCTGTTCGATGATCGTCCTGACCGCCGGTCCCTCCGACCTCTGCCGCCTGATGCAGGCGGATCAGCCCGCGCGGCGCTGTGGCGCTCACGCCAGTTCGACTGCCATGGCGACGGCCTCGCCCCCACCGATGCAGAGGGACGCGACCCCCTTCGTACCGCCCCGGGCCTGAAGCGCGGCCAGAAGGGTGGTCAGGACGCGGGCACCCGAGGCCCCGATCGGGTGGCCGAGCGCCGTTGCACCGCCGTTCACATTGACCCTGGCGTGGTCGATGCCGAGCTCCTGCATGGCGATCATGGGGACGACGGCGAAGGCCTCGTTGATCTCCCACAGATCGACGTCGTCCACTGACCAGCCAGCCTTGGCCAGGGCCTTCTGCATGGCGGGTACGGGGGCGGTGGTGAACAGGCCGGGTTCGTGAGCGTGGGCCGAATGGCTGACGATACGGCCGACGATGGGCAGGCCCAGCGCCCTGGCCACGCTCTCGCGGGTCATGACCAGGGCGGCCGCGCCGTCCGAGATCGAGGCGGAGGAGGCGGCAGTGATGGTGCCGTCCCTGGCGAAGGCGGGTTTCAGGCCGGGGATCTTTTCCGGCATGGCCTTGCCGGGCTGCTCATCCTCGTTGACGGTGACGCTGCCCTTGCGGCCCTGAACCTCGACCGGGGTGATCTCGGCCTTGAACGAACCGTTCGCGATGGCCGCGACGGCGCGGGTCAGGCTCTCGACCGCATAGGCGTCCTGGGCCTCGCGTGTGAACTGATAGGTCCGGGCCGAGTCCTCGGCGAAGGATCCCATCGGCTTTCCGGGCGAATAGGCGTCTTCCAGCCCGTCCATCATCATGGAATCGATGATGACGTCATGACCGATGCGGGCCCCGGCCCGGTGCTTGGTCATCAGGAAGGGGGCACCGGTCATCGACTCCATCCCGCCTGCGACGATGATGTCAGCTGATCCTGCAAGGAGGCTGTCCGAGGCCATCATGACAGCCTGGAGGCCAGAGCCACACATCTTGTTCAGCGTCGTGGCCTCGACGTGCAGGCCCAGCCCCGCGCCGATCGCGGCCTGACGGGCCGGAGCCTGGCCGAGACCGGCGGGCAGGACGCAGCCCATGTAGATCTGGTCGATCTTGGCCGGGTCCAGCCCGGCGCGTTCGACCGCCGCCTTGACCGCGGTGGCCCCCAGTTCGGTCGCCTTGACACCCGCGAAGGCACCCTGGAAGCCGCCCATCGGCGTGCGGGCGAAGGCGACGATGACGACAGGATCGGCAGACGACATGATCGAAATCCTTGAGGGTAAGGCGGCTAGATCGGCGGATAAGGTGACAAGCGCAAGTCTCAGGCGTCTTGCGAGGGTCTCTGCGGGGCCAGTTTGCGCCGTTGGCGCGAGACCGCCAGCGGCGTTCCGTCCGCGCCCCAGCAGGTCGCCTCGTCCACGGTCCAGCCTAGGCCATAGTCCAGCATCCGGAACTCGAAGAAGGCCCAGCCGTCCGGTGCCAGGTCCGGCGTCGGGTCGGTCAGGATGTCATAGCGCAGGTCGACCGTGGACATGGCCACGGGCTTTCGGATGGCGGTCCAGACCGGCGGATAGAGGGCGTCCAGCAGATAGCAGAGGCCGATCTCGTCCAGCGCCCGTCCGTCGCCGATCCTCATCCAGACCCGTTCGATCGTCGGTCGCCCCTCGATACCGGTCAGGATGAAGGGCCCGCCGTCGAAGCGATAGTCGACGTGCTGGGCAAAGCGAGGGACCATCGGGCCACGCAACTGCGCGTCCGCATCCAGCGAGGCGATCGGCGGAGGCGCGGCTGTCAGCGGCGTCAGGGCCTGGCCTGGCACGTCGGCCCCATAGGTCGCGGTCGCATGATTGGTCAGCCGACCGGCCTGGCTGGCCTCGACCTGGGCAAAGGCGGCGCTGCGACCGCCACGGAGCAGGCGGGGGGCGAAATCAAGAGGCTCGCCGTATCGCGCCGCCGCCAGATACTGGACCGACAAGGTCCGCAAGGGACCGCTGACCCCCAGGCCCTGGCGCATCGCCGAGGCGCTGAGCGCGGCCAGCAGGCCGCCGAAGGGAAATCCGGCCTCGGGCGGCAGGCTGACCGGACCGTTCGAGAAATCTCCGTGCAGATCGGCGCTCAAGACCCCGCTGTCGCCGGGCTTCAGCATCAGGGCCTGTTCTAGGGTCTGCTGGATCATCACTGTGCGATACCGCCGCAAGGAGACGGGCGGAAGACGTCGCTTCCGCCCGTGTTCAGGTAAGGAATGCAGGAAACGCCCGGCGAGCGCCGCACGTCCGTTGCCAAACAAGACTGATACACTCAGTTCCGTTTGGCAACCCGCTCCATGCGCACCGAACGACGCGCCTCACCTTGTCCAGCAGATCGTCGAATTATTCGGTATACAGCTCTCGAAGACGAGCAATTTCGGCAGCGTCGACGCCCAGTCTCTGGTCCAGATAGGCCTCGACCGATCCATATTGATTGTCGATCTGGGCAAAGGTCGCCCTCAGATAGCGCGCATCAACCTGCATGAAGACGGCCATAATCTCGGGCGGCAGGTTTGGCATACCGGATTGCGCCTGGCTGGACTGACCGTCACGCGCCGCAATGCCGCCGGTGAAATAACGGTTCGACAATTCATAGTCGTACAGGATGGTTTCGCGCGGAACCCCCAGGGCCGACAGGATCAGCGCAGTCGCCAGCCCGGTGCGATCCTTGCCTGCGGTGCAATGATACAAGGTCGCGCCGTCGGCATTCAGCAGGGTCTCGAAGAGGGCGGTTTCCTGCGGGCGCTGCGTATCCAGCAAGGAGGGATACATGGAGGCAAAGGCGTCTCGTGCCCTGTCGACCGTAACGGGGCCCTGGAACAGGGCCCCGATGGCCGACATATCGAGCTGGTAGTCGTGGGCGACGATGAGAGGCGCATCCGGGCCTGTCCAGGCCGTTGGTTCGGCCTGTCGTTCCGAGACGGATCGCAGATCGTGCACCGCCTGAACGTTCAGCCTGCCGAGCGCTTCCAGATCGGTCGGTGTCAGGTGCGACAGTTCTGCCGAGCGATAGATCAATCCCCATTTCACCCGTCGGCCATCGGTCGTACGATAGCCGCCGATGTCACGGAAATTCTGAACGCCCTCCAACGGCACCAGACGGGGTGCCAGGATGGCGCTGTCCCCGACCGGTGCAGGCGACTGGGCGACCGCGCTCGCCAGATTGACGGAGCCGCCCAGGGCAAGGGCCAGGACGGCCCCGACGACGATACGCTTGATGATCATAACTGGATCCGATGTCAGAAGTTGAAGCGGATGCCGGCCATCCAGCGCTGGCCGATCTGTTCGACCTCGCTGGGATGATCCAGATCGCCCTCATAGGCGATATAGACCTCGTCGGTCAGGTTGTTGCCGTCCAGGAAGACCGAAAGATTGTCGTTGACTGCATAGCGCACCGACACGTCCAGGCTCTCGTACCCCTTGCGGAACTCGCCGCTGCCCAGGCTGTTGAGCGTATCGATCCAGTCGTCGCGCCACTGATAGCTGACCCGGGCCGACAGGCCGTAGTCCTCATAGTAGAGCGAGGTATTGGTGATGGTCTTGGATGTGCCCGGGAAGTCGGCGGTGCGGCCGTCGCCGGTCTCGAACTCTCCGTCCAGCAGGGTGACATTGCCCTGGAAGCCGAAGCCCGACAGCCAACCCGGCAGGAAGACGAACTGCTGGGAATAGGCCAGTTCCAGGCCATACAACTGGCCGTCGTCGCCATTGCGGGTCGAGGTGAAGACATAGCCGGTCCGGTCAATGCCCGGGACGTCATAGAGGTCGCCGGTTACCGGGGCACTGGCGTCGTACAGGACCTTGTCGACCTGGCGATAGAAGCCGCCGATCGAGAGGATGCCCTGGCCGGGCAGATAGCGCTCCAGCGAGAAGTCGCCGCCGTAGGTTTTTTCCGGCTCCAGCGTCGGATTGCCGCCGGTGATGGTGCGGGAAATGTCGCTGACCGACGCCCCGGCGCGGATCGTGCCGAACGAAGGCCTTGAAATGCCTGTGGCGAAGGCGAGGCGAAACACCGTGTCGTCATTGACGTCGACCTTGAGGTTGACGCTTGGGAAAAAGTCGGTGGCCTCGTTGGAGACCGAAAGCGGGGTGTTGACCGTACCGACTCGCAGGAAGCCGTCGATGTCCTGATCCAGGCGTTCGACGCGAAGGCCGGCCACGATCTGAGCCGACCCGAACTGGATCTTGGCCGAACCGTAGGCGGCCATCAGCTTCTCGTTGATCGTGTAGCGGTCGGTCGGGCTGATGTTGGCGGCGGGATTGTAGAGCCCGGCGTCTCTCAGGGCGTTCAGACCGGCATCGACATCGCGGCGCATCGCCTTGTTGTCGAGGTAGAACAGGTTGAGGCCGCTGGGGAAGCCCGTGTCCCAGCGCCGATCGGTCAGGTAGTCCGCATAGGTGAAGGTACGGCCCACACGAGGCAACAGCGAGGTCAGGACGACCGCAGGGGCCGAACCGCTCAGGATCGAACCCTCGACCTCGCGGTCGTCATACTGGGCTCCGAACGAAAGCTGAACCTGGCGACCCCCAAGGTCGAAGTCGCGGCGGGCGTCGGTCTTGTAGATCACGGCGTTGGATTCGACCGCCTGGGCCAGGGGCAGGACCAGGTTAAGCGAAAAGGCCGAGGGGGTCAGGGCGTCAAGGGTCGTTCCTCGCACAAAGGTGCCGGCCGTCGCGCCTGGAACCTGGGTGGCCAGCGACAGGATCGGGAAGTTCACGTCCGAGCGGTCGTAACGAAGCGCGAACCGCTGGGCCGAACTGGCCTGTTGTGACAGGATCAGCGGCAGGTCGGTAGTGTTCTCGGTCTCGGTATAGTTCAGCCGCCATTCGACATCCCAGCCGCCCACGACATGGTCGCCGCCCAGGGTGCTGATCCAGTTGTTGTTGGCATAGTAGCCGTCGTTGGCGGTGCCGCGCACCGGTACGCCAACGAGATCGCCCGAAGTCGCGGTGCGTGTACCGCTGAGGGCCGAACCGATCTGAAAGACGTACTGGTTGCGTTCCTCGTTGTCGTTGAACTCGGTGTATAGGGTCTTGAGGAAGATCTTGTTCTCGTCATTGATCCGATATTCGGCCCCCAGAATGCCGCCGTTGCTCTCGCGCTCGAGCACATAGTTGCGGAAGTCCAGTACCGTCGGAAGGCCTGCCGCATCATAGGTGGTTTCGCGATTGTCGGTGGTCTGGTCGCGCAGATAGTGTGACGCCGCCGCGATAAGTCCCAGCCTGTCACGCGACCAGGAGCCGCGCAGCGAATACTGTTCCTGCTTGCCGCCACCCAGTACCATTTCGCCCGCACCGATGTCGCCCTGGATGTTCAGGCCGCGATGATCGAAGGCGCTGAAGGTGCGCAGGTTGACCCGCGCCACGATCGCCTCGGCCGAGAGGTCCGGCGTCAGGGACTTGTTGACCTCCAGCGCGCTCAGGATGACGGCCGGGACGGCATCGAAACGGAAGGCGCGCTGGGTGCCGGCCTCGTCAACGCCGATGACGTTGATCCCGTCGATCGAGACGCTGGTCCAGCGGTTCGGTGCACCGCGAATCTGAAGATAGCGTTCCTGGCCCTGGTCCCGCTGAACGGCGACGGCAGGCAGGCGCGACAGGGCGGCCGCCGCGTTCTGGTCGGGGAACTGGCCGACAGTGTCTGCGGCGATGACATTGACGATGTTGTCGGCATTGCGCTGGCGACGGATCGCAGCGGCCTGACTGCCTACGATCGGCGAACCGGTGACGACGATCTCATCAACAGCGGTCGCCTCCTGATCAACCTCTGCCGATTGTGTCGGCTGGGCCGAAGCATAGGCCGTTGAGGCCAGAGCGGAAAATGCCACCCCGGCCAAAAGCGTCGAAAAACGGTTTGATTGAATGCGCATCACGATTGTTCCCCTGCCCTCAAGCTCGCGTTTCCCAGTAGCGGTCGAACATATGTTTTTTGCAAAACTCCGGAGAACGATTGATGTCAGTCTAACAACATCATGTTATATAACGGAAATATTTTTACTTGAACTTGATTGTCTGATGATATTCCCCAAAAATCGAACACATGTTCAGCGCCTCGTACGGTGTGGTTCATGGACGGGAATCGTGGGTATCATAGGCCTTGACCGAACAAGCTGCTCCTGATCGCCTGACCGAGGCCGCCTTCCAACTGCTGGCTCAGGCTGGCCAGCATGGCACGACCTCACGCGCTGTCGGCGACTTGTCGGGGCTGATGGCTTCTGCAGTGAATTATCACTTCGGTGGGCGCGAGGGCCTTGTGACCTCGGCCTTCTCCCTCGCTTCTCGCCGGGCGGCATCATGGCGCCGCCGCTGGTCGCTGGAGCCCTCGCTTGCGCTGCCCGCCGAAGCTTTCGCGGGCTGGTTCGTCGCCGCCATGGAAGACTATGCCTTCACAGAGGCCCCCGTGAGGGCGGTCCTGCGCGAACTCTATCTTGACGCCGGCCGTTCGACACTGAGGCTGGAACTGGCGCGCGCAGAGCATGAAGCCGCCGATGTCTTCTGGACCGCGATCCTCGACGTTTTCGGTTTGCCGAACGCAAGGGCTGGTCTGGTTGCAGATTTCGCGGACGGTATGGCCATCCTCCACAATCATCGCCCGACGATGCCCGAACACTTGGGCTGGTTTGGCGAGACATGTTCAAGGTTCTCGGCGCGGATCCTGGGCCAATCGGAACGGGCAGGCTGGGACGGATGGCGCCAGCGCCTGCGAAGCCAGACGGTCCTATCCGTCGATCATGATGTCGCGTCGTCCCTGCTGGTGAACGCAGCCGATATCGTGGGGCGGCAGGGCCTGGGAAGTCTGACGCATCGAGCGGTTGCCGCACAATCCGATGTCACTCTTGCCGCCGTGATGCGGCATTTCCCGACCCGTGCGGCCTTGGTCAAGGCTGTATTCGAAGCCATCATCGCGTCCCTGTTGACCCAGCCCTCTCCTGATCGTCCGCGCGTGGGCCAGGTTGATGCAGACATCCTCGCCCTGGGTGTGGCGGCCACGACCTTCACGCCCGAAGGAACCCCGATGTCGGCGATCATGGTCATCGAAGAACTTCTGGGTGCCGCGGGGCGGGAAGCCTGGCTCCGGGACGACGTCCTTCCTCTGAGAGCCGCGCGCGGAGAGACATCATGGATTTTCCTGGCATCACTGCCGGGGGGATCAGCCCTGGATGAACTGGACGCGCACATCTTTTCCACGATGACCTTCGGTGCCATCCGCGCGGGCTTCACGCGCGAACGGCCCGACAGGCGGAACTGGCTCGCCGGGCGGATTCGCACGCAATGCGACTGGCTCACCGAACATGAGTTCGTACGCCCCAATCGGGGGCCAACGGTACCTACAGGCGACGTGTCCGCCGAACCCTAGCTAAGGTGTTGTAACCGCAGTGGTCCGAACGGCGACGGACCGAGAGTCGTTGCGGTCGTGATCCCTCAGTTCCGTTTGGCAACCCACTTGCAAAACAGCTACCCTGGGGTCACTTTCGGCCCATGGGCCGTACCGCAGACTATTCCAAGCAAAGCTGTTCCATCGCCGCGACGCTTGAGGTCATCGGCGACCCGTGGACCCTGCTGGTCATCCGTGACGCCTTCCAGGGCGTGCGACGGTTCGAACAGTGGCAGGATCGGCTCGGTGTCGCCCGCAACGTCCTGGCCGCGCGATTGAAGTCGCTGGTCCAGCATGGCGTGCTTGAGCCCAGGCTCTATTCCGAACGCCCGCCCCGTAACGAATATGTCCTGACCGCCAAGGGCAAGGACCTGTCGGCTGTCCTGCTGACCCTGCATGGCTGGGGGGCAAAGCACGTCTATGGCGAGTGTGCTGCGGGGGTGGACATGATACATACGACCTGTGGTCATTCGCTGGATCCGCGGATCGCCTGCGGCCACTGCGGCGAGATGGTCAAGGGACGCGACATCAAGATGACCCACGTCGAAAACTGCCCGACCGTACGTGATGTCATGCCCAAGGTCGGCGAAACGAGCGACAACGAAACGGCCTGAATCGGTCCGGCCGCACCCATCCCAAACTCGTGCCCGCTCGTTCGGGTCGGAGGTCCCCGTGACTCACATCCTGCCCATGACGGCCTTGCAACTGCGTTCGCGGATGCGGTCGAACGGCGAACTCGAACTGTCGCTGGTCGCCGTTCCGGTGATTGCTCCGGCCGATGACGAGGTGGTGGTGCGGATCGAGGCTGCCCCGATCAACCCCTCCGATCTCGGCCTGTTGATCGGCCCGGCGGACGTTGCGAGCGCACGCGAGACTGGTTCGGTCGAGGCCACTGTCACCGTGCTGGACGTTCCCGCCGCCGTCCTCAAGGCCATGTCGGCGCGGCTCGACGAGTCCTTGCCGGTCGGCAACGAGGGTGCGGGGACCGTCGTTGCGGCAGGCGCTTCACCAGAGGCCCAGGCCCTGCTGGGACGGATGGTCGGGGTCATCGGCGGGGCCATGTATTCGCAGTATCGCACGCTCAAGGTCGGGGCCTGCCTGCCCCTGCCAGAGGGTGCCACGGCGGCGGATGGAGCCTCCAGCTTCGTCAATCCGCTGACGGCGCTTGGCATGGTCGAGACCATGTGGATGGAGGGTCACACTGCTCTGGTCCATACCGCCGCCGCCTCCAACCTGGGCCAGATGCTGAACAAGATCTGTCTCGCCGACGGCGTGGCCCTGGTGAACATCGTCCGCAGCCCGGAACAGGTCACGATCCTTCGGGACATCGGTGCGCGCCATGTCGTCGATTCCAGCGCGCCCGGCTTCATCGACGCCCTGACCGACGCCCTGGCCGAGACTGGCGCGACGCTCGCGTTCGACGCGATCGGCGGTGGCAAGCTGGCCGGTCAGATCCTGGCCGCCATGGAGGTCGCCGCCAACCGCACGGCCGATGCCTACAGCCGATATGGCTCAAGCGTGCACAAGCAGGTCTATGTCTATGGGCGGCTCGACACCCGTCCGACCGAGATCGGCAGTGCAGTCGGGATGGCCTGGGGCGTGGGTGGTTGGCTGCTGACGCCCTTCCTGGGCCGGATAGGGATCGAGGGCGGTCAGCGCCTGCGCCGCCGGGTCGCCGCCGAGCTGAAGACGACCTTTGCCAGTCACTATGTCCGCGAAATCTCGCTGGCCGAGACGCTGAAGCCCGAGATTATCGCGGCCTATAATCGGCGTGCGACGGGCGAGAAATACCTGATCAATCCGAGCCTGTTGTCGAGCTGAAAGCCACGTCGCGAGACTGCTCCTGAAATATCATCAGCTGAAATGACGAAAGCCGGCTCCACCCTGCGGCGGAACCGGCTCCCGTCATCCCTTGACGCACACCACCTGACGCAGGGTGTGGACGACCTCGATCAGATCGGCCTGGGCCGCGATGACCGCGTCGATGTCCTTGTAGGCCATCGGCGTTTCGTCGATTACCTCGGCGTCCTTGCGGCATTCGACGCCTTGGGTCGCGCGGACGTGGTCCTTGACCGTGAAGCGGCGCTTGGCCTCGGTCCGGCTCATGGCCCGACCCGCACCGTGCGAGCAGGTGCAGAAGCTTTCCGCATTGCCCTTGCCGCGCACGATGAAGGATTTCGCCCCCATCGAGCCGGGGATGATGCCCAGCTCATCCAGCTTGGCCGACACCGCGCCCTTGCGGGTCAGGTAGACATCCTTGCCGAAATGCTTCTCCTTCGAGACGTAGTTGTGGTGGCAGTTCACCGCTTCCTGCGTCGTCTCCAGACCCGGCCAGACCGCGCGAAGCACGGTCAGTACGGAGTCCATCATCACCTCCCGGTTGGCGCGCGCGTATTTCTGCGCCCACGATACCGCCCGAACATAGTGAACAAAGCCGTCCGTCCCCTCGGGGAAATAGGCCAGGTCCTGGTCTGGCAGGTTGATGTGCCAGCGGCGCATCTCGTGCTTGGCCCGTTCGATGAAATAGCTCCCGAACCGGTTGCCTACGCCGCGAGACCCGGAGTGCAGCATCACCCACACGTCGCCCGCCTCGTCGAGGCAGAGCTCGATGAAGTGGTTGCCGGTGCCCAGCGTGCCCAGATGGCCGAAGCCACGCGGGTGCGCCGCCTTGGGGTCAAGCTCGACCACCGCGTCGTAGCCAGCCTTGAGGTCCGCCCAGCGGGTGACGGCCGAAGCCGGCGGCTCGTCGGCCCAGGCGCCCTTGTCGTTGCGTCCGCCGTTGTCGGTCCGGCCGTGCGGGACGGCCGCCTCGATCGCGGAGCGGATGCCGGACAGATCGTCGGGCAGATGTTCGGCGCGGATCGAGGTCCGCACCGCCATCAAGCCGCAGCCGATGTCCACGCCCACGGCGGCCGGGATGATGGCCCCGATCGTCGGGATCACCGACCCCACGGTCGCGCCCATACCCCAGTGGACGTCGGGCATGACCGCGACGTGTTTGTGGATGAACGGCAGCGAGGCCACGTTCTTGAGCTGCTTCAGTGCCGCATCCTCGATGGGCACGCCCCGGGTCCAGGCCTTGATGGGCACATGGTCCGGGTTATCGATCACGTCATAGCCACGCATGGCGGCTGCTCCTGTTTTTATGATCCTCTCGGACCGGCAGGGGAGGTGCCTTGCGGATACAAGAAACCCCTCCGGCCGGTGGCGGGAGGGGTTGCTGGAAAACCGAAGTCTTTCGACCGTTTCGTTCCTAGCTGCCCTCCGCCCACGCGCCATTGCCTTCGACCAACTGGCGGTCGAAGCTCATGGGCAGGTACGGGGTGGCGGGTTTGCAGAACATGGTCGTCTCGTCTTCGGAGGTGGCCCCATACACCCGAGATCGCCGTTTGGCCAGTCCGGCGGTCATCCCTGCATCGAGGCCGCGGCCCCGCAGGCATCGCAGACGCGGACCGCGCCGCGCTGTTGCAGGGTGAAGTCGCCGCAGGCCGGGCAGGCGTCGGCATTGGCGACCGAGGTCTGGCGGGACTCGCCGTCCGGCCGTCTGCCAATGGGCAGGACGACCAGGTTGTCGGGAGCGGCGCCGCGAGCGAAGCCCTTGGACATGAACCGGGCGGCGGGGACCAGTTCGTCGGCCTTGCCCGAGCCCAGGCCGTCGGCGTCGAGCGGCTCTGCGTCCGCATTGGCCAGTTCCTGTCGGCCCAGATAGGAGACGCCCAGCTCGCGGAAGATGTAGTCAAGGATGGAGGTCGCCGAGCCGATCGAGTCGTTGCCGGTGACGCGGCCCGCAGGCTCGAACCGGGTAAAGACGAAGGCGTCCACGAACTCGTCCAGCGGCACGCCGTATTGCAGGCCGATCGATATGGCGATGGCGAAATTGTTCATCAGCGAGCGGAAGGCGGCCCCTTCCTTATGCATGTCGATGAAGATCTCGCCCAGTTCGCCGTCGTCGTATTCGCCGGTGTGGACATAGACCTTGTGGCCCCCAACGGCGGCCTTCTGGATATAGCCCTTGCGGCGATCCGGCAGTTTGCGGCGCGAGCGGTCGCGTTCGATGACCCGCTCGACGATCTTCTCGACCGGGGGGCTCTCGATCTCGGGGCGGCGCAGGACCGGCTCGACCTCGGCCAGATCGAACAGGGGTCCCGATGGCGCGGACCCTGGGACAAGGCGGATCGCCCGGCGACCTGTGTCGGAGGCTGTAACAAGCCATCGCGCCGCGCCGGTCGCCGTCAGGTCCCAGGGCTGGAGTTCGGGCGTGATGTCAGGCGTGTCGCTGAACGGCTCGATCATGCTGCGCGCGTGGCGCTCTAGGTCGGCGGGGGAGCGAGACAGCAGGGGCTTCAGCGACGACGGTGCTTCGACCCAGGCCGACAGGTCGGGATGGCCCAGAATGTCTGTGCAGGCATCTTCGATCTCGGCCGGCGACAAGCCCAGGCCGGGCAGGAGGCTCTCCCGATCCTCGATTCCTATGCCCAGGACGTCGCGCACGAAGCCGGGATCCAGCACCAGGGGACCAAAGGCGTCTTCCAGCCTGTCCACCTGTCCCAGGGCGATTTCAACGGCACCGAGTTCGGCGTCTGTGAAGCCCCGCGCGCGCAGAGCCTCGGGGTTGATGCCGGGTGCCCCGACCAGGGTCCGACGCCCCAGCAGTCGGCGCTCGGCCCGGGCAATGTCGTCGCCGTCCATGGCGCGGGTCAGTGACGATCGCAGACGGCGTCCGGTCTGGCCATCGGCCGTTTCGAACAACTCGGTGTGGTCGAAGGTCGAGCCTCCCAGTCGCAGATCCAGTTCGGGATCATCAATCAGCAGGCCGATGGTGCCCTGCCGCCGACCGGTCTTCTGGATGGCGATACGGGCGGCGGCACAAAGGTCGGCGGCCCTGCTCGCGGTCGGATCGTCCTCCAGAAGGGTCAGGAGACCCTGACGGCGGGCCAGATCGTCGAGAGCGTCAGCCGCGCAGGTTTCCCAGTCCCGACAGGGTTTCAGCGCCTGCGCCAGGTCGCTGGAGGTCAGGGACGCAGCCGCCGCGACCAGGCCGGCCATGGCGGAAAGGCCGCCCAGGCCGTCATCGAGCCCCCTGCCTGACAACAGCAGGGCATCCACTGCACCGCTCAGACCGATGGCGACGGGCCGAACCGCGTAGCGGCGGCGCGCGGCAGGGCCATCCTGAGCAAAGCTCGAAGCGACCTCGATCTCCAGAGCGGTGGTCCACAGTCGAACCAGGGCTTCCAGGGTGTCGGTGAGGTCTTCCGGGAAGCGCACAATGAGGGTGGGGAGGTGCAGGCTGCAGGCCGCGGCCATGTCCTGGTCGGCGATGGCCGCTGCATCGCGCCGATCAAAGGACAGGATCAGATCACCGGTAAGGGCGGCGCGGGCAAGGGTGTCTGCGCGGTCTGGTTCGGCCATTGTGGCGTGATCGACAAAGGCAATCTGTCGGACCCGTTCGCGGGGATCCGGATCGCCGGAACGGGGCAGGGGCGCTCCGCGCAGGGCGGACAGGATTTCGCCATCCGACACGCCGCACTGGCGGGCCGCCAGAACGGCACGAGCCAGGGCAGGATTGCGCGCGGGATCGCCGCAGTCGGTGGCAGACCCCTGGCAACGATCGACCGCATCGACAACGGCACGCAAGCTGCGCGCCGCAGCATCGACCGCGCCCTGTGCCAGATCGGCGTGACGACGATGTTCGACCCCGGCCAGCAGGGCCCGGTGCCCGTCTGCCCCGTTGAGGTCCAGAACGCGGGCCTCCGGGAACGGGAGCGCAGGGTCATCGGCCACGGGATGGACCCGCGACCCGTCCGAAAGGCCGCGAGCCGGAGCCGCCAGGCCCAGAATGACGGTGGCCGTCAGGTCGTCGGCGAAGGCCTGGGCGTCGCGGGCGGTGTCGAACACGCCGATGGCCCGCCCCCAGCCGGCCAGTCGCCCGGCCCACCCCGAAAGCGCTCCGCCCAGAACGTCGGATACGAAAGGGCTACTGACCTCGCTCGCAAGCGCCGGGTGATCGCAGGGCCGGTCGTCAGCCCAGTCCAGCCAGGCCTCGATCCGGGCATTCGACCAGCCCCGCGGTGCCTTGGTCGTCGTGACCCGGTCAGCGCGTTCGACCGCACGCGATCCGATCGATACCTGCGCCGCATGATCGACGAAACGGGGGGTGAAGCGCATCCTGGACGGTCTCCGCCTGCTGTTTGGGCCAGACTAGGCCCGTGAAACGGAGCCTTCAATACATCTTGCGTGCTTCTGGTGGCTTACCCCCAAGATGTTGATTGCAGTCTGTGTGCGCGCGTGCTGGACGCAAGGCCTCGTGGTTTCTATGATCACCCTGCGCCACGGGGACGACCCTGTGCGGCGGATTCGGGATCGCCACTCTTGCTCAAGACGATTTTCACATGGTGGAACGGTGCCACGGTCGGGACCCTGTTCACCATCTCCAAGCGTGGTGTCCTGGTCGGGACCGACGAGTTCGGCAACCGCTACTACGAGAGCCGCGACCACAAGAGCTATGACGGGCGCCGGCGGCGTTGGGTCGTCTATGACGGCTATGCCGAAGCTTCAAAGGTCGCACCCGACTGGTACGGCTGGCTCCACTATACGTTTGACGAGCCGCCGACCGAGGTCCCCCTTGTCCGCCGCAAGTGGGAACTGGCCTATCGCCCGAACATGAGCGGCACGCCCCTGGCCTGGCGCCCCCCCGGATCGCTGGCCAACGAGGGCATCCGCCCTGCTGCGACCGGCGACTACGAAGCCTGGAAACCGGAATGATCTCCACGCGCGGGGTCCTGATCGGCCTGTCGGCCCTGGTCCTGTGCGGGGCGGGGGTCGGGGGCGTGGTCGCGGGTGGACTTCAGAACAGCCCGCCCCAGGATGCCCGGCCCGTCGATCCGATCGGCGATATCCTCAGAAACGCTCCGCCGGTCGAGGGTGCGCCCGCCGGTACTCCGGCTCCGGCTGCGCCCATAGCGATCGTGCCTCCTGCTCCGGTCGTGCTCACCGAAACGCTGGACGAGAACGGCAACCCGGTCGTGGTCGAAGAGGAGACCCCCGCAGAAGAGGGAGAGGAGAAGGCGGCAGAAAAGGTCGAGGAGCCGGAGGTTCCCCTGCCGCGCCAGCGTCGTCGCGTCGCCATCGTCGAGGCCATTGACAAGGTCACGGCCGAAAGGATGCGGTTCGAGGTGGTGGTGGGCGGTCGACCGGTGCGATTCAATGGCAGCCTGATCTTCTCGGCCCGCGCCTGCGAAGTCACCGCGCCCAATGAATCGGTCAATGACGCGGTCGCCTATATGGACATCAGTCTGGAGCCTCGCGGCCTGGCCGTACCGGGGACAGCGCGACAGATCTTCCGGGGCTGGATGTTCGCCTCGACGCCAGCCGTCAGCGGTCTCCAGCACCCGGTCTATGACGCCTGGGTCGTGGGCTGCAAGGCATAGTCCACGGCGTCACCGCCCGACATGGAAAGCCCCAGCGACGCCTTGTCCGGGGTCGTCCTCAGTGCGGTCGCCAGTCGTTTCAGATAGTCCGATTGCGGCGTCTCGACCGCTCCGAACTGGCTCAGGTGGCCAGTCAGGAACTGGGCGTCAAGCAACCGCCATCCGCCACGGTTCAGCCGGGCGACCAGATGGACGAGCGCGACCTTGGAGGCATCGCGCTCGCGGCTGAACATGCTCTCGCCGAAAAAGGCCCCGCCCAGGGTCACGCCGTACAGCCCCCCGACCAGACGTTCTTCCTTCCAGCACTCGACACTGTGGGCATGGCCCATGGCATGCAGGGCCAGGTAAAGCCGTCGGATCGGGCCGTTGATCCAGGTGTCCTCGCGGCCAGCCTGCGGAGCGGCGCAGGCATCCAGAACCGCATCGAAGGCGGTATCGACGCGCACTACGAAGGGCTCGCTCCGCACCGTGCGCCTCAGCCGCGTCGGGATGTGAAACCCGTCCAGCGGAATGACGCCCCGTTCCTCGGGCTCGACCAGGAAGACCCGCGGATCATCGCGCGCCTCGCCCATCGGGAACACGCCCGTGGCATAGCAGTGCAGCAGTTCGGTTGGGCCGAAGCCGCCGAAGGAGTCGGTCAAGATGGGCGCCCTCTCCGCTGACGGGCGCCGATCGCCCATGCGGGTCTGCTACAGACCGCCGGGTCGCGCGTCATCCCTGCACTCGGCAATGGCCGCCTATTCGATCAGCGACACGACCATGGAAACGGTCACGCCCGCGTCCTCACCGATCTCGAAACGGGCTTCGTGGCCGCGCAGGAAGGTCATGCGTGGTGCGGCCAGGGTCTTGCCGTCCTGATCCAGACTCGTCTCCAGCGTGTAGGCGACGTCGCCGGTGGTAATCGAGACGCTGGTCGGCGCATTACGCGAACGTTAACCAAACCGTTCGAGGCCCAAGATCGCCTCACTCATGTCTTCGGCCCTGGCGTTGAAGACGGCCTCGGCATCGCGGACGCCGCGGTTGTAGAAGGTCGGACCGATCTGGCGGCCGAGGAACTCGATCATCATCTCGGCGGGCAGGGTTCCGAGGTCCTGGTCCAGTTCCTTGGTGAAATAGCTCTGGAGCGCCCGGACCATCGCCCTGGTCTCATCCTTCGTGAACGCGATCGGCTTCATCCGCTGACCTCGGCCAGGGCCTCCTCGGCGGCGACCCAGGCCTGTTCGGCGGCGTCGAGATCGCCTTGTGTCTTTGCGCGGGCGCGGGTCAGTCCCTCAAGCGCCTTGGGGTTGGAGAAGGCGGCATTGGCCATGTCGTCGTCGATGCGGGCGATCTCGGCGGTCAGCTGGGCCATCCGTTCCTCGGCCTTCTTCACTGCGTGACGCAGGGTTGAGGGTGACGGCCCCGACTTCTTGTCGTTCTTCTTGCCCTTGTTGTTCTGGGTCGGTGTCGCTGCGACGACGGCTTCGGTCTTGATCTGGCTCGGCTTCACAGCGGCGGCCTTGGCCCGGTCGAGCACGAACTTGGCATAGTCGTCCATGTCGCCGTCGAAGGGCTTGACCGTACCGTCTGCGGCCAGCCACAGCCGGTCAGCGACCATCTCCATCAGCGAGCGGTCGTGGGTGATCAGGATGACGGCGCCCGAATAGTCGTTCAACGCGTCCAGCAGGGCCCGGCGGCTGTCGATGTCCAGGTGGTTGGTCGGTTCGTCCAGGATCAGGACGTGGGGCGCATCCATAGCCACCATGTTCAGGAGCAGGCGTGCGCGCTCGCCGCCGGACAGGCTGTCCACCGTGGTTTCCTGTTTCTCATAGCCCAGGCCAAACTGGGCCAGTTTGGAGCGGCGCGCGCTTTCGGGACTGTCCGGCATGGCGCGTCGGATGATCTCCAGCGGCGTGTCGGTCGGGTCCATGGCCTCGATCTGATGCTGGTGGAACCAGCCGACGCGCATCTTTCTGTCCCGATGCAGTTCGCCTTCTGAGACGTTCAGGGCCCCGGCGATCATCTTGGCGAAGGTGGACTTGCCGGCACCGTTCACGCCCAACAGGCCGATGCGGTCGTCCAGGTCCATACGCAGGTTCAGATTGCGCAGGATCGGCTTGCCCGTGTCATAGCCGACATTGGCGCGCTCCAGCCGGATCAGCGGCGGTGCCAGCGGACGCGGCGGCGAGGGCAGGGTGAAGGGGGCGACCCGTTCCTCGATCGTGGTGGCGACCGGCTGCATCTTCTCCAGCCGCTTCATCCGCGACTGAGCCTGCGCGGCCTTGGAGGCCTTGGCCTTGAACCGGTCGACGAAGGATTGCAGGTGCGCGCGCTCGGCATCCTGTTTGGCCTTGGCCGACAGTTGCAGGCGAGATTTCTCGGCGCGGGCCTTCTCGAAGGCGTCGTAGTTGCCGGTGTAGAGGGTCAGGGTGTGGTTCGCGAGGTGCAGGATGTGGGTGCAGACCTCGTTCAGCATCTCGCGGTCGTGCGAGATGATCAGGGCGGTGTGCGGGTATTTCTTGAGCCGCGCCTCGAGCCACAGGGCACCCTCAAGGTCAAGATAGTTGGTCGGTTCGTCCAGCAGCAGCATGTCCGGCTCGGCGAACAGGGCGGCGGCCAGGGCGACGCGCATCCGCCAGCCCCCGGAGAACTCCGACATTGGCCGGGCCTGATTCTCCTGATCGAAGCCTAGACCGACAAGAATCTCGGCGGCGCGGGCAGGGGCCGCATCGGCGTCGATCTCGATCAGCCGCGACCAGATCTCGCCCATCTCCTCGGGCTCTGCGGTTTCGAGGCGGCCCAGAAGGGTGTGGCGCTCGACATCGGCTTCCAGAATGGTGTCGATGACACTGACGGGGGTGGCCGGATGCTCCTGATCGACCGAACCGATGCGGGCCGTTTTCGGCAGGCTGATCTCGTCGCCCCCGGCATGAAGCTCACCCAGGATCAGTTTGAACAGGGTGGACTTGCCGATGCCGTTGCGGCCCACCAGTCCGACCTTTGAGCCCGGGGGCAGGCTGACGGAGGCATCCACAAGGAATTTGCGGCCCCAGGCGTTGAACGTCAGGTCGGTGATCTGGAGCATGGAGAGGCATTGACTTTCGGACTGGTCATCTCAAGATGACCAGTCATGATATATGACCATGTGGGCGGCGAAGTCGTCATAACGGCGACAGAGTTCAAGGCCAAGTGCCTGGAGCTTCTGGATCGCGTGAAGTCGGGATCGCTCAAGAAGGTGCGGATCACCAAACGCGGCCGGGAAGTCGGCCTCCTGACCGGTCCTGAAAGCGCCGTCGAAGAACCTTGGGACCCTTACAGCATGTTCGGTGCGATGAAGGGTCAGTTCATCATTCCCGAGGAAATCGACCTGACGAAGCCGATCTATGATCCCGCGCGCGATGGAGAGTGCGACCCCGTGACGGGCCTGTACGAGATGCCGGCAGGGTTCGGCGATCGATGACGAGCGGCGTCCTTCTGGACACGCACACCTTGCTCTGGACCGTCGGCGGCGGCCGTCTTCGTCCGCAAGCCCAGGATGCGATTGCACAGGCGGCTGTAGATCGTTCGCTGTGGGTCTCCGTCGTCACGGCCTGGGAGATTGCTCTTTTGTTTCACCAGGAAAGGCTTGACCGGTTCAATCCGGCGGGATTTCAGCCAAGAGCCTGGTTTGAAAACGCGATCATCGTCACGAGGGCTCAGGTCGAACTCGTTGACGCAGAGGTCGCGTTCGATGCATGGGGCCTGCCAGAACCCGTCCCAAAAGATCCAGCGGATCGACTGTTGATCGCGACGGCCCGAGCGCGCGACCTGACCCTGGTGACCCGTGACCGTCCGATCCTCGCCTATTCCGATCTTGGCCATGTCCTGGCCATCGCCTGTTGATCGCAGCGGGTTGGAAAGCCGGGGGCCTGCGTCTATAAGCCCGCACCTTCCCATTCCAGAACAAGAAGTCTCCCCATGACCGAACGCACCTTCTCGATCATCAAGCCCGACGCCACGCGTCGCAACCTGACGGGTGCCGTCAACGCCGTGATCGAGGGTGCAGGCCTGCGCATCGTCGCGCAGCGTCGCATCAAACTGACCGAGGCCCAGGCCAAGAAATTCTACGAGGTCCACGCAGAGCGTCCGTTCTACGGGGAACTGGTCTCCCAGATGATCGCCGAGCCGGTCGTCGTCCAGGTTCTGGAAGCCGAAGGTGCTGTCGCCAAATACCGTGAGGTCATGGGCGCGACCAACCCGAATGACGCCGCCGATGGCACGATCCGCAAGCTGTTCGCCCTCTCGATCGGCGAGAACTCGGTCCACGGTTCGGATTCCATCGAGAACGCCGGCCTCGAGATCGCCCAGTTCTTCACGGACGCCGACATCGTCGGCTGAGATGCTCCGCCAGGCTCGCGCTCACGGGTGCGGGCGTCGCGCGCATAGTGGCTCCTGTTACGGCCCGTCCCCGGAACCGGGGGCGGGCCGTTTCGTTGGGTCGGTACGCCGTCCTCAAGGCGAAACCGGAGATTTCACCATGAAGACGATCCTAAGGATGGCCCCGCTCGTCGGGATCGTGGCCTTGCTGGCCGCGTGTGGCACGACGATGGAACAACGTGCCGCGACGGGTGCCATCGGCGGTGCCGTTGCCGGCCAGGTGATTGGCGGCGATACGAAATCGACCGTCATCGGCGGTGTCGCCGGAGCCGCTGTCGGGGCCGCCACCACGCCGCGCCGGCCGAACTGATCCAGGGTCGAAACGCATGAAAAAGCCCCGGAGATCGCTCTCCGGGGCTTTGTTCATTGTGAGGTCCGTGGCCTGACTACCAGATCACCGCGCGCGCCGCCGGAGCCACATACTGCTCGTCGCCCGGCTTGACACCGAAGGCTGCATACCAGGCTTCGATGTTGCGGATCGGTACGGTGGCCCTGACGCCTGCGGGCGAATGAGGGTCGGTGGCCAGTTGCTGTTGGAGGGCCGCATCGCGCGTTTTCTCGCGCCAGACCTGCGCCCATCCCAGGAAGACGCGCTGGTCGCCGGTGAAGCCGTCGATCACGGGGGCCGGCTGCCCGTTCAGCGACAGGTGATAGGCATCCAGCGCCAGCAGCAGACCGCCCAGATCGGCGATGTTCTCGCCCATGGTCAGGCCGCCGTTGACGTGTACGCCCGGCAGCGGCTCCTCCGCGTCATATTGAGCCCCCAAAACAGCGGCGCGAGCCTCGAAGGCGGTTGCGTCGGCGGCTGTCCACCAGTCGCGCAGCACCCCGTCGCCATCGACCTTGCGTCCCTGATCGTCGAAGCCATGAGTGATCTCATGCCCGATGACCGCACCGATGCCGCCATAGTTGACGGCCGGATCCGCATTGGGATCGAAGAAGGGAGCCTGAAGGATCGCTGCGGGAAAGACGATCTCGTTACGCGGGGGATTGTAATAGGCGTTGATGGTCTGGGGCGTCATTCCCCATTCCAGAGGATCGACAGGCTTGGTGAGCTTGCCCAGCTGGAAGGCCCATTCAAAGGCTCCGGCCCGTTCGACATTGCCGTAAAGGTCATCGGCCACGATCACGAGGCCATCGTAGCTGCGCCATTGGTCGGGATAGCCGACCTTCACGCCGAAATTGGCCATCTTGTACAGGGCTTGGGCTTTGGTCTCCTCGCCCATCCATTCCAGCCCCTTGATCCGCTCGGTCATGGCGGTTCGCAGGTTGGCGACCAGGGCTTCCATAGCCGCCTTGGACGAGGCGGGGAAATGGCGACGGACATATTCCTTGCCCAGGGCCTCGCCCAGAGAACCGTCGACTGCGCGGACGGCCCGGTTCCAGCGGGGGCGGTTCTCGGTGGTGCCGTTCAGCACCGTGCCCCTGAAGGCAAACCGGGCATCGACAAAGGCCTTCGAAAGGGTCGGTGCGGCCTGATCGACCAGATGGAAGGCCTGATAGGCCTTTAGCGTGTCCAGGTCAGTGGCCGCGAACACCCGGGCCAGATCCGGGACAGCGGTATTTTCCGTCACCACCGTAAGGGCGGCGGCCGGAAGCATCGCCGCCGACGCCCAGGCGGTCCAGTCGAATTCCGGCGCGGCAGCGGCGATCTGCGCCAGGGTCATGGGGTTATAGATCTTGTCGATCTGGCGCGACTGGACGCGGGTCCAGGACTTCTCTGCAAGGCGGGTTTCGAACGCGACGATGTCGGCTGCCGCCCCGGTCGGATCGCTCCAGCCGATCATGGTCAACATCTGGGCGACATAGGCCTGATAGGCCGCCTTCTTCTCTGCGAACGAGGGTTCCAGATAGTAGTCGCGGTCGGGCAGACCCAGCCCACCCTGACCGATATAGGCGCTGTTGGTGTCGGGGTCCTTGAGGTCCTCGAAGACCGACAGGCTGAACAGGCTCATGCCGGGCTTGCCAAAGGTTGAGCCCATCAGTCGGGCGACGTCGGCATGGCTGCCGAGCGCATTGATCGCCGCGAGGTCGGCCTGCAGCGGTTGGCCCCCCAGGGTCTCGATGCGGCTCTCGTTCATATAGCTGGCATAGAAGTCGCCCACCGCCTGAGCCTCGGGCGAGGACGAGGGATTGGCGGCGCTGGTCTCGATGATTGCCTTCAGCTGTTCCTGCCCCTCGTCATAGATGACGTCCCAGACGCTCCAGGACGGACGGTCGGCGGGAATGGTGGTCGCATCCATCCAGCCGCCCGAGGCGAAACGGCCAAAATCATTCCCTGCGGTCGCACTGCGATCCATCGTTGAGGGATCAAATCCCCAGCTGCCGATCACGGCATGAACTGGACGGGCGGCTGGCGATGTCTGTGCAAGGGCGGGGCCTGCGAGGATGAGGCCGAGCGCGGCGGTGGCGAGAAGGCGGGTGTTTCGGGTCATCATGCACCTGTTCGTGAACGGCGCAGACACTGGGCCGGGTCCGGACATTTGTCGCCGGGGATTCCGCAAGATTACGAAAGTCTAATCCTCATCCAGGCTCAGCACGGATGACAGCCAGCCTCCTCTTGCCAGGCTGATCGACAGGACGCGCGACGTGACGACGCCGGTGAACCCCAGCCGGCAACCGGTCTGGGGGTCACCGAGAACGAGGATGGGTCAGGCTGTTTTCTTCTTCGCCGGGGCTTTTTTGGCCGCTGGCTTTTTGGCCGGGGCCTTGGCCGTCGTCGTCTTGGGGGCAGCCTTCTTGGCCTTGGGGGCCATGGCGGCGCGGGCGGCGATGAGGGGCAGCGCGTCTTCGAGGGTCAGGTCCTCGGGGGCCATGCCCTTGGGCAGGGTGGCGTTGACCTTGCCCGACTTCACATAGGGTCCGAACCGGCCTGCCATGACGTGGATCGGCTCGCCCGTTTCCGGGTGGGCACCCAGGTCCTTGAGCGGCGGGGTGGCGGCACCGCGACCCGCGAACTTGCCCGCCCGCTTGTCGGCCAGCAGGGTTACGGCGCGGTTCAGGCCGATCTCGAACACCTCGTCGATGTCGGCGACATTGGCATAGGTCCCGGCGTGCAGGACGAAGGGGCCGTAGCGGCCGAGCCCGGACGTGATCGGCTTGCCGTCCTCGGGGTGGTCGCCGACGGTGCGGGGCAGGGCCAGGAGGCGAAGGGCCTGTTCCAGTGTCAGGGTGGCCGGGCTCCAGCCCTTGGGCAGGGACGAGCGTTTGGGTTTTTCCTCGCCGGGAATCGCGGTCTGCACATAGGGACCGAAGCGACCGATCTTGAGCTGGACCGGCTGGCCGGTGACCGGATCCAGCCCCAGGTCGCGGTCGGTGCCGCCCTCGGCCTCGCCCGCCGCAGAGGCCGCGCCAAAACCGCGCGTGTAGCGGCATTCCGGATAGTTGGAGCAGCCGATGAAGGACGACTTCATCTTGAAGCTGGCCTTCAGGTGCAGTCGGCCGGTACCGCAGACCGGGCAGGTGCGGGGATCCGAGCCATCGTCCTTGGGCGGAAACAGAAAGGGGCCGATGACCTCGTCCAGTTCGTCGATGACGCCCTGACGTTCCAGCACCGCAGCCGTCGCGGGCTTCAGCTGGGTCCAGAAGTCGCGCAGCACGACCTTCCAGTTCAGGTCCCCGGCCGAGACCTCGTCCAGCTGATTCTCGAGCGCGGCGGTGAAGTCGTACTGGACCCATTTGCCGAAGAACTGTTCCAGGAAGGCGGTGACTAGGCGGCCGGTGTCCTCGGGGATGAAGCGGTTCTTGTCCATGCGGACGTATTCGCGGTCGCGCAAGGTGGTCAGGATCGAGGCATAGGTCGAGGGTCGGCCGATGCCGAGTTCCTCGAGCTTCTTGACCAGTGTGGCCTCGGAGAAGCGGGGCGGGGGCTCGGTGAAATGCTGGTCGGTGCGGACGGCCTCCACCTTGGCTTTCGCGCCTTCCTTGAGGGCCGGGAGGCGGGCGGTGTCGTCGTCCTCGTCGGATTCGGCACCCTTCTGCTTTTCGTCGCGGCCTTCTTCATAGACCGCAAGGAAGCCGTCGAAGGTCACGACCTGGCCGGTGGCGCGCAGGCCCGTCTGGCCGTCGGAGGTCTCGACATCGACCGTGGTTCGGTCCAGGCGTGCGGCCTCCATCTGTGAGGCGACCATCCGTTTCCAGATCAGTTCGTAGAGGCGTTGCAGGTCGGATTCGAGCCGCAGGGAGTCGGGGCGGCGCGCGATGTTGGTGGGGCGGATGGCCTCGTGGGCCTCCTGGGCGTTCTTGGCCTTGGTCTTGTAGTAGCGGGCCTCGGCGGGGACGAAGGCGGGGCCGAAGGTGTCGCCGATGACCTCGCGCGCCTGGGCGATGCCCTCGGGCGTCGTCTGGACGCCGTCGGTCCGCATATAGGTGATCAGGCCGCCGGTCTCGTCGACGCCTTCATACAGTTTCTGGGCGGCGCGCATGGTGCGCTGGGCGTCGAAACCGAGCTTGCGCGAGGCCTCCTGCTGAAGCGTGGAGGTGGTGAAGGGGGGCGAGGGGAAGCGGCGGACCGGCTTCTTCTCGATGGATTTGATGGTGAAGTCGCCGGTCTGGATGGCATCGCGGGCGGCGAAGGCCACGGCTTCGGACGGGATGTCCAGACGCTGGATCCGCTTGCCCGCATGCTTGACAAGGCGCGTCGTGAACGGCGGGCTGTCGGCGGCCAGATCGGCCTCGACGGACCAGTATTCCTGGGCCTTGAAGCGTTCGATCTCCAGCTCGCGATCGACGACGATGCGGAGCGCCACCGACTGGACCCGGCCGGCCGAGCGGGCACCGGGCAACTTGCGCCACAGCACGGGCGACAGGGTGAAGCCCACCAGATAGTCCAGCGCGCGGCGCGCCAGATAGGCCTCGACCAGCTCCATGTCGATCTGACGCGGGGCGGCCATGGCCTCGAGCACGGCGGACTTGGTGATGGCGTTGAAGGTGACGCGTTCGACGTGGGTGTCCTTCAGCGCCTTCTTCTTGTTCAGGACCTCGAGCACATGCCAGCTGATCGCCTCTCCCTCGCGGTCGGGGTCGGTCGCCAGGATGACGCGGTCGGCGCGTTTGGCGGCGGCGGCGATCTCGGACATACGGGTGGAGGCGCGGGCATCGACTTCCCACTCCATCTCGAAATCGTCGTCGGGACGGACCGAGCCGTCCTTGGACGGAAGGTCGCGGATATGGCCATAGGAGGCCAGAACCTCATAGTCCGAGCCGAGGTATTTGTTGATGGTCTTGGCCTTGGCCGGGCTCTCGACGATGACGAGGTTCATACTGACGCAGTCTGTTTGGGAGGCGGCGAAGGTGGTCAGGCGCGGACCAACTGTCAATCACGGGTCTTGTGCAATGCGACATTCCCGATAAGGTTGTTGTGCGCGCCAGGGTTGTCAACGCCTTGACGTCTTATCATCAGGATCGGAGCACGGCGTGGACGGACAGGCGATGCAGGACGAAGACACCGGGCTGGCGGCGCGTGCAATCAAGCCAGGATCCGGCAAGCCGGACTATCCGGTGCGGGAATATATCGCCGGAATGACCGTGGAACTGGCGCGGATGGCGCGATGGGACGGCGACGAGGTGCTGGCGGGTCTTCTCGAAGCGGCAACGCTGCGGGCCGAAGGCCTGGGAGGCTGAACGCCGATCATGTGTCCGGCCGTTCTCCTCCGGTGCGACGGTAGGGAAACAGGGCGCGCAGGGCGGGATCGCGAAGCCACAGGCCGCCCCACATGAACAGAGCCAGATAGACGCTGAACAGGGTGAAGCCGGACAGCGGACTGTCGACCCGCAGATGGGTGGCGATGGCCCCGCCGAAATAGCCGGTCATCAGGACCGCGCCGAAGACGGCGGTCCGCGGGATCAGGTACAGGACCAGACAGCCCAGCTCGAGGATGCTGAGCAACAGGGTCTTGTCAGGGCTCCAGCCTGTGGCGGTCATGCTCTGGGCGGCGATCTCGGGCATGAAGAATTTGGGCGTGATGGATGCCCCCAGCATGAACAGGGCAAACAGACCGGTCAGGACCCGGCCGATCCAGACGGTGGGAGAGGCCTTCACGACGCGGCTTCCGCAGGGAAGGTGTTGATCATCCAGGGCACGCCGAACCTGTCGGTGAACCCTCCGAACCCCGGCGACCAGAAGGTCGCGGCAAACGGCATCCGGACCTCGCCTCCGACCGACAGCGCCTCGAAGATGCGTTTGGCCTCGGCGACGTCGGTAAAATGCAGGGTGACGTCAAAGCCGTCCTTGGGCCTGGTCATATCGTCCGTATGATCGGGGTGCATATCCGAACCCATGATCGCCTGATCCCCGACCTGCATCCAGCAGTGCATCAGCCAGTCCCTGATCTCGGGGGGCGTCGGCATTCCGGGGAATCCCTCGCCATAAGGAATCGCGGCGGTGATCTGTCCGTCCAGGGCCGAGGCGTAGAATTCGAAGGCTTGGCGGCAGGTGCCGGGAAAGCTGAGGCTGGTGACGATCTTCATGGCGTCCTCTCCTGTCTTTTCGAGATCGGGTTCAGTCGGAGTTGGCGGCCAGCCAGGCCTCCAGCCGGTCGGCGGTGGAGGTCCAGCCGTGGCGGTGGCCGGTCAGGGACTGTTCGGACTTCAGACCCTCGTGGGTGAAGTCCATCAGCGTTTGGCCATTCGCGGTCTGGGTGAGGTCGACGGTCACCTGGGTGTCGACAGGCGGGCCGTCCTCATGGCTCTCGTCCCACTTGTAGGTGAAGGCCAGGCGGCGCGGTGCGTCGATTTCAGTATAGACCCCGCCCTGCCAAAGTTCCTGGCCGGTCTCGGGCGAGCGCAGGCAGATTTTCCATTCGCCTCCGACGCGGAAGTCGCTGGACACCTTGACCGCCGGCCATTCGACCGGCCCCATCCAGAGGACGAGGATCTCCGGATTGGACCACGCGCGCCAGACCAGGTCACGCGGCGCGTCGAAGGTGCGTTGTAACCGAAGGGTCGTGCGGGCGACAGCCTGGTGTGCGACGGGTGGCATGGCGTCAGAGCGTCTTCAGCAATTCGGCCAACTGGTCGGCGGCGGCGCCCCAGCCGTCGTGGAAGCCCATCTGTTCGTGCTGTTTCATGGTCGCCTCGGACCAGTGCCGGGCGGTGGCAAGGTAACGGGTCCTGCCGTCCTCAAGCGGCGTCAGTTCGATGGTCGCGACCATGAAGGGCAGGCCCGATGGCAGCCATCCCTTCACGAAGGCGTCGGTCGTGGTCCAGCGCACGTTCGGGATGGCCTCCAGAAACACGCCGTCGCCGGGCATTTTCATCCCGTCGGGTCCCTGCATGACCGTACAGAAGCGGCCACCGACCTCGGGTTCGATGATCGCCTCTATGGTCTGCCACGGCTTGGGGCAGAACCACTGCATAAGGATTTCTGGCGTCATCCAGGCTTTCCAGATCTTGTCGGGCGTCGCATCGAAGATGCGATCGAGGACGAGGGCGAAACTGTGGGGTTCCGAGGTATGGCAGGGGTTGGCGTCGGCAGCAGCGTCGGAGGACAGGGCCTCAGTTTCGTTTGCCATCATCGTTTCCTTTCTGAATCTTGCGCAGATAGTCGTCCAGGCGGTCGAAGGACGTGTCCCAGAACCGCCGGTAATGTTCCAGCCAGTCCGACACGCCCTTGAGCGCCATCGGCTCCAGCCGGGCGGGCCGCCACTGGGCCTCCTTGCCCCTCGAGATCAGGCCTGCCTTTTCCAGCACCTTCAGGTGCTTCGATACGGCGGGCAGGCTCATGTCAAACGGCTCCGCAAGGTCGCCGACGCTGGCCTCACCTTGCGTCAGACGCGCCAGGATGGCCCGACGGGTCGGGTCGGCGAGGGCGGCGAACGTGGCGTCGAGAGGGTCCGGGGTTTGCATGGGGCAAGCTTTAATTAACTGACAAGTTAAGTACGGACTGGTAGGTTGGTTGTCAATCGGGTGGTCAAAGGCGTCCGTCTCTGATCATCCGGTCGATGGCAAGCCAAGCGCAGGGAACGCCCGCGGTTCCTACCGGTTTGTCTCGCTCAACCCGGAGCGTTCCCATGAAAGCCGTGATCCTCAACTGTACCCTCAAACCTTCGCCTGCGACGTCCAGCACCCAGGCCCTGGCCGAGGTCGTCATCGCCGAGTTGGAAAAGGGCGGCGCCGAGGTGGAGACGATCCGGCTGGTCGATCTGAACATCAGGCCCGGCGTCGAGGGCGACATGGGCGAGGGCGACGACTGGCCCTCGGTCAATGAAAGGCTCAGGGCCGCGCAGATCGTCGTTTTCGCGACCCCGACCTGGCTGGGCCAGATGTCGAGCGTGGCGCTGCGGGCGCTGGAGCGGATGGACGCCTGGTTCGCAGAGACCGACGCCGCAGGCCGCCCCGTCGCCTTCGGCAAGGTCGCGGGTATCGTCATCACCGGCAATGAAGACGGGGCGCACCATATCGTGGCGACCATCTCGCAAGGTCTGATCGACATGGGCTTCACCATCCCGGCCCAGAGCTGGACCTACTGGCATCTCGGTCCGGGGCCGGGCCCGGACTATGTGGAGACCGATCAGGGGCACGACTATTCGGACCGGGTGGGGCGCAACGCCGCGCGTAACCTGCTGGCGCTGGCGAAGGTGTTGACACCCCAGACCTATCCCGTGCCCGAGAGCGGGGAATAGGACGCGGGCAAAAGTCTGACCATTGGCGAACGGTCTCACCATCGGGGCCCGTCGCGGATGCCTGTCGCACCTCTCCCGAACGCCAATCGCTCGCGGAGAGGGCCAGTCGCAAGGCTTGCTGCCGAATGTGAATCAGCAAGGTATGGTGGCGCTTGCCCAGGGGTTACTCATGTCTGAAAAACCTTCCGCCTCCACGCTCCGCCTTCTGGTCGGACTCATGCTTGGCGCGTCGATCGCTCTGATCGCCATCTCGGTCTGGATGATCGTCAAGGATGAGGGTTCACCCGTCTTCGTGGCCGTCGCCGGATCGATGCTCGCGGCTTTCGCCGCCATCATCGCCTCGCAGACCAGGAACAAGTCCTGAACCCAGGGGGCCTGGGATCTCGTCTGTCCGCCGTTCACGGGCCTGAATCATCGCCGAAGTCGCCCCGACCAGCGCCCCGGAATCGCGATCACCCCGATCACCCGCCACGGGCTGATCTCGGGGCCGACCATGGCGTTCCGATGCATCCGCCTTCAGCCGTTATCAAACTTCACTGACTCAAAACCCAAGGCCCGCATGGAGACACGACCGATTCTGTCGCCGCAAAACATTTTTAATCCGGCCCCCCTTCCGGGTGCCCCTAGACTGGGCGACACACGGTCTTTGACAGGTGCATCCCCCTCTCCGCGTCCCCGGACAGACGCGCCCATTGCAGGGTGTGCAGGGTGTGCAGGGTGCTTTTTTGCGGTCGACCCGTTGCCATCGTCCGCTCCATTTTGACGAGTGTCGCCCCGTGACAGGGGCGTCCAACGACACGCGACCATGGGCTTCATCGGAACGGTGGACGAAGGCGGTGCTATCTGGAGCCGTCCGGTTGACGGTCGGCCAGTGCCCATCGGCATGGACAGTCCCTGCGCCAGACGTGCCCTGCGCCTGACTTGACTGCCCGGCTGCGCTGACGGCCCCGGGGTGTTGGCGTTCTTGCCGTGGCCCCCTAAGAAGGGGGCGTACAAACCGGGAACTTCCGATGTCGCTGCTCGCCCTTTCGCTCGCGATCGCCCTGCAATCCACGCCCGAGGCCGAGGCCTCGGCCGTCGTCGAGCGGCTGCATGACCTGGCCTCGGCTGCTGATGGCCCGGCCTATTTTGCCCTGTTCACGCCCGACGCGCGGTTCGTCGGTACGGATGCGTCCGAGCGGTGGAGCGTCGAGCAGTTCCGGGCCTATGCCATGCCCTATTTCAGCCAGGGCAGGGGCTGGACCTATCATCCGAGGGATCGGGTGGTCACCATGCTGGCCGTGCCGTGTGGCTGCGTGGCCTCGTTCGACGAACTGCTGGACAACGACGCCTATGGGGTGACGCGGGGGTCGGGGGTGCTGGTCAAGACCGACGGCGGGTGGAAGATCCAGCAGTATGTGCTGAGCTATGCCGTCCCCAATGACGTGGCCCGGGACGTGACCGCCCTGATCCGCGCGCATGAGACAGCGGCGGCCCCCGCGACCCCGGTCCCCTGATGGATTTCCATGAGGAGGCCTTCGTCCTGTCGGCGCGGGCGCATGG
>Ga0075012_10000632_pt1 | contig 36808 bp, 36 predicted proteins | sample All_14_2_FD_71474 | JGI IMG/M metagenome (GOLD analysis project Ga0075012, IMG submission 71474) | Freshwater microbial communities in response to fracking from Pennsylvania, USA - Allegheny Zone_MetaG_DW_15 | ecosystem: Environmental > Aquatic > Deep subsurface > Groundwater > Drilled...
GTCGAGATCAGCGAAGCTGAAGAAGTTAAAAAAATCGGCGGGGCTTTCCGTACCATTTCCGAAGTTGCATCCGAACTCGGCGTGCAACAGCACGTTCTGCGTTTCTGGGAAACCAAGTTCAGCCAGATCCGCCCGATGAAACGCGGCGGTGGCCGCCGTTATTACCGCCCTGAAGATGTCGTGCTGCTCAAGCACATCCACACGCTGCTTTACAGCGAGGGGTATACCATCAAGGGTGCCCAGAAGCTTCTGAAAGGCCAGTCCAAAGGTTCGATAGCATCTGCGCAAAACGCTGCCGATGCTGCTGAAAAGGCACGTCTGACAGCGCATCATTCAGCGCCCATAACCACTGCCGCGTCCAAACCGGCCGTTGTTGTCACGCAGGCGGCGCCAGTTGTGGCAGCACAGGCAGGTGAGGCCGTATTGCCGGCCGCTATGGTCGACATGCTGCAAGGTATGCTGACCGACCTTAAGGAACTGCGCGCGCTGGTTAATGCCGCTTAAGCTTTTTTAAAGTTATCTTATTTGAAAAAGCCGCCAGAAATGGCGGTTTTTTTGTTAAGCGGATTTGTGTTAAAATGCTGGGATTGCAATACGGAGGGGTGGCCATGAATACACGGACCAGATTTTTATCAGCGGCTATAGTGGTTTTAGGGCTGGGTTTGGGTGTTATGCCTTTACAGGCTGCTGAAAACAAGCCCGCGCAAAACAATAGCAATACTGTTACGCAGTCTTCTGAAAAGCCTGTCATGACACAAGCCGAGCAGCAGGCATTCAATAAAGACCGCAAGGCCGCGCTTGATAAAATGACACCTGCGCAGCGTATGGCGATTTATTTGCAGACCCTGCCTGAAGCCGAGCGCGCCGCCAAATTCAAAGCCTATTCGGAATCGGAAGCCAAAAATCGTATTCAGGCTGAAGTTTTAAAATATTATAAGGCCCGTGGCATAACGCCTCCAGCCAGCGTAACGCAAGGAACAGCGGCCGAAGGCGGTGTTACGTGGGATAGTGCATGGGCTGCCCTTACCAATAGCGGTAAAAGCCCACAAGGCATGCGAAACCGTTGGGTGCAGCTTAACGAGGCGCAGCGACTTGTTATCCTGAAAGGTATTAAAGACAAATGGGCCAGCCTTTCCGAGCCGGAGCGTCAGCAGATGAAAATTATCATTGATGCTGAAAAGAAAAAGATGGCCACAAAGCAGTAAAATAACCTGAAAGGACCAGAAATCATGAAAATTGTAAAAGTGTTTGGTGCATTGGCACTCATGGTTGTTGTTTCAACATCGGCCTTTGCTCAGGACAACAAGGTGCTAGGCGTTTCTAATGAAGCCTCAGGTGTATCATTACCAGGGAATGTTGCCGTTGAACCCGCAGCGCCTGTCAGTGTTGCGAAAATGACACCGGAGCAACGCCGTGCCTTGTGGTACAGTTTACCACCGCAAGAGCGTGCAGCCATTTTGGCAAAGCGCGAAGCCGCGCAAGCGAAAAAAGATAAATGGACAAAGCTGAGCGAGGATGCGAAAGCCAACGCCGCTAGCGTCAAAGGTAAGCCTGCGGACGTTCCCGAGAGCAATAACTAAGTTTCAGAAAGTTTTTTACATGACATCGTTATTTCGTACATGCCTTGGCGCAGCTTTGGTTGCGCTTGTTTTTCATGTTTTGGTTCCGGCGGCTATGGCCGATGACGGGCGCGATATTGGGCAGGTGAGTACGGTGTTTAATCTACTTACGCCGAATGATAAAATCAAAGTTGCGGCATTCGAAGACCCTCAGGTGAAGGGCATTACATGCTTTATCAGCCGCGCAGTAACTGGTGGCCTTAAAGGTGCTATCGGCATCGCGGAAGATACATCGGATGCGAGTATTTCCTGCCGCCAGACGGGCCCCATTAGCTTCATAAAACCTATTAAGGATGACAAGGAAGGGCAGGTTGTTTTTGACGAGCGCCGTTCCTTCCTGTTCAAGCGTTTGCATGTTACGCGCTTTTACGATGCGGGCAGCAACAGCCTTGTTTATCTAAGCTGGAGCGACCGTATTTTGCAGGGCTCGCCTAAAAACAGCGTGTCGGCCGTACCGCTTGAAAGCTGGAATGGCGTGGCCCCCGAAGCTGTGAAGCTGAAGTAACAAAGCCCTTAAATGGGGCGCTTCGAGGCAGGTACGCGTTTAGGGTTGCAAGAAGCCGAGCCCATAGGCTATAAACGCCCTCATCGGAATGTGGCGCAGCCTGGTAGCGCACTTGCATGGGGTGCAAGGGGTCGCAAGTTCAAATCTTGTCATTCCGACCATTACTTTCGTTAAGCGGGCCTGCCGTTTTTAAGCCCGGTTAATACTTTTCAAAAACAGTCCAAAAATCGCTCTGTCACTCTTTGGTCACACTGAAGGGGTTAGACGGTCATGGCGACAATTAGGAAGCGTAATGGGAAGTATCAGGTGCAGGTCCGGCGTAAGGGCTTTGCACCTATAGCCCGTTCGTTTCTGAAGCGGGGAGACGCTGAGGAATGGGCTCGGTTCAATGAGAGCAAAGCGGACCGGGGCGAATTACCCGTTTCGGCTAAAAGCCTCGATAAATATACGTTCGGCGGAATCCTGAAACGCTACCGGGACGAGGTGAGCGTTAAAAAACGTAGTCATAATACTGAGGTTTATATTCTGAATGCCGCGATGCGGCTCCCGCTGGCAAAGCTTTCACTAGATCGGCTAACCCCAGCCACATTCTCTGCCTATCGAGAAAAGCGGCTCAAAAAGGTTAAGCCGGGGACGGTGAACCGAGAATTCGGTATTTTTAAACATGCCTTGGATGTCGCAGCCCATCAGTGGGATGTGCCTTCCTTTGATATCTAGAACACCGTTTTTTAAATTGAGTAAATTCTTATCAGCATTAAATTTTCCAAAGTTTGACAAAATTCCCTGTTGCCCCTTTATCAATTGCGTAGACGCTTTAATAAACGGGGTCATCTGTGTTTTGTGAACGGCGCTCTTCAAGCGTTTATAGTCCGCTTCCGTCAGTGTTTGTTTCATTGAACTAATTTGAGCGTTTAGCTTGTCGGTAAGGTCAAGCGCCCGGGACTGAATAAGCAGTCCTTCGCTGTCACGTTGCCATTTTCCGTCTTCGTAAACGTAAAAGCCGCCACCATCCCCACAATAGGTAATTGTTTGGCCAAATTCTTTAGCCACCAACTCCGCGAATGCCTTGTGCGTCAAAGATTCGATAGTCGAGGGGGCATATCGCTCCGCTCCGTAAGCAACACTGCGGATTTCTGTGAGAGGTAGCGGGTTTTCTAATCCGTCATTGAGCGATAACAGCGCTTTCTCAATGTCCGCACCAGATGAACCCCTCCGGCGCATGAATCCGGCCATTGCCGCGAAATCCGTATTACGACGACCTTCCATGAACATGCCGCTCGTTACACTCGGTACCGCCTCTACGATAGGACGATTTTCTCGATATACCTTTTTTAGCAGCCATTGCGGCGCTGTAGTTATTTCCCCAAGCATTATTTTACCCTCCAGTTCGTAATGATTTCGTATTCACCTTGCGGACGGACCGAGCCGGGCAGGATGATGTATCCCCCTTGCCCTCGCACGTCGATGTTCGGGCCGACAAGCCCGGCGCTGGTCTTTACTTCTGAACCGCTCGCGGTTGAAAAATAAAAGTGCAGCCCTTTCGTGGGCGTTCGAACTACGAGGGTTTCGGGTAATTCGCCGTATTGCGCTTCGAGTAATGCAAGGCTTTGAAGCCCCGTCCGTCCATCGGCAATATCAATGTCCAGCACCCAGAAGCTGCGCCCCGTTGGAGCTGCGATCAGTGCGTCTGGCCATTGCTGCCACCAATCATTGATAGTCAGGGGATCGGTGGTTGCCTGATGCTGCCACCCCATAAAGCCCTGATAGGGCCTTTTACTGAGGGGGTCTGCGGGGAATATATCAATGCCATTAGAAGCGTGTTCCAACGCTCGTTCTAAAACTTTATGCATGTGTAGCATTCCCCATAACTGCATAATTTTCGTCGAATGTTTCAATTTCCTTATTTATCTGGGCCAAAGCTTCTAAAGCTACGGCGGAAACCCATCGCTCCGGCTCAGCGTCTGCTACACCGTGGAAAAAATTGATAAGCATCCTTCGGAAAAGTAGGAGCGTCTCGCGGTGATTACTTAGATCATTCCAATAGTCGCCCTGTTCAACCTTTTTGATTAGGCTTGCGAGCCCATGATTATAATCCTCCAGAATGTCTTCTGCGCGGCCTACAACGCTGTCCAATTCGTAACGTCTGCCCGGTTCCTTAATAGACATCGGGCGACCCGCATAGTGCCAAAGGAACTGCTGTAAGTCGCTGCTCAGGACTTTTCTGGACCTATTTAGTTTGAAAGACTTTAGCTCGCCGGATTTGATATATTGGTGAACGGTGGTCTTGCTGCAGCCTAAGACTGCCATCACTTGTTTTACTGATAATACTTTCTCATCGGTCATAAGTTTCCCCCTAAATACCGTAATGAACTGCCACGGACCCCTATGGCCTCATTAAATTTTCACTCAGTGGGAGTAGGAGGGGAATAATTTTAACCAATGCGGTTTAATGGCAAAAAATTTATTCGAGTCGTATCAGTGGGTTGCGAGGGGCCCAGTTCCAAACTTTTTTGAGGACCTCAATGCGACGCCGCCGATATCCGGATTTTTTGGAACAATGATTTTGGAGGCGTCCTTGGATAATCTAGGTCCTAAAGCTTTGGAGGCTGGATTCCTGCCGGTCACGCTGTGGTCACACTGACCCTAAAAAAGGGGCTTGATACCGATTTTCGGTTATCGTATGTTTTGATTAAGTAACAGATTGATTTTTAACTGTTTTTGGTGGTTTGTAGATAGGGCGCAGCCTGGTAGCGCACTTGCATGGGGTGCAAGGGGTCGCAAGTTCAAATCTTGTCATTCCGACCATTTTGTTTCGCGTGTTCAATTACTTAAAACGTCTCTTTTTTCTCGTCATCTTTGATACAACGCTTTTTGTACGCTTTGTGCGGCAAGCTGCTTTGTTTTGTGTTTTTCGACTGACTTTTGTTTACCTGATTTTTAATACTTCGGCGGAGAATGTTCGGATGGGCTTTTTTTGACCTTTGAGGAGATGGATATGAGAATTTTTGCGTGTGCACTTGTGTTGGTACTAGGGATGGGCTTGAGCCAGACTGTTATGGCTGGTGATGGCGAGGTCAAGGGTATCCATGACCAGATCAAAGCCAACAGAGAGGCCACAAAAGCCTCCAATGATGCTTTGCGTGCCGAAGCTAAAGCCAAGCATGATGAAGCCTTGGCTAAGCGCGAGGCTGAACTGGAAGCCAAAAAGGCAGAAATTGAAGCTAAAAAAGCAGAAATTGAAACCAAAAAAGCCGAGCGAGAAGCGAAGAGAGCTGAGCGAGAAGCCAAGCGCGAAGCGCGCAAGGCATCCAGAGGTTCTGCTAGCAAATAGTATTCCATTTTAGAAAACGCATGATCTACAAAACGCGCCTTATAGGCGCGTTTTGTCATCGAGCTTGAGTGTGTCGATGATGTCGAAGAAAATTTTCATGTCGGAGAGGACGTTGTTGATCTCGTCAATAAACGTGACCGGTTTGAAGATGGACGAGGCGCCGAAATAGTCTTTGCCCGATTGCACCATCATGAGCAGGCGGTTCAGGAAGAAGCTAGCCTGCAGGCCTTTGTAGTTTATGGATGAGGTGGTGAGAGATACCAGCCTGTCCATGAAGCTGGTGGTAAGCAGGTAACGTGCCTCAACCTGACTGGTGCCGAACACCTCGAATTGTTTTTCAAAGCGCGGGTCTTCGAGTTTGATCCGTTCGAGTTTCTGGAAGCCGTTAACCGCCCAGTTCATCATGCCGTAATCGCGTTTGATGATGGTTTTGCCTTCAAATTTTTTATAGACGCCCATGCGCACGAACATGCCTTCGAATACTGTGACGGTGCGGCGGTTTTTGCCGCTGCCGCGGGTCTCGGTCATTTTCGCTTCCAGCAATTCCAGCAAGACGCCTTTATAGGTGCCGCGCACATAGTCGCCCGGATATTCGGTATCGTAGCTTGGCACAATGTCGTACGGCGTGAATTCGCTGATGCGGATGGGGCTGTCGGCATAGTAGGCGAAATCACCGCCGTAAAAGCCGAAGATGCGCGGGTAAATTTTGGTTTTGAGGGATTTGCGGTAGTTTTTTACGGGTAAGCCCGCCCATGCACAAATGCCTGCTATTATAAGAAAACCAAAAAAGAATACTGCATCGGGATTTTTAAAATGGTCGAGCAGCAGCAAATACCAGCCGAGGCTGAGTGTGCCTGCAATGACGGGGATGGTAATAAGAACGCGGCTGCGCAGACTGCGTAAAGCCAGTAGGCGCTGTTTTTCAAACTCTTTTACGTAGGGAAGGATGGATGCGCGGTAATAGGGCATGAAATCGCCCATGCCGGTTTCAGCAAAGCTGGCCTTTTCGATGAGTTCATCGGTCAGGCGGCGCGCCTTGCTGGCAACCACAAGGCGAAGGAAATCAAGTACCACTTAGCCGCGCTTTCTTTATTTCAGGTACTGGTTGGCATCAATGGAGGCGCGTGCGGTTTCTTCGGCTTCGTAGAACGGCAATTCCGATACGCCTGCAAGGCCTGCGATAATGTTGCCGGGGAAGATTTGTACGGCATTGTTAAGGTCGGTCACGCTGGCATTATAGAAGCGGCGGGCAGCTGTGATCTGCGCCTCGACTTCGTTATATGTTTGTTGGGCCTGAATCATCGTCTGGTCAGATTTAAGCGTGGGGTAGTTTTCAACGTTCACCATGAAGGAGCCCATTTTGCCAGCCAGTTTTTCGGCATTGGCAAAGTGTTCTTTCACGGCTGTGGCATCGTTTTTGTCGTAGGGGCGTTCGGCCGCCGCACGCAGGGCCGTGATGTCGGTCAATAGCGACTTTTCATGGTCCATGAATTTCTGGGCGATTTTGAGGATATTGGGTATCAACTCAAAACGTTGTTTCAATTGTACGTCGATGGTCGATAACGCTTCGCGTGCCTTGTTGCGCTTGCCGATAATGCTTGCGTACCAGATGTAGCCAAATACAAGGGGGGCGGCAATTATTGCGATTACTGTTAATGACATCGACATCTCCGTTTTCAACTCAAGTACAGAATCGTATCACGAAGTTTATTAAAATTGTATGATTTGGCGGGCAGGGCGCGATTGCGCCATTTTATTCGTCTTTCGGGCCGATCATCGGCGCGAATACACGGAAGATGAGTTTACCTAAGTCATCAATGACTGTGAACATTGCGGGCACGAATAACAGTGAAAGCAGCGTGGAGACGATGAGGCCGCCGATCACGGCAATCGCCATCGGCGCCCTGAATTCACCGCCTTCGCCAATCGCCAGTGCACTGGGCACCATGCCGGCGGCCATGGCGATGGTCGTCATGATGATGGGGCGGGCGCGCTTGCGACCGGCATCGACCAGTGCTTGCGTGCGCGGCATACCTTCGGCCATACGTTCGACCGCAAAGTCAGCCAGCATGATGGCGTTTTTGGTAACGATACCCATGAGCATCAGAATACCGATGACGACGGGTAGGCTGACGGCGTTATGCGTGATGAGTAGTGCCAGAATGGCCCCGCCGATCGACAGCGGCAATGAGAAGAGAATAGTGATCGGCAGCAAGAAGCTGTGGAATAGCAATACCAGCAGGCCGTACACCATCATCAGCCCTGCGCCCATGGCTATACCGAAGCTGGTGAATACTTCGGACATGACTTCGGCGTCACCAGATTCTTTGAGTGTAATGCCAGCGGGCAGGTTTTTGGCAGATGGCAGCGCGTATACAGCTTTCAGCGCGTCGCCCAACGCATCGGTGCCTATCAGGTCGCCTTCGAGCTTCACTTGCCGCTGACGGTCGTAGCGGTCAACAATACTTGGGCCTTGGCCGAAGGTAATATCAGCCACCAGTGACAATGGCACAGAGCCTGTGGGCGTTGGCACACGCAGGTTTGAAAGCGTGTTTATATCGGCCCGTGCCGAGGGCGAAATTTGTACGCGCACGGGTATCTGGCGGTCATCAATACTGAGTTTTGTCAAAATCGCGTCAGCATCGCCTATTGTAGCCACACGAATTGTTTGTGATAGCGCTTGCGTTGAAATGCCTAGGCTTGCGGCAATATCGTCTTTCGGGGTAATGCGTATTTCAGGGCGGGCGAGGGCTGCTGATGAAACGACATTGCCTAAAATCTTGATCTCCCCCATTTCGCGGTAAATATTTTGCGCGGTTTTTTCAACCAATGCGCCGTTACTACCCGATACGACCATGGTAAAGGCACGCTGACCGTTATCGTTAAAGAACCATGTGCGGATATCGGGCTGGGTCGACAAATCAGCGCTGATTTGCTGTTCTAGCTGCTTCTGGCTTAGCCTCCTGTCATCCTTCGGAATGTAATTGATGATGACAGTGGCTTTGCGCACTTCAGCCCCGCCGCCCAGAATCCCCCCACCGCTGACGAACACACTTTTGACTTCGGGCTTTTTAGCAATATCAGCCGCGATACGGTTAGTGACGCTTTTTGTTTCATCAATATTGGAGCCGGGTGCAAGTTCGATGGCGAGCAGTGAGCGCGACTGGTCTTCAACAGGCAGAAAGCCTGATGGCAGGAAGCCCATAGACATAATAGAGCCCGCAAAAAGGGCCAACCCAACAATCAAGGCCAGTATGCGGTGGCGGATGGTCCACATCACAATCCGCGTATACATGAGCATGAGGTCGCCATCGCGTTCTTCGTGTATTTCGTGAGGGCGCAGAAAATAGGCAGCAAGTAACGGTGTTATAAGGCGCGCAACCAGCAGCGAGAAAAAGACTGAAACCGCGACCGTAAGGCCAAATTGGCGGAAGTATTGGCCTGCAATACCATCCATAAAGCTGACGGGTACAAAAATTGCAATAATGGTGAATGAAATGGCGATAACGGCGAGGCCGATTTCATCGGCGGCCTCAAGCGAGGCCTTATAGGGTGATTTGCCGGTGCGCATATGGCGGACGATATTTTCGATTTCAACAATCGCGTCATCAACCAGAATACCCGTGGCGAGCGTAATGGCCAAAAGGCTTACGAGGTTGAGGGAGAAGCCGAGCGTCTGCATGGCCCAGAAAGTGGGCAGGATCGACAAGGGCAGGGCTATTGCGGTGATGATGGTCGCGCGCATATCTTTCAAAAAGATGAACACGACTAATACAGCCAATATAGCTCCTTCAAGGAGGGTGTGCATGGCTGATTTGAAATTGCCGTATGTGTAATCGACTGCACTGTCTATGACCGTCATGTCTATATCGGGGTATGTTTTGCGCAGGGTGGCCATTTTTTCAGCCACTGCTTTGGCCACGCTTGTGTCGCTTTGGCCTTTGCCGCGATAGATCTGAATGGCAATGGCCTCGCGCCCGTTGCGGCTTGAAAATTGCGTCGGCTCTTTCACTGTGTCGGTAATGGTCGCGATATCGGAGAGGCGAACCTTGCGGCCTTCGCTAATGATGATGGTTTTTTGCGCAAGGTCGGCTACCGAGTTGGCGCCACCCAATGTGCGGATAGATTGTTCGGCACCTGCCAAATTGCCCTTGCCGCCCGCCAGATCAATACTGGTATCGCGCAGCTGATTGTTTACGGCGGCTGCTGTTGTACCGAGTGAGGCTAGACGCGCAGGATCGAGGGATATATGAATTTCGCGGTCAACACCGCCAATACGCGATACTTTAGCAACCCCTTTGATGGTTTGCAGGGCGCGGGCAAGTTTGTCGTCGACGAACCATGACAATTCTTCCGGCGTTTTGCCGAGTGATGAAACACCGTAAGTGACGATAGGTAGACCTTCAATATCGATACGCTCGATTATGGGCTCTTCAATCGAGCTCGGCATTTCAGCACGTACGCGGGAGACAGCGTCTTTCACGTCGTTGATTGCGCGCTCGGAATTTGTGGCAAGCTGGAATTCAATGACGGTGGATGATGTACCATCAGTCACGGTCGATGTAATGTGTTTGACGCCAGTGATGCCGGATACGCTGTCTTCGATACGCTTGGTAATTTGCGTTTCCATTTCCGTGGGGGCAGCACCCTGCTGTGTCACAGTGACGGATACCAGCGGTAAATCGATATTCGGGAACTTTGTAATCGGCAGTTTCATGAAGCTGTAAATGCCGAGAATGACGAATACAGCAAACAGTACGATCGCGGGTATGGGCGTGCGGATGGACCGTGCGGATATATTGAAGGCCATGTTATTGGGCCTTGGGCTGGACTATAACGGGTGCAACCGCATCGCCGTCACGCAGGAAGGTGCCCGCTTTTTCAACGACCAGTTCTCCCTCGTTCAGGCCGCTTATGACTTCGGTACTTTCAGCATCAGTGATACCCGTTTCAATACGGCGGGTTTTGACGATTTTGTCGGTGACGACCATAAGGGTCGTGCCTTCATCAGTGTGGGCGATGGCACGAGACGGCACCGCAAGTGCATCGCGGCTGCTAGTGGTGATGGATGCGCGTGCGAAGGAACCGATTTTGAGCGCGGGGTCATGCGGTAGGGCCACGCGAATGCGACCAAGGCGTGTGGCGCTATCAATTTCAGGTGAAACAATACGAGTGGTGCCACTGAAGCTTTGCCCGCCATCAATCGTAACTGTTACCTGCTGGCCTATGACCATTGAGTTAACGCTTTTTTCAGGTACATCGGCCAGCAGCTCAATATCGCCATTGGCAATAATGCGGAATAGCGGTTCAGCCGCGCTTGATACAACCTGCCCCAGCTTGGCTGTACGGCGGGCAATTATGCCCTCAACAGGTGCTTTAAGATAACGGCGGGTGAGGGATGCGCCAAGTTCACGCGCCTGTGCCTTTATAACATCGAGGTTGCTGCGTGCGGCATCAAGCTGGGCTTGCGCCGTTTTGGCTGCAGCTTCGCGTTGGTCAAGCACGGCTTGGGTCTGATAGCCTTCGGCTTTTAATGTGCGCGCGCGGCCAAGTGCCGCTGTGGCTTCGGCCAATGTGGCCTCGGCACTCACTATCTGGCTTTGGGCTTGGGCTGCCGATGCCTTGTTCTGGGCCAACTGGGCATCGAGTGCATCACGCGCGAGATCAGCCAGCACTTGCCCTGCAGCTACGACATCACCTTCATCGGCATGGATGCCGGTAATACGCAGCCCTTCAGCTTCGGCCCCCACCAATACTTCCTCGCGCGGGACAAGCGTGCCTGACACCACTACTAAACCTGTCATGGGTTTTACAGCGGCGGCAGCCACCGTAATGCTGGCCGGTTTGACTTCCATCGCATCGCCAACGAGCGCTGCCTTCTTATGGCCTGATGTGTACCAGATGGCCCCGACGCCGATAGCTGCGACGATAAGGGTGAGTGTGATTTTGTTAGACAGTGATGACACGGGTACCCAATATTTTTAGAATTTGCAGATGCATCGTGTATATATACGATCTGATTAAGGTTTTATAACCACCTGTTTTGCAATATAATTTTTTTTAATATTTTAAATGAGACGGATTTTTTAAATGCCCGATACAATTCAAACCACTGCCGGATGGAAAGAGCCAAGGCGCGAAGCCTCGCTAGCGGATGTGTATCGTAGCGTCCCTGTCAAATCATCAGGCCCTTCATGGCGGCGTATTTTGTCGTTCCTCGGCCCCGGCTATATGGTTGCCGTGGGTTATATGGACCCCGGCAACTGGGCGACATCTATCGCGGGTGGGTCTAAATTCGGGTACGCGCTTCTTTTCGTGGCGCTTATGTCCAATATTATGGCTATCCTGTTGCAATCGCTATGCGCAAGGCTGGCTATTGCGTCGGGGCGTGACTTGGCACAGGCATGCCGTGATGCCTTTTCTCGCCCTGTATCGTTCGTCTTATGGGTGATGGCGGAAATTGCGATTATCGCGACCGACATTGCCGAGGTTGTGGGTACAGCCATCGGGCTTAATCTTGTTTTTGGTATTCCGCTTGAAATCGGCGTCATCATAACTGCGCTAGATGTGTTTTTGATTTTGTATTTACAAAAACTCGGCTTCCGGTGGGTGGAAGCTTTTGTTATCGCGCTGCTTTGGGTTATTGCCGCGTGCTTTGTTGTGCAGATTATTTATGCCGATCCGCAATGGGGGGCGGTTTTACGAGGGTTTATACCGACCCGTGATATTGTGACCAACCCTGATATGCTTTACCTCGCACTAGGTATACTGGGTGCGACCGTTATGCCGCATAACCTTTACCTCCATTCTGGTATCGTGCAGACGCGGGCTTATGGCGACACCGTTCTCGAGCGTCGTGCGGCACTTAAATACGCAACCATCGATTCAACCGTGGCGTTGACCTTCGCCTTGTTCGTCAATGCGGCCATTCTGATATTGGCGGCTGCAAGCTTCCATACAACAGGGCACCAGGATGTAGCCGAGTTGGGCGATGCATACCGCCTGCTGGCACCCATACTTGGTTTGGCGATTGCGCCAATGCTGTTCGGTGTGGCTTTGCTGTGCTGCGGGCTTAATTCAACTGTTACGGCAACACTGGCCGGTCAGATTGTCATGGAAGGGTTTTTGAATATCAAGCTACCACCATGGGCGCGCCGACTTCTAACCCGTGGCATTGCTATTATTCCGGCCGCTGTTGTGACCCTCTGGTACGGCGATGCAGGCACAGCCAAATTGCTGATATTGACTCAGGTGGTTTTGAGTTTGCAGTTGCCGTTTGCAGTTGTGCCGCTTGTTATGTTCACGGCTAACGCCGAAAAGATGGGCGCATTGGTGGCGCCACGCTGGCTGCAAGGGGTGGCGTTTGGCATTGCGGCCATCATCATTGTTCTGAATATAAAATTGCTGGTTGATTTTGTGCTGGCCTAGCGGCACAGCTTTACGCTGACTTTGTAAAGGCCAGGGTGTTTATGGCCCAGTGCGCGCATGGCGGCGGGCGTCAGGTCAATCACGCGGCCTTCGACAAACGGCCCGCGGTCGTTGATACGCACCATGATACTTTTGCGGCTGCGTGCATCCGTTACTTTTACGACATTGCCGAAAGGCACAGATGGGTGTGCAGCCGTAATTGCCTCAACATCCAGTATTTCGCCGCTGGCGGTTTCACGTCCATCGAATGTGGTGTCGTAAACTGATGCAATACCGCGGTCCATGACGTCAGGTCCGCAGACATGGCGCGGGATAGGCACAATTTTATCCTGCGTATGGGCCGCGCCAATGCACAGAAAAGCGGCCATGATACAGGTAAAAAAGCGCGTCATCAGATTTGGGCGAGGCCTTGGTCAAGGTCGGCAATAATATCAGCCACGCTTTCAATACCGATGGACAGGCGCACCACTTCAGGCCCGATACCAAGGGCTGTTTTCTGTGCGTCATCGAGTTGCGAATGGGTGGTGGATGCGGGGTGGATAATAAGTGAGCGCGTATCGCCAATATTGGCAACATGCGAAAATAGCTTCATGGACGACACGAGTTTTTCGCCTGCGGCGCTACCGCCTTTAACGCCAAAGGTGAAGACGCCGCCACCATGCCCGCCCTGGTATTTTTGCGCGAGCGGATAGTATTTGCTAGACGGTAACCCCGCATAATTGACCCATAGCACTTTGGGGTGTGCTTCAAGATGTTTGGCAACGGCCAGTGCGTTTTCGCAGTGGCGCGGAATGCGCAGGGCCAGTGTTTCAATGCCCTGCAAGGTCAGAAACGCGTTCATCGGCTGTTGGTTCATGCCCAAGTCGCGCAGGCCGATCGCGTGGTTGTGAACATAGAGCGCCATTTTACCGAAGGCTTCTGAAAACACGATGCCGTTATAGCTGGGGTCTGGTGTATTGAGGGCAGGGTACTTGGCCTTGTGGGCTGCCCAGTCAAATACACCGCCATCGACCACTGTACCGCCCATAGCGTGGCCATGGGCCGATAAAAACTTGGTGGTTGAGTGCGTGACAATGTGCGCGCCATACTGGAATGGTTTGCACAACACAGGCGTTGCCAGCGTATTGTCGACAATGAAGGGGATGCCTGCATCGTTGGCGATTTTGGCCACGGACTCGAGGTCAACCACCACGCCGGACGGGTTGGCCATGCCTTCTACAAAGATGGCCTTGGTTTTGTCGGTTATGGCGCGCTTGAAATTGTCGGTATTGTCGGGGTCGACCAGTGTCGATTGCCAGCCAAAGGTGCGCGGGAATACGTTTTTAAGCTGGTTGACTGTGCCGCCATATAGGCGTGATGACGCCACCAAATGGTCACCCGGCTGCATCAGTGCTGATAACACAAGCAATTGTGCCGCATGACCCGAGGCCGTGCAGGTAGCGCCGATGCCGCCTTCGAGTGCTGCTATACGTTCCTCTAGTGCGCCTATGGTCGGGTTTGTGAGACGCGAATATACAAAGCCAAATTCCTTGAGCGCAAAGAGGTTGGCAGCATGTGCTGCATCGCGGAAAACAAAGGCTGTCGAGAGGTGGATGGGCGTCGAGCGGGAGCCGGTTACAGGGTCAGGCGGGGTGCCTGCGTGCAAGGCCAGCGTTTCAAAACCTTTGTAATGCTTGGGTGCGTCGTGTGTCATACCCACTATTCTGCGGGAATGTGCCAATTGGTCAAGGTAACTATTTAGCCTGCCAGCCGCCACCCAAAGCCTTGTACAAATCAACGGCAGCCGAGAGCATTGTCATGCGTGCCTGCGCGTGGCCGTCTTGCGCAGAAAGAAGTGTGTTCTGTGTTTCGATAACGCTTTGAAGGTCGATGGCACCGGCATCAAATTTCTTGCGTGTAAGGTCGTATGCAATCTGCGCCTGCTGCATGGATGTAACCAGCAGGGCCGAACGTGCCTCGGCTGTGTTAAATGCCGTTAGCGCATCTTCTACTTCCTTGAAGGCTGTCAGAACTGTTTTGCGATAGTTTTCTGCCAGCTCGGCCTGTTGGGCTGTCGCGCGTTCAACCCCGCCCTCAAGGCGGCCACCTTCGAAAATCGGTACCGATAGTGATGCCGCAATAGACAAGGCGGTCGCCAGCGGATCACCCAGTGGGCTTTTTGTAATATCGAAGCCGGAACCCAGATTGACGGATGGGTAGAAGGCCGCACGCGCCGCCGTGATGTTTGCGCCTGCGCCAATAAGGCCGGCTTCGGCACTTTTGATATCGGGTCTACGTTCAAGCAGGGATGACGGCTGGCCTGCATCGACATGCGGTGTATTGAGGGTTGCGAGTTGCTGTGCTGTTACCGTTGTTTCTTGTACGGTTTGGCCCAGTAGTAATGCGAGCGCGGTGTTGGCGTTGGCTTCGGCCGCCTGCAATGATTTAAGCGATGCTTCGGATGCGGTAACCGATGATTCCTGCTGCGCTACATCAAGTGCGGTGCCGGAGCCTGCTTCAAAGCGAGCTTTGACGATGCGGAGAATTTCGCGGCGGTTGTCTAGGTCGTTCCTTGCGAGCGACATGCGTTCGCGCGCGTTTACTAATGTGAAATATGTTTTGGCGGTGTCGGCCATCGTCACAAGTGCCAGCGCATCGCGGTCATACATGCTGGCATCGAGGGTGGCAGTTGCGGCATCGACGGCGGCTTGATTTGCGCCGAATAAATCCAACTCGTATGAAACATCAAGGCCGGTTGAAATGCTTTTGCGCGTGCTGGCGCTGCCTTGTGATGGGTCGTCACGATTGACGGATGCGTTGGCGTTGCCGCCAACCGTTGGTTTTAAATCGGCCCCTGCAATACGCAGGCTGGCGCGGGCTTGTTCAATACGGTGCAAAGCTGCATTCAGATCATTGTTTTTTGAAAGCGCGGTTGTGACAACCGCATTAAGTTCGGTGCTGCCAAAAGTTTCCCACCACTGGGCGGTTATGGGCGTTGTGTTAAGTGCTGTTGGCGTGCTGGCTGTTGCAGCCCAGCTTTGCGGGGCTGTTACAACAGGGCGCGGCGGATTTGTAGTTTTCATGCATGCAGTGAGGGCGATGCTGGAGGCCGCGGCTAATATGATAATTCTTTTCATGTATGACTACTCCGAACTTAGGGCAACAACGGGGTCTAGATGGGCGGCTTTCCGCGCTGGCAAATACCCGAATACAAGGCCGGTTGCGACAGCGCAGCCAAAGGCCATAGCTGCTGGTGCGACCGTAAATATGACGTCGACCCCGAATAATGAAATGGCGTAGCCCGCAGCCAAGCCTGTGCCGATGCCCAAGATTCCGCCAATGGTGCACACAACCGCAGATTCAGTGTTGAACTGGATCATGATGTCGCTTGTGCGTGCACCGGTTGCCATGCGTATGCCGATTTCGCGTGTGCGTTCTGTTACACTGACCAGCATGATGTTCATGACGCCAATGCCGCCGACCAGCAGCGAAATGGCTGCAACAGCACCTAGCAATATGGTGAGGGTGTTTTGCGTGGCGGTTGCCGTTTGAAGGAAAGATGCCGTGTTGCGCACCGAGAAATCTTCTGTGCGGTGACGTTCCAGCAGCATGGTGCGAACGGCTTCTTCGGTGTCGGCAATAGTGTCGGAATTTTTGACCTTGATGGTTATCGAATTGAGGAACGAGCCGCCGAAAAGGCGGATCATTGCCGTGGTATAGGGAACAAGCGCCGTGTTATCCTGATCGCCACCCCAAGGCGCTGCGCCTTTGCTTTCAAGTGTGCCTATCACTTCAAATGGTATCGAGCCTATTTGAATATACTGACCGACAGGGTTGATACCATCTGGAAAAAGCGCACTGGCCGTAGTGCTGCCGAGCACCGTGACGGCCGCATAAGATTCAGAATCTCGTGCTGTAAAAAACGTGCCGTCTTTCAAGGCCCAACTGCGCGCGATTGGAAACCCCTCGCTTACGCCCTGTACCGATACCTTGGTGTCGATATTGCCATAGCGCAGGGTTTTGGCACCGCTTCGTTCAGGTACGATGACTTCTATATTGGGGATGTCACTTAAGGCCTTGGCATCGTCCAGTGTGAGTGTCGCGTTGTCGCCGCTATTGCGTATGCCGGGGGCACCGGGGCGCACATTTAAGAGGTTTGTGCCTAAAGATGATATTTGGGTGAGTACCTTTTCTTTGCTGCCTTGCCCTACGGCCAGCATGGTAATGACAGCGGCAACACCAATGACAATGCCTAGCAGCGTAAGCGCGGTGCGGAAGAAGTTGGTGCGTAGCGAACGCAGTGCCGTGCGCACGGATTCCATAAACTCAGGCAGGCGCGAAGGCTGTGCGATATCACGCCCGTTACGGGCCGATAAAGGCGTTTCGGCTGGCGGCATCCCTTGCGGGTGGGTGTCTTCAATTATTTTTCCGTCTTTGATGCGGATGATGCGGTTGGCATTTTTGGCCACGTTTTCATCGTGCGTGATCAAGATAACCGTGTGCCCTTGTGCGTTGATGTCGCGCAGGATGTTCATTACATCGGCGCCGCTGCGGCTATCGAGTGCGCCTGTTGGCTCGTCGGCCAGAATGGCTTGCGGGTTGTTCATGAGCGAGCGTGCAATGGCGACGCGCTGTTGCTGCCCGCCCGATAATTCATTTGGGTGGTGTTTGGCGCGGTCGCCAAGGCCCAGTTTTTCAAGCAGTGCAAAAGACCGTTGCTGGCGGTCGCGTCCTTTCATGCCTGCATACATGGCAGGTATTTCAACGTTTTCGGCAGCGGTCGCGGTGGCTAATAAATTGTAACGCTGAAAAATAAAGCCAAAGGTTTCGCGGCGTACGGCTGCCAGTGCATTTTTATCAAGCTGGGCCACATCGCGCCCGTGAATCCAGTAATGGCCCTGGGTTGGTTTATCGAGGCAGCCGATGATGTTCATGAGAGTCGATTTGCCCGAACCCGATTGCCCCATGATGGCAACAAACTCGCCTTCGTATATCACCAGCGATACATCATCGAGCGCGCGCACGGCTGTGTGCCCTGTGTCGTAATGGCGGCTGATATGCTCGAGCTTAAGAAGTGGGGTTATGCGTGGCATCAGAGCCTCGGCCCCATAACGCGGCCTGCGCCGCCCGTGGCTGCCGCATTTGATTTTGTGCTTTTGATTGGCTGGGGAATGACCACGCGGTCGCCTTCAATGAGGCCCGATTTTACTTCGGCCGTTTTACGGTCCATCAGGCCTACATGAATTACAACCGTTTCGATTTTGCCGCCGCGTACCGCGTCCACTTCATAGGCGGTGCCTGTTTCGTTATCCTGTGCGGTCATGCGTTTGCCCAAGGCTGATACAGGTATAATCGGTATGTTTTCGGCCTTGGCAACGATGAAAAAGTTTTGCGTTGTCATGCCCGTCATCAATGAGTGGTCGGTGTTATCGACGTCGATAAGCACGTTATAGAGCACAACATCATTGACGCTTTCGGGTGTGGGCAGGATCTGCCTGATTTGTCCATTCCAACGTCGCCCGGTTGCACCGAGCGTTGTGAAATAAACCGGCATATCGTTGCGCAAACGGCTGACATCAGCCTCCGCTACTTGGGCGCGTACGGTCATGGTGTCGAGGTTTGCGACCTGCACAATAATAGGTGCTGTTTGGCTTGCGTTGATCGTCTGGCCTTCTTTTATAGCGCGGTCAACGACCGTACCGTCCATCGGCGCGTAAATCTTGGTATAGCTTAAATTGACTTGATCACCCTCAAGCGTTGATTGCGCTTCTTCGATTTGTGCTTTGATGGATTTAAGCTTGGCGCTGGCGATGTCGAGGTCGGTCTGGCTGTCCTCGACTGTTTCGCGGCTAATGGCATTGGATGCAATGAGCTTCTGGTTGCGGGCCAGCTTTTGCTGGGCCTGTTTGATGGTTGCCTCAATTTCAGCCTTTTGCCCTGCCAGTGTTTTCAATTGGGCGGCACCACCTGCCACGCGGGACTGATAGACGAGGGGGTCGATTTCAGCAATTAGGTCGCCTTTTTTAACGGTGCTGCCAATATCGGTGTGGAGTTTCTTGATCTGGCCCGACACCTGTGCGCCGACATCGACATAGTCTTTCGGCTCAAGTTTGCCTTGTGCGGTCACAATATCTTCAATCGAGCCAAGGGTTATGGCGGTGGTTGGTGTTTCCTCGCCGGAGGCGGTGACGATGGCATCAAGCCCTTTTGCGCTTGTGCCCGATTTCAGGAACAGCCCCACGTCAACAGCTATGAAAGCCAGTGCAAAGGCCGTTGCGGCTAGAAAGGTTTTGTTTGTTTTCAAAGCAATAATCCCTTTTCTTTTCAATGTATGCTGGCCCAAGAATAAGTCCATGCTGTGGCCGTATAACGGTTAAATCCCTTTTTTCCGTCGCTTCCTTGGTGTGGTATTATAATACCACCCAGAAAAATGGCGGTTTTACCTTGACAGGGAGGCGTTCCCACGTGCATAAGGTGCCACGTAAATAAACGTCAACCAAGGTAAGCTTACAATGAAAACCTATTCCGCCAAACCGGCAGAAGTCACGGCCAAATGGCACCTGATCGACGCAGACGGCGTCGTGCTGGGCCGCCTCGCCGGCGTTGTTGCGAAAATGCTTCGCGGCAAACACAAACCGACATTCACCCCGCATATCGATACGGGCGATAACGTCATCATCATCAACGCCGAAAAAGTCAAAATCACCGGCAATAAAAAAGACCAGAGCGTCTTTTATTGGCACACCGGTTATGTCGGCGGTATCAAAGGTCGTACACAAGGCCAGATCCTTGATGGCAAGCACCCCGAGCGCGTACTTGAAAAAGCGATCGAGCGTATGATGCCGAAAGACAGCCGCCTGGCTGATAAACAAATGGGCAAGCTGCACGTTTATGCTGGTACTTCACACCCGCACGAAGCGCAAAAGCCTGAAGTTCTGGATGTTGCATCCATGAACGCCAAGAACAAACGCGGTTAAGGAGAGATACTATGGCTACCAAAAAAACCGTAAAGTCTCTGGAAGACATCAAATCAGTCGTCGCTACACCGGCTGCTGCCGCAGCTCCAGTTGCTGCAACTGCTGATGCGACCGTACCTGCCAACGATTCACCAAAGCACGAAATCAAACGCGACAACCTTGGCCGTTCATACGGCACAGGCCGTCGTAAAGATGCCGTTGCCCGCGTCTGGGTTAAACCAGGCCGTGGCCAGGTTATCGTTAACGGTAAAGCCCAAGGCGACTATTTCGCACGCCACACCCACCTGCTGGTCTTGAACCAACCGTTCCTGATCGCCAAGTGCGTGAACCAGTTCGATGTTGTCTGCACCGTCAAAGGTGGCGGTCTGTCTGGTCAAGCTGGCGCCGTGCGTCACGGCATTTCCCGTGCGCTCTCCGCTTACGATCCTGACAATTACCGCGCTGCTTTGAAAAAGGCCGGCTTCCTGACCCGCGACAGCCGTGTGGTTGAACGTAAGAAGGTTGGTCTGCACAAAGCACGTCGCTCCAAACAGTGGGCAAAACGTTAATTACGTTTTCTATCCTTTTCCTCATCGAAAAAGCGTCCTTCGGGGCGCTTTTTTGCTTTTGGGCAAAAAGGCGTATTATAAGCGCATGACGATTCTGACCTATAAGGGCGTGAAGCCTACAATTGATGAAACGGCCTTTGTGGCCGATAACGCTGCCGTGATCGGCGATGTGGTGATTGGTGCCAATGTGGGCATCTGGTATGGCTGCACATTGCGTGGTGATGTGAATGTTATTCGCATCGGTGATGGCACCAATATTCAGGACGGCACAGTCATTCATGTCGCGACGCATGGTCACGGCACGCATGTGGGCCGCGACGTAACCGTGGGCCATATGGCTTTGTTGCATGACTGCACAATTGAAGATGGCGCGTATATCGGCATGCAGTCCTGCATCATGGATGGGGCTGTGGTTGAAGCCCGTGCCTTCGTGGCGGCAGGCGCGTTGGTTACACCAAACAAGCGCATACCATCAGGCCAGTTATGGGCTGGGCGCCCTGCCAAGTATGTGCGCGACCTCAATGAGGATGATTACAAGCTCATGACATGGTCGGGCCCGCATTACGTGGCGCTTGCCCACGAGCATAAAAAAACCGCCCTTTAGAGGCGGTTCTTTTTTATCGGGATTTTAAAGCCTTATTGCCCTACTGGTGTGAATTGCAACGCTGTAGTTGGCCGCGATGTAATGCGGCTTGCGTGGATTAGTTCAACGCCGGGTTGTTCGTCAAGCTTGCGAAGGGATGTTGGGCAAAGTGTTTCCCAGACCCGGCGGTCAGACATATTGTGATCGCCGATGCCGCCGAGTTCTTGCGGGACGATAATTGGATTGCCCATACCTAGGAAACCACCTCTGAAAGTGTGGGCAGCTTCAAAAGCGATGAAATCTTGTTGTGATGCAAACACAGCTTTTTTATCGTCAACATCAAGCAGCTTTCTGACATCGCCATGCTGGTTATTAAAGGCATGATTTACGCGTTCGCGTGTGCCGTGGCTGCGCAGCAAGTAAATATCGGCCACAATACGGCCATCGGCCAGAAGGGTCGGGTTACGCAGGTCCAGATAGCATTGGTCTTGTGGACGTTCAGGCGTGTGGTCACTACCTTGATTGTCTTGGGTTGGTGTTTCTGGTGTGCAACCGCCGCTGCAACCAGGATCAGCGTCCGTACCGCCGCCGCCGCCATCACCGCGCGCGAAAGCAGGTGTGCCTGCGGAAGCAAGGCTTGCTGTAATCAGCAACGCTGCTGCAATTTTCTTGAAGGCTGGTGATAGGGTCATAAGTTTATCTCCTGTTATGGGCTGTATTTTATACAGTTTGCCCTAACGTGTCATTAAATATTCCATATTATTTTTACGGAACCCTTTATGCCTTGGTGCGTACATAGGTGCCCGGGGCTGCTGCCAGCGGCTTTAAGGGCCCTTTTTCAGGGTCAATCGCGGGCACTTGAGGGCCTGTATATGCTTTTAGCCATTCCTGCCAGTGCGGCCACCATGAGCCATCGGCCTGCTTGGCTTTTTCCAGCCATGCGTCGGGTTTGTCGGGCATTTTATCAGCTGTCCAGAAGCAGTATTTCTTGGCGCCGGGGTGGTTGGCAACGCCTGCAATATGCCCTGAAGCTGCCAACGTGAACTTAACCGGCCCTGAAAATAGTTTGGCACCGGCGTAAGTGGCTTTCCATGGGGCGATATGATCTTCGCGGGTCGAGAGGAAGTAGGCAGGCGTATCAATTGTGCCGACATCCATTTTAACACCGGCAATTGTCAGGGTGTTGGGTTTTGCCAGTTCGTTTTTCAAATACAGGTGGCGCAGGTAAAATTCATGCATGTGCGCGGGTAGGTTCGTGGAATCCGAATTCCAGTAGAGCAAGTCAAACGGGAAGGGTTCGCGCCCCATCAGATAATTGCTGACAACGAAAGACCATATAAGATCATTCGCGCGGAGCATATTGAAGGTTACGCGCAGGCCTTCCGCATCCATAAAGCCCTGTTTGGCCATGCGGTCGCTGATATGTTCTAGCTGCTGTTCATCGACAAATAGTTTGAGGTCGCCCGCGTTTTCAAAATCGATCAGTGTTGTAAAGAATGTGGCCGATTTTACGCGGCCGGTTTTCTTTTTGGCCTTGAGCCATGATAGCGTCATCGTCAGCACGGTACCGCCAATACAATAGCCGATGATGTTGGCGTCCGGTTCGCCCGTTTGTTCTTTGATGGCGTCAAGGGCGGCTAAAATACCGTCCTGCATGTAGTCTTCAAAACCAACGTCTTTCAATGATGCATCGGGGTTGACCCATGACACCATAAATACGGCGTGGCCCTGTTCGGTACACCAGCGCACGAATGAATTATCGGCGCGCAGGTCGAGAATATAAAATTTATTGATCCATGGCGGTACGATCAGCAGCGGTGTTTTGAATGTGGTTTTACCGGCTGGCGCGTAATGGATCAGTTCCATCATTTTATTGCGATAGACAACCTGCCCCTTTGCCGTCGCGATGTTTTCACCCAGCTTGAAGGCGTTTTCATCGGTCATCGTCATTTGGCCGCGTTTGATATCGGCCAGCAGGTTTTTCATGCCGCGTATAAGGTTTTGGCCGCCGGTTTCAATTGTGGCCTGTAATACTTCAGGGTTGGTGATGGCAAAGTTGGTGGGGCTCAGTGCATCGACAAACTGGCGCGTAAAAAACTGGAGTTTTTTGGCGGTTTTCTGATCGAGCGCATTGCTGTTCTGTTCTACCATCTGCATCAGCCAGCGTGACATGAGCAAATATGATTGGCGGATAAATCCAAAGGTCGCATCCTGTTTCCATGCGGGGGCTTTGAAGCGGCGATCGGCGGGGTCGGTTTCAATAACGTCAGCGCTTTGGCCGCCTGTCATACGAACCATCGTGCTGTCCCACAGGGTCATATATTTGCCCCATAGATCAAGCTGCGCCTCGGTTAGTTTTTCTGGTTGCTGGAATACGTTCTCCAGCATTGCCATCCAACCATCGCGCAAATTAAATGGGTCTATCGGGGCATCTGCCCACGAGGCCTGCTGCTTTTCCGTTTTTTCTGCTAATGCGGCGGCAATATCGCCCGAAACGCGCATCATTTCGCTCCAACGCTGCGCCATACGGTCAAGATCGTAGGGGTTTTCGGGTTGGGGTGTATTTTCCGATTCGGCCTGATTTTTCATGCTTTCTTTATAAGGCAGGGGGCGATTCCTGTCTATCGCGCGGGTGCACTTGCCACGAGTTATGTTTTCCGCCACTCTTTTCAGATGAAAAGGCCGATTCCCATGCTTCCATTAAAAACCATTCTTTTAACATCCATGTGCGCGCTGGCTTTGTCGGCTTGCGGAACGGCTAATACTGCGGGTGGTAAAGGCAAATCAATTGAAATTACAGGTGGTACTTCGACCACCATGGTGAATGAGCCGATTGTGCCGCGCGACCCTAACGTGCAGGTATTCCCCACGGAAGGTAGTTATAAAAACCCGCTTTCTGGCAAACTGGGCCACAGTGTTCTCGATAACACGACCAGTGGCGGCTATACGGTTTTTGATGAAAGCGTCACCGTATACCCATTGCCTGGCGAAAATGCACCCGCTTATGTACCAAGTTATTCCGTGCCGCCTTTTGCGATGATGGAGCGCGACGATGTAAGCCGTGCGGGGCAGACCGCTGGTATGGCATCGGTCAGTGCCTTGCCGCCGGTGCCGAATGTAGATGTAAAATCGGCTGATCCGTATTCGACACCGCCCACAAGTGGTGCCGTACGTCAGCCTTTGATGCTGACCGCGCCCGAACCTTTGAAAATGCAGCCATTGGCGCAGGCGCGTGCTGCAGTGCCTTCACCATTCCAGCCAGTCGCTGCGGCAGCTGGGAAACCCCGTGCTCCGCAATTGACAGGTGTTACAGCACCAGTTGCTCCGGCTGCGCCAAAGGCCGCCATGACTGCAACTGGCAAGCGTTCAGCGCCAAGCCTGACCGGTTATTAAGCCATGGCCCGCGCACTGCGTATCGGGCTCGCTGGTCTTGGCGTTGTCGGGACAGAGGTTGCCAAACTTATTTTATCGGAACAGGAAACGTTATCTGCGCAAGCGGGTTGCCCGTTATCGATTGTTGCCTATAGCACGCGTGATGCAACAAAAGCGCGCGGTGTAGATTTGTCAGCCCTGCCATGGGAGTCTGACCCACGCAAGCTGGCGGCGCGCGCTGATGTTGATATTCTGGTTGAGTTGATGGGCGGGGCCGATGGTGCCGCGCATGATGCCGTGATGATTGCGCTTGCCGGGGGTAAACCTGTTGTAACCGCTAACAAAGCCATGTTGGCAAAACACTGGGCAGGGCTGTTTGATGCCAGCCGCAAACACCATGCGGCTATCATGTTCGAGGCTTCGGTTTGCGCGGGCATCCCTGTTATCAAAGTGCTTCGCGAGGGGCTGGCGGGTAACCATATTTCCAGCATATCGGGTATATTGAACGGTACGTGCAATTACATTTTATCAGCGATGGAAACGCGCGGTATCGAATTCGCCGATGCCTTGCGCGAGGCCCAAAAACTAGGCTACGCCGAAGCTGACCCCACACTTGATATAGATGGGTGGGATACCGCACATAAGCTGATTGTGCTGGCCAAGTTGGCATTGAACCCTTATGTGAAGCTTGAGAATATTCCGGTTAAGGGCATCCGCGATATTACGCTGGCAGATTTGCAGGCAGCGCGTGCTGCGGGCAAAACCATAAGGCTGGTCGCACGTGTGGCCAAGCTCGATGACGGGCGCATTTTCAAAGATGTGTCGCCGCAACTGCTGCCGCTGGATCACCCGCTTGCAAATGTCACCGGCCCTATGAACGCGATCATGATAGAGGCCGAGCCCGTGCAAAGCTGTACATTGATTGGCCCCGGTGCGGGTGCAGGCCCCACGGCATCGGCCGTATTGGCTGATATTATCCAGCTTGCGCGATACAAGATTGTTGTTGAAGGGCCGCTTTATTTGCCGCGCTGACATGGCGCGCGGGTTTGCTTAGGCGATCATTTCCGATGGCATTGCGTGGCTGGCCCACAATTCCTGCAAGGCATCAACAAGTGCATCAACATCGGTTTCGCTGTGGCAGGCGGTTGCTGTCAGCCGCAGGCGTTCGGTGCCTTTCGGCACTGTCGGATAATTGATGGGCTGGACATAGATATTATATTCCTGCAGCAGCAATTCGGTAACAGCGCGACAGCAATGTGCATCGCCTACAACCAGTGGCACGATATGGCTGCTGCCTTTTAAGTAGGGCATGTCGGCTGCATCGAGTTTTGCCTTGAGGCGAGTAACCATGCGGCGCTGCGTTTCGCGTTCGGTTTGCGATGTACGCAAATGGGTTACGCTGGCAGCAGCACCGGCCAGCACGGCCGGGGGCAGGGCGGTTGTGAAAATAAACGATGATGCAAAAGAACGTATGGCATCTGTCAGTGCGCGCTTGCCGGCAACGTAGCCGCCAACTACGCCGTAGGCTTTGCCGAATGTGCCTTCGATAATATCGATATCGTCCATCAAGCCCATCTGTTCGGCCACGCCCGCGCCGTGCGGGCCATAAATGCCAACAGCGTGCACTTCATCGAGGTAAATAAGCGCGCCGTATTCTTTGGCGACTTTTACAATTTCGTGCAGGGGGCTGATATCGCCCTCCATAGAATAGACGCTTTCGATGGCAACGATTTTGGGGCGGTTGACTGGTTCGCGCATCAGCAGGTTACGTAGAGCATCGACATCGTTATGCGCAAAAATATGCTTTTGCGTACCGCCAATGCGCATACCGGAAATCATGGATGCGTGGTTAAGCGCGTCTGAAAAAATGACGGCATCCGGTAACATACGGCCCAGCACGCCTAATGCGCCTTCGTTGGCAGTGTAGCCAGAGGTAAATACAAGCGCGGCATCTTTATTATGGTGGGTGGCCATCAGTTGTTCGAGCGCCACCATTTCAAGTGTAGTGCCTGCAATATTGCGGGTGCCGCCTGCGCCTGCGCCATGTTTATCAAGCGCAGTCTTCATGGCGTCAATAACGACAGGGTTATGGCCCATGCCCAGATAATCGTTCGAGCACCAGACGGTAACATTTTGTGCGGTGCCGCAAGCTGTATGGATTCTTGCGCGGGGGAAGCTACCTACCTCACGCTCGAGCGTTTTGAAGTAGCGATAGCGCCCTTCCGCTTCTAGGTTTTTAAGAAGCGTGCTAAAATGGGCATCAAAGTTAAACATCTGACGTGCGCCATGATTGTTGTTTTCGGATCTATCAATATCGACCTTATTATGCAGGTCAAGCGTTTCCCCGCTGCGGGTGAGACGGTGATTACCCCTGGCTATGACTGGATGCCAGGCGGGAAGGGCATGAATCAAGCTGTGGCAGCCGCACGTGCAGGTGCCAAAGTGGCCATGGTGGGGCGTATTGGCGATGATGGGTTCGGTACACGGGCTATCAATATTCTGCGCCGCGAGAGCATTTTATCGTCCGGTGTTGTTCTTTCTGAGGAATTGCCGACGGGTTGCGCCACCGTTTTTGTTAATGAAGCGGGCGAGAAGCAGGTGGTTTTGGCACAAGGGGCTAATGCCCATGTTTCGACTGAACAGCTGCCCGATGATATTTTAGGCCCGGGTAACGTACTTTTATTGCAAATGGAATTGCCCGAAGACGTGAATTGGGATGTGCTTGCCCGCGCATCGAATGCAGGCGCCAAAACCATTCTTAACCTCGCGCCCGCTCATTCATTACCGCGCGGGGCGTTGCAGTATCTGGACTATCTGATTTTAAACCGTCTCGAGGCCGAGCAGATTGCGACCAAACTTGGCCTGCATATTGAAACGGATGCCTTGAAACTGGCGCATGCATTATCGCGCGGCAGTAATCTTACCTGCATCATTACGCTATCTGGTAAAGGTTCGGTTGCTGTGCAGGGCGACCGTGGCTGGCGTGTGCCGCCATTGCCGCTTGAGACGCCGGTTGTGGATAGCACGGGTGCAGGGGATACCTTTTGCGGTGTGTTTGCGGCCAGTATTCACCAGAGGATGTCACTACCTGATGCGCTTCGTCGCGCCAGCGTTGCCGGTTCACTTTCGGTCCGTGCACACGGGGCGCAGACGGCTATGCCCTATCTGGATGATATTGCAACGTACCTGCCGCAATTACCCCCGCTCGAGGAAATCGAGTTTTAAAAGCTATAATTCAAATATGAAATATCAGACGGTGATGTCGAGGATATTGCCGCGTGAGCCATCAATCGAGCCAGCAGCTGTGATTGCCTGCTCAAGAATAGCGGCTGTCTGTTTTTCAGCTCTCGCATTGGATTTCAGCAAAGCCTGTGCGGTTTGAAGCTGGCTTGTAGCCTGCTGCTGCGCAAAAAGGGAGGTTGCTGCTATATCCATAGGAAGATTCCTTTTAAAACCATATAAAGTTTACACCGATTCCGTCGAAAATGCCAGTGCGTGATGTGCGGTGCAGCAAAACTCTTGTCAGGCGGCTTTTCATTTTCTATAAAGGCTATAACTACTAAAAAATAGCCAAACAGGGTACGGAATGACGACAGAACAAGCTGCCAGCCCGTTCGATAGTATTATCCAAAGGTCCCCGGACCCTGATATTCCTGACATTATTTTTAGCGATCTTCTGCCCTTTATTCGTAGGGGCGCCAGCGATATTGAGATTTTAAAGGAATTCCCTGATCTCAAGGAAAAGAAGCTCCTCAAGGCCCGCAACCTTTATGCCGCCAAAATAAGCCCGCATCAGACCGATCGCGGGCTTTCTGTTTTATGTGATGAAAACGTATCCATGCATCATTTGCATGTTTGCCAAAACGCCTTCAACTACGCGACAAGCATCGGGTTTGAAGGCATGGCCGGTATGAGTGACCAGCAGGTGTGGGATTACGCGCAGGCCAACGGGTTTGACCTGATTGTAACCAAAGACAAGCGTAACAAGGAAGCGCGTGATTTAACCCGCATTGCCGTGTGTGCGTGGCGCGATGCTATTACCGCCGCGCCCACGGAAACCCAAGCATTATCAAATCTGCCCGTGTTGCTCCATTTAACAGGCGATGCAAAAGAAGGGGCGCATTTTGAGGCCATGTTGGGCCGCCATTTAAGCGATATTTTTAAAAGCAGGGCAGCTTTTTCTGCTCCTGTTATCAGGGTCCATAATGAAGGGGTTTACCCCGAAATAAGCGTTGATGATGTTTTGCGCGCTATTGATACCATTCAACCTGTCCGTAATCTTAGCCGGCAAGAGCAATGGGCCCGCAAATTTTTGCGCAAAACCTTGCCTTGCAACCGCCATGCCGACCGCGAAGACCCTAAGGTCATTGATATAAAACGTAAGGTTACCCGCGCAGTTGCTATTGCCACACGCGGTATGGACCAGCCTGTAGCCCGACCTGCCATAGCTTAGGCATTGGCAAGCGGGTAATTTTGGGCTTAGAGTTAGAGCAACCCTGAAAACAGTCTCGACCTATATGGCCCAACCACTGGAACGTCGCCGTATTATCATGAATTTTTCGACGCCACCCGCGCCGGAGGATCTGCATGGCGTAGGTATCAGTGTTCTGGATTCCATGCCCCATGAATTGGTTGTTTTTTGCGAAGACATGGATTTGATTGTCGAGGAATTCGCAGGCCGCGAAATTCTGGACGAACTGGATGTCGAAAGTGAGTTCGACCTATTGGCCGTATACCGTGATCAGGCTGAAAAGATGCCGGGTGTCGTTTCAAAGCGCGGGCACACGACACGGGCTTTGACAATTTTCCGCAGGCCTATTCTTGATCTGTGGTGCGATACGGCCGAAGACCTTGTTGTGTTGGTACGTAACGTGATTATCAGTGAAATTGCGCAGGCCAATGGTTTTTCAGATGAAGAAATTGAAAATCTTTGTACGGTTGCTGCTGCGACGAACAGCCTATGATCCGGTCTGCGCAATTTGACGATATCTATTTTTCCGCACAGGACGGGCTGGCTGAATCGCGGCATGTGTTTTTGGGCGGCAATAACCTGCCCGAAGCATGGGCGAACACCGCGCGTTTTTGTATTGCTGAAACCGGTTTCGGTACCGGCCTGAATATGTTGGCGGCGTGGCAGCTTTTTGAAGAGACCGCAAAGCCTGGCCAGCGTCTTGACCTCATATCTATTGAAAAATACCCGTTGAGCGTGGCCGAAATACGTGAGGCACTGGCCGGCTGGGCTGATATGTTATCGCCTTATATGGACCGGATGTTGGCGCTATACCCGATGCGGGTGGCTGGTTTTCACCAGTTGCATTTAAGTGATCGGGTGACGCTTACGCTTATATTTGATGATGTCCATATGGCGCTTCCTGATGTGCGTGCGCAGGTTGATGCATGGTTTCTGGACGGTTTTGCGCCTGCCAAAAACCCCGATATGTGGACGCAGCCTTTATACAGCCAAATGGCGCGGCTTTCGCACGCCAGTACAACCTTTGCCACCTTTACGGCAGCACGCGACGTGCTTGATGGGCTTGAGCAGGCAGGGTTCAGGGTAGCCAAAGCCAAAGGCCACGGCCTTAAACGCAAAATGACTGCCGGTTATTTCGATGCCGGGCATAAGCGTATCGAACATGTGCCACCGCGCCGTGTGGCCATAGTAGGCGCGGGGCTTGCAGGGCTTTCTGCGGCATGGCACATGCGCCGCGCGGGTTGCGATGTTCGTGTTTATGAAAGTGCCGACGCCGTGGGCATGGGGGCATCAGGCAATGTGCTTGCGCTTATCAACCCCAAACTTACTGCTAAACGCAGTGCCGCATCTGATTATTATACAGCAGGTTATGCGTATGCGCTTCGTATGGTGACAGCACTGCCTGATATCGGTTTCAGCCCTCATGGTAGCCTGCATCTCCAGCTTAATGATGACAAGGCACGCCGTTTTAACGGTTATACAGACAACCTCGGCTGGGCTGGCCATATGCAGTTGCTTGATGAGGGTGCTGCATCGGATGTTGCAGGCATTAAAGTTAATGTGCCTGCGCTATATTACCCTGATGCGGCGGCGGTTGGGCCGCATCGGCTTTGTCAGCGTATGGCCGAAGGGCTAGATGTACGAACAGGTACCGCTATTCAAAATATAGATGATGCTGATGCCGATGTTGTGGTGTTGGCCAATGCCAAGGCTGTGACCCAATTTATGGCGTTGCCTGTTGGTAGTGTACGCGGGCAGATAAGCATGCTTGCGCCTTGCGATGCGTCGCGCGCTATCAAAACCAATATTTGTTATGGCGGGTATCTAAGCCCGCTTATGGCGGCAGGCTACCATGTATGCGGGGCTACCTTTCAGCCGTGGGGTACATCGCCTGATGTGCACGAAGACGACCATATCCATAACCTTGGAAATTTATACAAGGCCTTGCCTGCGCTTGACGGAGCCATGACAGCCATTGGCGGGCGTACAGGTTTCAGGGCTTCGTCAAAAGACAGGTTGCCTATTGTCGGGGCTGCCAGTGGTGCCTTTGGTAGTCAAGGGCGCCCAGTTTACTTAAGCGTGGCTCATGGTTCGCATGGGGTCGTATCAGGCCTTATGGCTGGGGCTGTTTTGGCGGCCCAAATAGCTGGCGGGCCGTTACCTGTGGGTGTCAGTGCATTTGCCGCGTTGGCACCCGCCCGATTCGAGTAAACACCCCTTGTTTACTGGCGGTTGCCAGAATCCTCAATGAAACCTACACTTGAGTCTGGTCAAACTGATTCTCAGCCGCTCGGTCACGCACATGACTTTCTTCCGCCCTTCGCTCAAAAGCCTGTCGTTGTTGTTGATGGCTACCAGCTGCAGCTTTATTTTAAGCGCCTGTTCTGGCCAGCAAGATGTTTACGGGCGTGATGCGTCACCTACGCAGGGGCAAAATATGGGCCTGCCTATCGCACAGGCGCATGGCCTTAAAAATAATGTCTATTTCAATAACGAACTGCAGCAAGCGAATGCGCGTTTGCGTGGCATGCAGGAAACACTGGGTCGTTTGCAAAGCGATTTGCAAGGCACATCGATGGCGATGCAGCGTGTTGAAATCATGCGTCAGGAAATCGATTCACTTTCTGCCCGCTTTAAAACCCTGCAAGAACAAATGGGTTCCGGCGAGGCTGTTGCCCCTGATGCGACGCCTGCCGCCGCTGCGAGCACGCCGCCCGTTACAACAACGACTGTGACAACTGTTACCGAGGCTGTGACGCAGCCTGCGACTGTGCCTGCTGAAACCAAAGGTAGCCTGGCTACACCGCCGGAAGCTGCCGTGCCTGCTGCTGCTGCGGAAGCTGCAACTGCCACGGCTACCGAAACGCCAAAAGTAGACGAGGCCAAGGGCCAGATTGCCAAGCCTATTTTGGATGAAAAGCCAGCGGCTAAAAAAGCCGAAGCCAAAGACGATAAAAAGGCGCAATCTGCGCCAGCATATGCCTCCGATGCTAAAGGCTTGGTTGGCGTGCGCTTCGGTACGCATCCTGACCGTATGCGTATTGTGCTGGATGTTGCGGGCGATGCCACGTTTACAACCAGCCTTGATAACGCTGAGAAACTGCTGACGGTTGAGCTGCCAAAGGCTACATGCGCAGCCAGCACTGATGGTTTCAAAGGCAATGGCCTTGTTGCGTCTTATACGGCGCAGGCATCGGGCGATGGTTGCGTTGTGGCCTTTGTTTTGAAAGCCGGTACCAAAATTATTGAAAGCAAAACAATGAAGGCCGATGCGGGCAAGCCCACGCGCCTTGTCATTGATCTGGCCAAGTAACGCTGCTTAACTTTCCGGTACGTATATCTTGTTATCAATCAGGTAGGCTTTGGCCTTTGCGTATTCGTCGCTAATGCGCGCCAGAATGGTGGTGCGTGCATCGGCTGTGCTGTTGGCCATTTTCTGTGCTTCGGCGCATATGGCGCGCATGGGTTCAGCGCCTATATTGCCTGCTGTGCCTTTGAGGGCATGGGCAATTTCAACCCACATATAGTCTTCACCATCAATGCAGCGTTTGCGCAATTCATCCAATTGCGTGGCTGACTGGGTTATGAACATGCCGATTATTTCGCGTTCGAAAGCAATGTCGCCCATGCTGTTGGATTTAAGGTTTGTAAGGTTGATAGGGCTTGGGGTTACATCATTGAGAAATGCCACCATGTCGAGCGGTTCTTTGTCTTCAAAATTTATCCATGCGCTTAGTGTTTTCTTGAATAACTTGATGTCGATTGGTTTACTTAAATATCCGTTCATGCCGCAGGCAAGGCAGCGTAATTCATCTTCGGGCATCGCGTTTGCAGTCATCGCGATAATGGGAATGTTCCGCTTTATCGGGTCATCAAGATTACGGATGGCGATGGTTGCATCATAGCCGTTCATTTCCGGCATGTGGCAATCTATCAGGACTAGATCAAAGCTACTGCCTTCGAGTTCACGCAAAGCATCGGCGCCGTTTTCGGCGATGGTGTAATGCACGAGGCCGAGGTTCTTGCATAATTTCTTCATGAAAACCTGGTTCATCGCATTGTCTTCGGCAATCAGGATGCGGGTGTGGGCCGCATTGATACCGGATGTAGATTTTGGCATACCATCAGTAAATTCATCGGCGCGCTGGCTGGCTTTGAGATCACTTAAATTTGCAGGTTCAAATGGCACGAAGAACGAGAAAACGGAACCCCGGCCCTGAATACTTGATACCGTAATCTGGCCGCCCATCAGCTCGACCAGTTCGCGCGTGATGGTTAGGCCTAGCCCTGTACCGCCGTATTTGCGCGTTGTCGATGTATCGCCTTGGGTGAATTTTTCAAAGATGGTGTCTATTTTATCGGACGGGATACCTATACCTGTATCTTCCACATCGACCGTGAAAATGATTTGTTTGTCTTTATGGGTGGCTTTGCAACGTATGTCGATAAAGCCGCGTTCGGTGTAATGCACGGCATTACTGATAAGGTTGGTCAGGATGCGGGTATATCGTAGCGGGTCGCCTATTACGGGCAGGGGCTTGGCGGGGTCTTCGAAGGTCATGGTAATGCCCTTGCGTGCGGCCATAGGCAGGAGGGACTGGACGGTCTGGCGGATTTCGCGGTGTAGGTCGAATGGTATACGTTCCAGTTTTATCTGATGCGCTTCAATTTTCGAAATATCTAGAATGTCGTTCACGATTTTGAGGAGTGCACCCGCCGAGCGTTTGATGCTGTCAAACATCTCACGTTGCTCGAGGCTCATGGTTGTTGTTTCCATGAGTTGCGTCATGCCGATAACACTGTTCAGTGGTGTACGCAGCTCGTGCGACATGTTGGCGAAAAAGTCGGTTTTGACGCGAAAGGCTTCTTCTGCCTGATCTTTAGCCTTTTTAATGGCGCGATACGATTCAGAGAGCGATACAGCCAGCGTGTTAAAGCTTTTGACGAGGTCACCTACTTCATTCTCACGTATGAGAGAAGGGTCGGTAATTGGTTTCATGTTTTGTAGGAATCCGCCCATTGCTTCCTTAAACCTTAAAAGCGGGCGCATCAGAATTTGCAGCGAGAAATGCATGGCTAGCAAAATAAAAATTGAGATAATCGAAAATGCTTCCGCCAGCCGCGAGATAATAGCCGTGATCTGGGCCTTGATAGGGGCCATGGTTGCGCATATTTCGAGCTTGCCAATTACTTTCGGGGCGGCGCTGTCGTCATTCGGATCATTGAAGCGGATGGGTTCGGAAATAATAATTTTTTCGTTATCTATTTTTGTTGGGAAATGCGCGTCTGCAAAAATTTTGTTATCGTCATCAGTTACGCGTGCACCGCAAAAAACAGGGTTCTTCCCTAGTGATTCCAGGTTTTCTTGTGCGCCCATACGGTTTATATCCCACATTGGGCGCGCAATAGTTTCGGCTGAAAACTGGGCTGCGCTGCGGGCTTCACGTTGCAGGTTTTCTAAATTTGTTTTGTAAAACTGTTTGGTGACGAAGTAACCGCCGATGATCATAATGATCAGCGTTAGTACAAGCACGCTCATGGTCGTCAGAAAAACGAGTGACGAAAAGGGGCGGAATTTCGATTTATGCAGCCTGTTTTTATACGATTGCTTTTTCATCGTGAAACCTTCTCTTCCGTCAGGCTATAACGGTTAAGAATTTCTTGTATCTTGCCGCTTTGACGTAAGGCCCTAGTGCCATCTGTTACAATGCGGGCGTAGCGTTTGGCGTTCGGATCTTTCGGAGAAAATGCGATATATAAATTCTGGTCGTCATTTACGGGCATGGCGCCTGCCGCTATCAATTGTCCTGTGCGGCCTTGGGTTGCCAAGTAATATTCCATTACGGCGGCACTCTCGATTGTAGCGCCCACGCGCTTTTTAATAACTTTGAGAACATTGCTTTCAAGCGCGTTGTTACCGCCAACCTGCTGCACCAGCCGCATATTGTCTTTGTTCTTGGCTATGTAGCTGTCGATGAGATTGCTGTAGGAGTAGTCGACAATGGTGCCGAGGGATATTTTATCCAAACTGGCCAGATTCTGATACGTCCAGCGTGAGCCATATTTGACATAGAATGTCATAACTGATTGGGCTTGTGGTTCTGTAGGAAAAATAAAATCGCGGGCATCACCTATGGAGGCGCCGGCAATGGAGGTATATTTGCCTGCGCGTGTCTCTTCGATCGCGCGTGCCCAAGGAATGGTCTTGTAGGTAACGTCTATGCCCTCGCGAGCAAAAACTTTTTTGGCGATTTCAATGAAAAGGCCGGGTTTATCGCTATCTGGTTTACAGGTATAAGGGCACCATTCATCAGCCACAAGGGTGATGGTTTCGGCGCTTGCTGGCGCATTCATGCCAATAAAGGCTGAAGCAATTGTGAGAGTAAGTAGAATTCTACGCATGAAAACAGGAACTCCGGCCATAATTCCGGCGTTTCTGAGTGTAAATATAGAGTATTAAGAATTTGATAGTGCGGCCAAAGGGTTAGTTATGACTATTGATGCGCCAGTGCCTGATATTTCTTATCGACATGAAATCCAGCGAAAACTGATACATCTGGGTTCGTTATGGATTCCGGCGCTCATCTATTTTACCCCGCGTGAACTGGCGGCGGCTTTTTTTGCCTTTTGTCTTATCGGAATGTTAAGCGGCGAGTTTTTGCGCACGCGCGATTACGCCGTATCGCGATTTTTAAAACGCATTTTCTTGCCAATGTTAAGAGCCAATGAGCTTAAGCCCGGCTTTAATTTAAGCGGTGCCAGCTATACCGTGATTGCGGCTTTGCTGATGACCCTGTTTTTCCCGCAAAGCGTAGCGGTAACGGTGCTTGTTATTATGCTGGTGGCTGATGCGGTGGCGGCACTTGTGGGGCGTAAATGGGGTACGCTTGAATTGCTTGGCGGTAAGACGGTGCAAGGCAGCCTGAGCTTTCTTGTATCGGCGCTTATGTGTGTCTGTTTGCTGAATAACTTACCTGGGCAACCTCACGGCTATTTGCTGGCGGGGGTTGCGGCAGCATTCGCTGCGACTGTGACAGAATTGTTTGCCGACAAATTACGCGTGGATGATAATTTAAGCGTGCCCCTGTTTTCGGGTGCCGTGATGTGGCTTGTGCTTTATATGGTTTAGAGGTTCAGCCCGTTTTGTTTTAAAACGTTGGCAATGCGGCTCGTGCAATCGACCATGTAATCAGGTGCTTTTTCGGTCAGGCGGGTTTTATCAAACCAGCCGCCAAGCACGGCAATGCTTTGAAGGCCCATGGCGCGCGCCACATCAATTTCTTCTGTTGAATCGCCAATTATAAAACCTGTTTTATGGTTGGCTTGTGTATTGAAAAAGCTATGCAGGCGTTCAGTTTTGTTGAGTTTTATGCCGGTCTCCGAGCGTTGATCGCTTGTCGATATCCAGTCAAAGCTTGCATCAAGGCCCATGCGTTCAAGCTGGATGTTCAATATATCGCGGCGTGTATTGCTAAGGATGACGTTTTTCCAACCCTGCTTGCGAACAAGCGCCAAGGTTTCAGGAATGCCTTTGCGCGGTACAAAAGCCTGTGGCGATTTTAAATAGGCATCGTGGTATGCCACATCAACATCGCCAATGCGGGCCATAAGGTCGGCTTGGGTTACGCCCAGTGCCATGAACCCGTGCGCATAAGGTACAGTTGTCGCGCGGCGTGTATCATCAATTGTATGAAGGCGTTGGGGTGTATCGAATAAATCGAGTGCCGCGTTGGTAGCCATACGGTGTGCTTCGATATCATCGACGATAACGCCGTTAAAATCCCAGACGATTGTTTTCATGCGGCCTCGCTTACGGTCGCATAGCAATACCATTTCATTTTACGTAGTGCAATTTCTTGAGGGGCTTTTAGGAGCAGAAGATGGTGCCCAGGGACGGAATCGAACCGCCGACACAGGGATTTTCAATCCCTTGCTCTACCGACTGAGCTACCTGGGCGCGCATTATTCGGGCGCTGGATTTCGGGATGGTTTCCC
>Ga0075012_10000633_pt1 | contig 36779 bp, 36 predicted proteins | sample All_14_2_FD_71474 | JGI IMG/M metagenome (GOLD analysis project Ga0075012, IMG submission 71474) | Freshwater microbial communities in response to fracking from Pennsylvania, USA - Allegheny Zone_MetaG_DW_15 | ecosystem: Environmental > Aquatic > Deep subsurface > Groundwater > Drilled...
TGCGCCATCAAAAGACAAGGCGGAACATTCTGGACACGGATTGGTACTGCCTTTCCTACCAAAGATGAAAGCGGATATCGTTTGAGCCTGGATTACTTCCCCGCCGCTCTTGATAGCGACATCGTCATGCTTCCGCCTAAAACTGAAGCGGAAGAGAAACAAACCTAAGGCGCACCAGCGCGGGGCTTCTTCTATGGGAAGCTCCGCGTTCCTTACGGAATATTAACTCTTTTTATTTATCATTTGCCCTTAGCGGCAAGGAGACTAGTCATGTCCAAAAAAACAAATTCACGAGTAGATGTTTACACCCGTGTGACCGAGCAGATAATAACTGCAATTGAAGCGGGTGCTGGTTCATGGGAAATGCCATGGCATTCAAACAGCAACTCGATCTGCCCCGTTAACGTGGAAACTGGGAAACGATACCGAGGCGTCAACATCGTATCACTTTGGGCGGCTAGTTACAATTCTGGCTACAAAGACCCGATCTGGGGCACATTCAAACAGTGGTCAGATTTAGGATGCTCCGTCAATAAAGGCGAGAAAGCATCTATCGGCGTTTTTTGGAAACCTCTTGACCTTGATTCTGATCCTGACCAATCGGTTGAAGGTGAAGCTACTCATTCCAGATGGATCGCGAGAGCTTTTCCACTTTTCAACTGCGCGCAGGTTGATGGCTACGTAGTGCCACAGCGCGCAGAAACCCCTGCTCAGGAGCGGATAGAACGAGCCGAGCAGTTCATCACTTCACTCCCCGCCGATATCCGTCATGGCGGAAGTAAGGCGTTCTACCGGCAATATGAAGACTTCATTCAAATGCCGCCTTATGAAGTGTTCTTTGATAATGTCTATTACTACTCCACGCTTGCCCATGAACTCACTCACTGGACAGCGCATAAATCACGTTTAGACCGCGATCTCGCCGGACGCTTTGGCTCTGAGAACTATGCGTTTGAAGAACTGATCGCTGAGCTTGGCGCGGCCTACATCGCTGCTGATCTTGAACTCCCTTCGGATCCGCGCACCGACAATGCCGCGTATATCCAATCCTGGCTCAAAGTGCTAAAAGGTGACACCAAAGCTATCTTCACCGCCGCCAGTCATGCCCAAAGAGCGGCGGACTACCTGCACAGTTTCGAGCAAATGGAACCATCATTGAGAAAGTCCCCTCCTGCACCCACTTTGTAGAGTTCATATTGCGCATCGTCCGTTTTCGGAGCAGCGAGTACTTTGTTAGGACGTGCGCATGTTGCTTAGTGAATCAGGCAGTCATTATTCCCGTACGGGAATAATGACATGATTTTCCAAAATGTTGTGGAAAATATTCCCGCTCGGGAACTTTTACTTGACAATGAGTTCACGGCTTATTATTTAAGCGCCCAAAGATTGCGCCAGCACAAAAGCTCGGTTGAGGATGACCTGTATTTCCGCGTCCGTCAGAATCGGCTCCGCTGAGCTTCGATAGTGTCGAGCCTCCACGAGGTCAACCTTCCTCAAGAACACTTCGGCTAAGCACCTGTACTCAGCCATTGCCTTGGTTTGCCAGGCGGTCATAATTTTCTCTGGAGCCGCCGCCTCAATCGACTTTAACCTTCTGTGAATGTATCCCCCGACGAAGAACTCCATCGAGAGAAGCCCTGCGGCAATGACGGCGACGCTTGTAATGAGCAATACAGGAGTCGTCGCTCCAAAGAACTGAATTGCAAGACCCACCAGAGGAGCGGCCACGCCGATTCCGAGAAGGCTGCCCTTGACCTTCCCCCAGACAGAGTCCGAGCTAAACGGAGCTAGTCTTCGAAGAGATTCTACGTGTCGAAGTTCTGCCTCTCGGCATTTCTCCTGTGCCTGAACGTTCCTTTGGAAGATGTCACGCACGACGGAGAATCCACGGACCGCCCAGGCAACCTCGGCCAGCACTCCGTCAAAGTAGGCCAATGAGCGCGAGTCATCCCTGTAACGTTCGGGCAGTTCCCGGAAGACCAGTTCCATAAGCCTCGCTCCAAACTCATGCTGACCGACGTTTGTTGACCGAAGGCTTTGCAGAGCCATGACATAGCTCAGCCATGCCTCAGGGTTTATTGGTGCATTGTTATCGCTCATTGTTTTTCTGCCGCAAATTGAATTGAAAAATGCTCGGAGACTCGGTCGTCTGTTGGCTACAAAGCACCCAGCACGTTTGCTCTTGCTCCCCAACTATGAGCATGAGGCCGGGCAACGAGTTCTCTCTGGTCATCTCCACAATCCAGCCACCAGCGAGAATATCATCTACGCTCGGTTTGCAAGGAACACGGTCGGGGTGCGAGTGCCATTCACCGAGGTAAACGACTTGGCCCATGGTCCGCTTCTGAATATCCTTGTAGACGGCGGCCAAACCCTCATTCCCTCGAATGTACATGGTCGGTTGATGTTTGCTGTCAAGCGGCGCGGGAATCTGGTGGCACACGTACATGACTCGCCTTTGAACGTCAATCTCGCCCAACAGAACTCCTCCGGTTTCGTTCGGCAAGTGCGCCGCGCGTTGCTCGAAGAGTGTTGCTAAGAATTTTGTATCCGTCTCAATCTTCCACTCGCCAGGAGGACTCACGTCGATGGGCTCTCCCAATTCGATTCGAGTTTGCTGGCATGATTCGTCTTCGGGATTCGTGGTGAGTACTGTCAGAAAAGGGCCATCATCTTTGAGCCAGCGACGCAAAAGCCTTACACCTTGGGAAGCGTGTATGCCCATGAGTTCCTGAGGAACTTTGTTCGTAGCTTGTCGGCAACTGCCTACCGTCTTCGCGCCAAGAAGATGCTCTGAAAGTGGGCCCTTTTCAGCAACTGCCCTGAAGTACTGAGCTTCGAGATTGTCGAGCCTCCAGCGTCTCTCTGAGTCCTCGCCAAGGAAAACCAGGTCTCGACCGGAAGGGCTTACAAATAGCGAAGCTCTCTTCGCTTCAAACGAGTCGTCTATTGTCAGGTCTCGGGCTAAAGAAACGCTGGCCGAGAGGTCGAGTACAGCGGTTGCTTTTGACAGAGCGTCCTTCACCTGCTCTTCTGCCTCGCCAAGATTTTGGAAGTCAGCAACCACCGGCGTGACGCTGGGCATATCAAACAGGTTGTTCAATTCAGCTGCGACAGCGAGAGCCTTCGGAAAGCCGAGCCATTCGCCGCCCAGTGCGTGGCGCACAAGATTGTGAGGTAGAAGAATGTCATTGTCGATTACTGTCCAATTCGGGATTCCGCCTCTGACGGCAACGTTCAAGATTTGCGAACCAATCGCGCCCGCGCCAATGGCCACGAGCGGGGTGGTGATAAGGTCATGCCCACTGAACATAGCCGCTTGGTCGGGTGTCAGTTCAGGGCGCACCGCTAACTGGGAGACATGGACATTCTCGCCACCGTTAGAAGTTCCGCCACTTAGACCGAGTGAACGAGCAAGGGCAGGAACACCCCCGTCTCTATTCTCTGGAACACATAGAAAAGCTACGTAGTGCGTCTCGGATTCAGAATCCGCAGTACGTTGTCGCAAAAGAACCGCAATCACAATGAGCGAGCCGAAATTAGCGAGCGCTCCCTCACCTTTTATCTCTTCTTTAATAAGTGCCTCTTGAACGGCACCTACCAAGTCAATATCTACCGCGACAAGCTGCTCATGAAGCTCTTTGAAGGTTCGAGGAGCATTGAACAAAACGCAGTGCTCATGCGGTTTAGAACGTATCGCTACTAAGAGAGATGGCTTCCCGGTTTCTCCCGTCCGTCTTCGCCCAGGCCTCTTCTGAATGAAGGTTATGTGCGGCTCGTGTGTCGAAACGTCGAGACGAACCTCGACCGACCCGTCAGGTAAGGTAGCGCCGATATTCGGCGACAGAATGATGTGGGAAAGCGGCGCACCATATAGGTAGAGAGGCTCTAGCGGCTGGTCACCTCGGTGAAGAGAGCCAGAGGCTGAATCAGATAGCCAGGTCTGCAGTCGAAACAGAAGTTCGTTTGCGGTCAAGCGTAGCTTAATGTCGTTCCAAGGAAGTTCAAAGAGGCACAGACTGGCCGGTTCCTCGGAAGGAACGAGATTTAGATGGAGAACGCACTTCCTAGGAAAGTCCACTCTCAGAGCGCGCACATCAGGATACCAGTCGTCATTTGGACGGAATGTGACCGAGATTCTCTCGACTCTTTCGATTGGAATTTTTGGCCTCTGCGGAATTGTCGCTTCAACCTCAATGAGAATGGTCTCGCGACCATCCACTTGCTTTCGGCACGCTAGCAATCGGACGAACGGGCTAATGCCGTCGTGAACCAAGCGAGCTAAGTCGCGAGCCCGGGCGAGTGTGAGCTGTTCCAGCTCAACCAACTCGCCCGAGACTTCCCGGAACTCTGGCAACCGCGTTATCCCACCCTTGGAGCGGAGACAGCGACTGCGGCCGCGCCGACGGACGCGATGGATTGCTTAACCAGCGCAGCTCCGCCGGAGGTGATTTCAATGACCAGCGGCTTCGGTGCTCCTTTTGTTGGGTACTCCATCGTAACGACGAAAACTCCCTCATCGTAGAAATTGCCTTGACCAATGTCGCGGGCCACGTCTTCGTAGTAGCGGGCGGCCTGAACATGAGGCGGCTGCACAGTATCAAGCAGAGGAATACAGCAACTGCTCGAAACGAGGATTCCGCGTTTGCTTCCAGCCTTGTGAAGCCACTTAACTCCTTCAGACGGATCGGTCTTCGACTCGCCTTTCTCGGGCCCGACACCTGTGTAGGAGCTGTGATGAGGCAGGTCGATAATATCCCACGTCAGCCGCTCTTCATTGTTGTGATACTGCGTCATCATGACGATGTCGTCAAGCACGTCGTACTTGACGTCCGCAGTGATGAGGAAACGGGTCAACTCTCCACTGACCTCGAACGTGACCTGCATTACGATTGCATCCCGGTTCCGAATAATTGTCTGCCCATCATCCGTGTAATAGGCGAAAGGCGAGTGAACGAAGAACTCGGCTCCGTCTCTGTATAGGTCGAAGCCCGGAACCAAATTGCCTGCATCAATAACGAGACCTAGCCGCTGGAGTTCTTCAATGTCGAGGTCATTGTCCTCGCACCATTTGGTGAGCGACTTCGGTGCAGAAAAAACCTTTATGCCCTTTTTCTGTTTCAGTCGGTAGCGAGCCTCGGCTCTGATGAGTTCTGCGTCGTTATCGAGATTTGTCTCGCATATGGCTGCCGCAGGCACCCAAAGCTCATTTATTTTGATGCGGTCTGCGGACTGTCGATTTGTGTATCGCTCGAAGTAGAAAAACTCTCCGGCGCCGCATACGTGGTCGTCGTCCAAGTGCGTAAACATCACCACGTCGTAGTAGTCGCGGTTCGTAGCCTTGAGGTCGTCTCGCAGGAGCTGCGGCAAGTCGCAGCGCAGCTCATACGTATCGTCAGGGTTATGGGTGCAGGCAAAGTCGCCAAGAATCTTGCGACTGCCATTGTTAAGGTCGATTCGAAACGTCTCGGCATTTGCCGGACGCGCTCCCTCCTTGCAAAGAGGGAAGAAGGTGATTTTATGCATTTCCTTTTGCCTCCCCCGAAGGATTCACGGGCGCATTAACGGCCTATCGAGACATCAAAGTGGGCTTTCAATTTGCGCCCTCCTGAGGTCGAAACCGATTAGCAGCCAGTGAAGCGGTCGGTATGGATGTGATGTGCAGTATACCACGACAAATGTCTACAATATTCATTGCTGGGCGTCCTACACTACAAATAGCAAGACGATTTATATGAATAAAGAGCTTCGACCCTTAAAATTTTTTTTTCCGGGGGGGGAATTCACTACACAGTTAGTTGCACACTCAACTCAATTATAAAAAATTAATGAGCAATTTCAGTAAGTTGTTTCATGTCGAATCCGACTTAAGTGATGAGGAATACTTCGAAGTTCTTCAAGCCTTCAAGAAGTGCCACGATGCAACCCATGGAATTTGTTGGGATGTCATCGAATGTCATGCCGAGGATTTGTCTCCGGAGGATAACAATGAATAGGACTGATCCTGAACCGGAGGCTCCAGCGTTTTGTCGGGGCCCCTCATTGTTTGCATAAGGATATAAATGCAAACCTCCGACGATGTTATCTTTGGTGGAGGTTTTGCACCGTGCGTTCAGAAGGCATACGTAGTTGTCCTTGCCCGCAAGCGTGGAGCAACCGCTTTGCAACTTAATCTTTTATTCCAAGTTTTTCTTTTAAGATTTTCAGGCTCTCGGTGTGATTTTTGTCCGACATCTTGCCCAGGTTGAACAGCTTCCATTTAACGGCTGGCAACTCTTCGGCACCTGCAAGCACGAGCAGTTCCCATCTTGGTTTACGGGATTTGAACGAAACCAAAAATTCCTTCTCTCTGCCAGTGAGGCTTGCGTTCAATTTCCTGATCAACGCCTCACGGACTTCGTTTAGCTCTTCAACCGTTATGGGGATCGTTGTCATGTTTTCAAATTCGTTTTCAAATGTTGCGGCGATGTCTTTCCGGTTTGGTGAGATCAACTCCGAAATCGGACGATTGTGGCTGATCAAATAGACCAGGAATGTCCTTCGCAGGTCATCTGTGACCCCTTCATTTTCTAGAAGTAACTTAATGTCAAACAAATCGCGAGGATGTTGTCGATCCAGCGCCGCGCAGATCTTCCCGGCATATAAATCCGCAAGTGTGAGAACCTGGATTTCGGCAAAACCAAATTTTTCTTCTACTACCGGTCTGACCTGCATCAGTTCCGGCGGAAATACGCTTCCCCGCATGACGGGGCTGAGTTCTATTTTCACTCCAACCGTTCCGATCGACACCAAAATCCTTAGAGCTTCTGTTCCTTCGAATGCCCTGAACACTTTGGAGTCTGGAAGTTGCCCTTCTATGCGATCTGCGATGCGCGACAGTGCTTCTCGGACATTGCGCAAGGCTGTTTTACGGTCGTCGAGCGGCAAATACACCAAGTCGATATCGACCGACAAACGCGGCAAGTCGCGGTAGAATAGATTGATGGCCGTGCCTCCCTTTAAAGCAAAACAGCTTTCCGTTGCGACGATGGGCAGAAGCCGGATCAGCATTTGCACCTGCTTGTAGTAGATAGTGTTCCTATCCAAACGGCACCTCGTTCATGTCCTTAGGAACAGTAATGAGGTACTTCGGGTCGAGCCGACCGCCCTTGACGATCATGCGCTTGCCCGATCCCAATGCGCCGCTCTCGATGGAAAACCGTTTGAGGTCGATACTTTTTAACCACGGGCTGTTATTACGTTCGGCTAACCACAGGAACAGTCGTTTAACTTTGATGCTTTGGCAGTTCTCCAGGAGGGCATTCAGGCGTCGCGGGGAGAGGTTCGGCAATCCCTGTAAAAGCTGATCCGCATGCTCAACCGAATTCTGGTGTGGGACATCCATTAGCACCTGAAACATGGCAAGCTCCGACGATGCTATTTGCATGGATTGTTCTTGCTTGCCAAAAGGTATTGCCTGCACATTCCAGGACACCATTAATGAAGTCCAGTCTGTTTGCAAAGGGGATCGCAAATTTTTGTGCCGCATAAACGAGGTTTCATCCAGCAAGGCGTTTGTCCACGTGGGAATTGGGTCTTGACCGTATAGATGCACGACGTTCTGTTCTTTGCCGGAAACGTAATGCCACATCCCCTGCATATTGAGTGCCGTCAATCCGCCTGGCCGCAGGTCAATTCCCATATTCTGTAGAGAACAAGCTATTCCCTGCCAAGTCAATTGCGTGCCGGGATGCGTAAATACGCCGCGTTCGACCGCGACCACTTGACCGCTTTTCACCCAGTTATCGAGTGTATGGCGTTGTACACCCCGTTCAAGCAACCATGAGCGGGTTGTAACTAACCCAAGGGGCACAGGTGGTATCTGGTTTCGCGGCATTGTTCGATCCTCGGTTTATGATTTTAGTTTTTTGCGGCGTTTTTCGCCGCAAAGTTGTCAATTCATAAACTGTACCTTAAAACACTCAGTTTGACAATAACTGATCTTGCGGCGACTACCGCCGCAAAATTCTCGAGCTACAAACTACAGCTCAAGTTTGAGGGTATTCATTTAGGTCAAGACCCTTCGGAAAATCCGCAGTTCGCACAAAAATTTCGACAAATTGATGCTCGTCATTTTCCTTCGTGTGATCCCCCAGAGTATGGATGACATGTTCGACCACATATCGATGAATATGGTAGTCGCCCGACCTTAGATCAACTGCAGAACTCAGGACGATGTATTCCCCCACACGAGGGATGAAGTCGAGTAGTACCGGATACCATGCACCACCCATTTCAATGACCGTAGCATTGGTTAGCTTCTTTTTCACTTACCCATAGATTAGCTTTTTCTCTGATAGTTGAAAGCTACTTCCGCAGGTGTTAACGGAGGAATATCCACAGTTTGCCCCGCGAAAGAATGCGAGCAATCCCGCAAATACTCAATCCTGCCATTTCGCACGAATACGTGATTCATGTAGTGTTCCCCATCTGTGGTATCCCATTCCTCAACAACCGATGGATTAAAAGTTGGATGCGACAAATCGCCGTTGAATACCCACCTACCATCGCGGGGAATTTTCAGCCAGCCAGTTGCCGGAGATTTCACAAGCCAGTGGTCAACCTCCATGATAACCCGGATAAATTCATCTGGGGCACCTTTGCGGCGTATGAAAATTCTTAGAATGAATTCCCAAAGAATTTGCAACCAGCGAAGAAACATGTCTCTCCAATCATATCTTGCTTTTGCTTATCGCCGCAATTTCAGGTATCATACGTCTACTGTCAATAGAAGGAAGATCCACATGGCCTCAAAGAACAAAAGCATTGAATTATTCATCGACGGCGAGGGGCTTGCGGAAATGATCCTTATTTCCGTCAAGGAAGAGGCGACACTCGAAGCCGTGTTACTTGAGGCTCAAAAGAATGGGCTGACGCTTGATGAAACAACACAAGGGTTTCTAGGCGAAGCGGTACTAGCGGATCGAAAACAAAAATTAGGTGACATGGGGATCAAAATGCATAGCCGCCTGCATTTTCACCGTTGCGTTGCGGTTCTTGTGCATGTCTATTACAATGGCGGCGAATTTGAGCAAAAATTCCTGCCATCTGCAACAGTCGGCGACGTCCGAACCAAAGCAGTCGATTACGCGCTTTTTGCCATCGATCCAGCTATGCAAGCTAATATGATATTAAGGGAGCGCCAAGGCAGTAAAGAAATCAAACTTGATATTCAACTTGGCACGTTAACTGGTCAACCCACCTGTAGCGTTGATTTCGATTTGCTCCTCGACCCTCGCTACCAGGGGTGGAAATGACACCTGATGAGGCAGTCTTTTCAAGCCACACCAAATTAGCCTCGTTTGTTTGGGCTGTTTCACAGAACCAGTGGCAAATCATAAAGACAGAATGGCCATATGTTTATGTAAAATTTCCAGCGAAACGCCAAACGGGCGAAAAAGATGAGTACGTTTTCCGGTTCGAACTCAGCAATTATCCTGCTACGGCCCCGACAGCATGTCCCTGGCAAACAGATCTGAGTTGTCCGTTACCCCAAGCATTTTGGCCGAATGGCGGACCGCAAATTGCTGCCGTATTCAATCCCGGCTGGAAATCGAATGCGCTCTACATCGCTTGCGACCGCGAAGCCATGACTGGTCACGAAAATTGGAAAAGTGAGCATCCTGAAGTCTGGTGGACACCGGATAAATCTATCGATGTGTACTTAAAAGAACTGTACGAATTGCTAAACCACAGAGACTATTCCGGCCCCAGAGGCGCATAGACATGATCTGTCTAAATTCTGTGCTCTGGCAAGAGCTGGTAACCACATTAAGATTGAGAGGAAAAGGAATACAAGAAAGCGGAGCGTTTCTATTGGGGAATGTTATTGACGAAAAACGTTTTGTCCGCAGCTTTGTAATGTACGACGATCTCTTTCCACGTGCATTCAGCCGACAAAGAATCTATCTCCCGTCAGAAGCATATCATCAGCTATGGCGTATCTGCAACCAAAGAAGTCAACGTGTAGTAGCTGACATTCACACTCACCCAAAGGACGCATTCTTTAGTATTACTGACCGACAGCATCCCATGATCCCAGAGATCGGACACACTGCAATTGTCCTACCTAATTATGCCCATGGGGAATTCTCCTTAACTGAACTCGGTTTGTACGTGTACCAAGGAAGTTTTAAGTGGCATGAATATTCTGGCTCGAAAATACTAAGGCAATTGATACTCACCGACGAAAAAAACCCATGATAGATCCACTTGAACTTAACCGAGCCGGAAAGGCTTTGATGAAACCAGGCGGTGCCACCACACCAGAAGAAGCGATCCAAGCACTTCAAGGCTTTCGGTTTAACGTAGTAGTTGGCCAGGAAATTCTGACGTCTCGAAATGCTCAGGCGGCTTTGCTCACACTTGTAAACGCAGGAGCACGAACGTTTCTAGGCGGGGTCTTTGTCACTGGGCCGGTGAAGGGTGCACGGATGTTAGTTGATGTTCCTTCTAAATTTGACCTGTCTGAAACCTTAGCAATGTATGGTGGAATGCAAGGTTTTGAGAACGAAGCTCCTGCCTTAGTGCTCATAGGAACAGCAGAAGCACCGGCCAGCTGGGAAGGAATAGTACTCAGGGTTACTTGGCAACGGTGGTGTTCAAGCGTCGGTCACCCAGATGTGAATCCGCCTTTGGCAGAGGATGATGAATTTTCGCCAGCGGCAGTACATGCGGCTGCCACAGCCCTATCTGAATTGTTTCAATTGCAAGCAAACCTCAACCCGATGGCTTGTCGACGCTGTTGTAGTTTCTCCCTTTACCGTCCTGAATTTGATATTGAGGACGTACTTAATTTGCCGAATATCGAAATGCAACTCTTACTTCCTGAAAAACTCTGGATTATTGGTTTAGGGCATTTGGGCCAAGCCTATCTATGGAATTTATTGATTCTGCCGTACCCCCGCACACAACGTCCGATGCTTGTCCTCCAAGATATCGACGTCATTTCAGAAGCGACTATCAGTACGGGAATGCTTTCATTGAAGAACAATATTGGTGAAAAGAAAACTCGTCTTATGGGAGAAATTCTTGAACAAAATAACTTTCAGGTTCAGCTTGTTGAAAGATTGTTCGATGGAACGATGACCCTGCAGGATGGTGAGCCTCGTCGAGCGCTCAGCGGTTTGGATAACAACGAAAGTAGAACTACTCTAGAGAACGCCGGATTTTTGCATATTATTGATGCTGGACTTGGGGCAAGCGTAGATCAATTTATGGATTATTCAATCCGAACATTTCCAAGCACAGTTGACGCAAAAACCCTTTTCACGAAGTCAACTTCGGTAGTCAATGCACCTGACGATCAGAGCGACATTGCTGACTGTGGTGTTATTCAGTTTGCGAATATTGCCGTTGGCGCACCATTTGTTGGAGTTGCAGTTGCAACCCTTGTTATTGCAGAAGCTATCAGATCCACAATGAATGATTCTTGCTACGTCGGCATCAGTGGCTCAATGCGGACTAGAGAGGGATTTCGAGCGGTTCCGAAAGGCATTAACGCTCCCGAAAATCTCGGATTTATTCCCGCACAAGCATAACGTTTTAGCATCAGACAGTTTGCTCCCCCTATCCGGATCGACGATCAGATGCCCTCGATGGTCGCCCATTTCGAAGGGCCAATAACCTCTCCGGCTCTAGCGATCCTGATGGTGGCCTAGCACATTTAAACTCGGCTAAAGTGGATATCAGCCGCAACAATTCCGGCGTTATCTCGATGGTTTCGGTCGCGACACTCCAATCTTCTTGTCCACCCATAACTTCACCCAATATCACCCTATTGAGTTTTCCCTTGACCGAAACACCTTGCCAAACTTACTACTTTGAGGTACGTGGCTGAGGAGGCTTCCAAAATTTCTTCCTTTTAAGCTTCTTTTTATTTTGAGCTCCAGAGTATGATTTCGGTGTTTCAGCTCGATAATGAACCAAATACAAATCAACCTTATAGTTGTATGTTCCTATCTCCCTTACTGTGTTCATTAAGCAACTAAGCGATCTAAAAGACCACGTCGAGATTGGACGGTCTGGTGAATTTAATGCCAAAACTATCCCCACGCCTAGAGAACTTGCATCCTTCCTCAGCTTAATATTGTGACCAGCATCTCTAAGTTGCTTCTCTCCCCAATGCAGGAAACCTCTGTCATACATGATCGCTTTTATTGCATGCACTGCTTGACCGCACACCTCATGAACAGGTGAAAAACTTGAACCATGCTTGCAAAACAGCAGGTGCTGCCCCCTCCAAAATACGTCACATAGCTCAACCTGCGTTGTTGGGCTAGGTGGCAGAACCCGGTGAAGACAAACTGCCGATGGCGCTAATGTACTCAAACCGCAATCATGGACAAATAGGTCTTCTCCTTTCAACTCCTTTCCAGCAATAATCTTAGGAGAGGAACTCCAGATTGGCAATCCAAATGCAGATCGACCTTTCAACTCCGCCTCAAATAATACCTTTGCATCTTTCAGCGTATCGGATGCCCAGTCGGCATCCATTGAAAACCAAGAACCCTCGTCCCAGATATACGTCTTCTTTTGAATTTCGTCAGTAAAAGACCATGTCATAAAATTTATAGCGGGACATAGCTCCATGTGCGTTGTATCTGCGACGTGCACCTGAATATTGAGGTCATCTAGTTGATGTCCATCTGCAAGCCATTGTTTTAAGGCAGAAGCTAAGGCTAAAGGATCATAAGGAACAATATCGAGAGCCTTCTCCCGCTTCTTTCTTTTTGGTAAATACTGAAATCCAACCGCATTCCAATATTCAGAGGGCATAATTGTTGATATGTCAGAATAATCATCCCCCTCGATTACCGAGATTAGCTTATCCCGACATAGCTTTAACTCATCCTCATCATCCACCTCAGTAAATCGCTCAAGCTGTGCAAGAACTTCATCTTTATGCTCACCCTTATTCCACCACTCAAGCAATTTGCTTAAAATTACTGTGAGATCACCGATGGAATCCGGTGTCCAAAAGTTATAACCCGAACCACCTCGTGCTATTAGGGGTTTCCTAAACTCATTAGTAGTTGCAACAGATCTTAAAGTCTGCATTTCTTCTCCGGAGCGAAATGCAGCAGTATCGTCACCCCTTGCTATAGTAACCTCCATTTCCTTTCCACCGAACTGGTGCATGAAAGTTTTAAGTTGACGAGTTGTAGATTTGCCCTCCTTAGAATTACCAGCCACAACTCGGCCAAATCTCGTTAGTATTCTAAGACGTTTGGCAATGGAGTGACCAGAACCATATGAAATAAAAAATGTGTGTTTGTCATAGCTAATACCAAACAGGGCATGCACCCTACTCCCAAATGGGTATTCAATTTTGCTCTCCTCGCCCCCTTGTTCTAACATCACATTAAAAAGATCAACCCAGTCCAATTTGCGTGTTGTTTCTGTCTTTTTTGTAAGTAAGAAACACTTAGCAGCAGTTCCCCCTGTCTTTAAAGCCAACTCAAACTGACTAGATTCCCATTCTCGACCCAACTCCTGCGCACGCTTCCAATGCTGCTCAAAAGACTGGCTATTCTTCCCGAGGTAATAAGTGGCCGTTGACTTCAAATTTTTCTCCCAGAAAGCTCGCACATTTTCCGAGCCGCGTTCGTGATTTTACTTTCCCACAGCACGGTCGATCAAGGGTCATTGGATTTTACTTTGCTTCCAGCATTACGAATTTGTCTGCCATAAAATCTTTAAGGTTTATTTCACTTTCCCATCAACCAAACGAAATAAGGTGTATTCCGGAGTAAAAGCCGGATGGAAGCGTAGTTTTTCAAGGATCACGTCATTTATTTGAAAAATTGCACACTTAATTACACAACCACAAATAATGTTCAGAATTTGTGAACAATTTCAATTGCTTATAAGCACCACGCTACGACTTAAAATCGTGTGTCCTTGTGGCGTGCCGGTTCGAGTCCGGCCGGGGCCACCATAAACAATCCTGCTCATTATATCACGAATTTCAATCCTCTCTGAATTAAATCGGATTCACCTTCGACTGTAAGAGCAGACAAAAAGTCGTGCGCTTATACTTTTGGCTAATAGGTTTCCGCACTTTATCAGCATCCGTGACTTACACAGCTATTTCACACTTCACGCGCTGGTCAAAATTTCATAAAGCCCGATGACAAGACTCCACATCTACCCCTGTGACAAAAAGGAAGCCGCTAGGGGTTCCACATACGGGGTGAACTCATGTTTATCATGGTGTGAATAATACAGGTAAATTTCTCAGGTGCCGCATCATCTAGTTGAACCTTCCGCCTTGAATTTGCTTGCTTCTCCTGCTCCTGATATTCAAGATTGTTGCATTCTACGTCGAGAGCCAGTAGAAGCTAGCGTAGCTGGAGAGGATCTACCTAAATGTAGCGAAAATCTTGATTTTGGTACTGATTGTGAACGGGAGAATAGAGTGTCTTTAAACCGCCGCAAGGCATCATGCCAGCTCATGGAAGTCATCAATGACCTCAAAGCTATCGTTGAAGAGGTTTCTGCTGAGGGTTGCCCTGAGTTGCTTGTACATAATGCAGAACAAGCTCTTCGGCTCCTCACAGAGACGCACGCCATGGTTAATTCTGGGATAGAAAATCTTCCGAAGGGTAATGCAGTGCCTGAGAAGAAAGTACGACATCTGAAAACAGAGCGCGGTAAGCAAAAGCAGGCTGAAATCGTCAAGTTTATTATTAATAGAGTTCAATCCGAGGGATTTATAGTTCCAGTATCGACGAAAGAAATCATTGCAAATACATCACTGCGTTCAAAGTCTCACGTGTCAAAAGTAGTGAGCGAGTTGATCCGGGATGGAAAATTGGTGTCACATCAACGAGTGGGTTACGGAGGATACCTACCTACTCAAAAACTGCTTAAGGAAACCACTCAAAAGAAGACAGCATCGCTCACCCCATAGTAAATTTACTTGCTTTTTGAAAAAAGCCAACAGCTCGTTGGCTTTTTTGTATAATGAAGCACAGGTGATCCAAATGAAAAAACTCCTTGCAATTGCTTTCGTTGGCCTTCTTCATTCCATCGCTTCCGCCGACCTGTTCTCACAGACTTCGTTTGCGACACGCCCTATTAGCGGAACCGGCTTGGCCAGCACATCCGGTTTTGCCCCCGCCATTGTTAAGAACAATCCCATTTTATGGGATTTGACCGATGTTTCCGGGCGATTTGCGGTCGCTACTTCGGTTACCGTATCCGGCATTTGGATTGGTGCTACAGGAACAAATACTTTGTCCGTATCCACTGTCGATACATTACAATTCGCAAACATTGTGCCGTCTCCGTCATTCAACAATGTTGTGGCTAAGACGGTATTCCTGACAAACGGTTCGCCGTTTTCCAGTACGTTCAGCATGGGAGGCTCTGTTGGGTACACAGCATCGAATCTCAATCCATTTATTGGAACGGGCTTAGTGAGCCCAGCTGAAACGTGGACACAGAATCTTTCATTGTCATCAAGTTTTGGTGGATTCAGCTTCTTGAATATTACTGGAAACACAAGTGCCAGTAACCAGGTCGATTACTCCGCAACTGCAGTCATCCCAGAGCCTGCATCGCTGACGATTTTGGCTCTCGCTTTGTGTACGTCTGTGGCTCGCAAGAGGCGACGAAGTCCCACATTTACACATAGGGATGCAATTCGATAAGCAGTGACTTCCTAAGTCCGTATCAGTTTTATCAGAGTGGCAATAATTGCACTTCGACCCGGCCCACCTTCCCAATATTATTCCCGTACGGGAATAATATTTATCTTTTGGATCAGTTTCAACGATTTCTTCCCGTACGGGAATATTTTCAAATAGATTATCCTTTTTATACTCCGCAAAGAGCAAAGTAAGGCATAATTTAATATAAGAATATTCTTATTGACAACTATCTAATAATAAGATATATCTTATTATATGCTCACTGCCCTAGAACATCTCGATAAACGCTTTGACGAACTGCGGGCACTGGCCAATTTGCAGCGCCCCGCCCGGGGATGGATACGTGCGATCCGCGAAGCCCTTGGCATGACCACCGCCCAAATGGCTGGGAGACTTGGCGTTCAACAACCGCGCACCATCGAACTCGAACGCGCCGAAGCCGACGGCAATATCACAGTTAAGAGTCTTGAACGCGCGGCGGAGGCATTAGGCTGCCGTTTAGTTTATGCACTCGTTCCAGAAATTCCTTTGACTGAAACTGTAGACGCCCGTGCCTCTGCATTAGCAGAAAAACATCTTGCTGCTGTAGAGCAAACGATGAAGTTAGAAGCGCAAGGCGTAACGAATGAAGCGCAACGCAATACCGCCTACCGCAAGATGGTTGAAGAACTTCTCAACCATCGCGCACGGCTTTGGGATGAAATGTGACCAGCTATCTTGTTGAACCAGATGATGCAACACCGCTTACTGCCGATGAGCGGCAAGGATTATTGCCGTCACATGTAACTGTCCGCAGCGAACTCAACGAATTAGAGCAACAGAATATTCTCGAAGCAGAAAGCTGGCTGCTGGTACGCAAGCGAGATCCGGTTAGTGAAGCATTCGGAAAAACACTTCACAAGCGCATGTTCGGCAAGGTTTGGCGATGGGCTGGCCATTACCGCAAATCAGAGAAAAATCTTGGCGTAGAGCTTTGGCAAGTTCCCGCACGATTACAGGAAGTGTTTGACAATGTGCGTTATTGGATCGAGCATCAAACTTTCCCGGCAGATGAAATCTCAGTGCGTTTTCATCATGGCCTTGTGTTCATTCATCCCTTCCCTAACGGCAATGGACGGTGGTCACGCTTGATGGCTGATGTTCTTGTGATGCGTTTAGGTCAACCGCGATTTACCTGGGGTCGAAGCAGTTTACAGACCGCAGATGAAACACGCCGAGTGTATATCTCCACACTAAAAGCAGCAGACAATCACGACTTCGCTGCCCTCATAACTTTTGCGCGGTCGTAGGATAATTTCCAATTACAAAATGAACCAATAATTCCACAAAAAGTTACACACTTCTTTAGTGCCTCATGAATTCTGATTAAAATTCAAACAGTTATCTTACACAGCACCTAACTTAAAAGCGGAATCACTCCCCTCTTCCGCTTTGCTAAGTCAATGATCTAAAACCATTTTTCGATTGACACAAGGCTCACCTTGAGTTACACATCGCTTACACAAACCGGCACATAGGAGGCCGATATGGCAGAGCATCACCGCCTCATGGGAGGCAAATTACATGTCTATTTGCGTGAAAACAGCACACATTGGCAATGTTCAACGTTTCTCAATGGAAGGAATTGGCGAGTGTCGACCAAAGAAGAAAGCCTGTCACTTGCCAAGGAGTTCGCGGAAGATTGGTTTCTGGGATTAAAAGGGAAAAGTCGAGCCGGAGAACTAAAGGCCGGAAAGACGTTTCGACAAGCCGCAACTCAGTTTCAGCGTGAGTATGAGGTAATCACAGAAGGCGAGCGGAGCAAGAGCTATGTCGCAGCTTTTGCAATGATCCTCCGCGTCCATCTACTTCCCTTTTTCGGTGACAAAATTTTGTCGGAAATCACTCCTGGGCTTGTCCAGGAGTACCGAATTCATCGCGCAACCTCGCGCCTAGACAGAAAGACGGGTGCACCGCGCCGACCGGCGAGAAACACCATCCACCAAGAAATCATTACACTTCGCCACGTGTTAAAGACAGCAAACCGACATGGCTGGCTACCGTTCATCCCCGACCTCGCTCCACCGTTTAGAGGATCTGTCAAAGTTTCGCACCGCGCTTGGTTCTCTCCCGAAGAATACAAGACCTTGTATGAAGCCACGCGTGAACGCGCAAAGAACCCTAAAAACCCTCGGTGGAAGAAAGCGTGTGAGCAGCTCCACGATTATGTTTTGTTCATGGCCAATACTGGCCTTCGACCTGACGAAGCATCGCGCTTGGAATTTCGAGACGTTGCCATCGTGACCGATGAAGCAACGGGCGAACGCATCCTCGAAATTGAAGTCCGTGGAAAGCGCGGCGTCGGCTTTTGTAAAAGTATGCCAGGAGCCGTGCTCCCCTTCGAAAGAGTGGTCAAAAGAAACGGTGACGTCCCAACAAAGCGAGTGTTTGGCAAAGTGCAGCGAGAGTTGCTAAACAAAATACTCGCAGAACTAAACCTGAAATTTGACCGTGAAGGAAATCCGAGAACTGCTTATAGCCTTCGGCACACATATATCTCGACCCGTCTTTTAGCTGGCGCAGATATATATCAGATAGCCAAGAATTGCCGAACTAGCGTCGAAATGATTGAAAAGCACTATGCAGTCCATCTGAAAAACCGCCTCGATACGCGATCGATCAATGTGAGGAAGCCAAAGCCTGGAGCCACCCCGCTAAAAAAATATGGCAAGTAAGTTCTGCGCATCTAGCTTGCAGATTCTTAAAATTCCAGTTATTACTGACGGAATGCGGGTGTGGCGAAATGGTAGACGCAACGGACTTAAAATCCGTGCCCTTGGGAGTGTCGGTTCGAGTCCGATCACCCGCACCACTATATTAGTGAACGTCTTGAAGTAGGCGAGATGTGCTAACTGACGCAGGACATACAATTCAGTTTACAGCTTGCACCGAATCCACATGTCGTTGATAAGAAGAAAACAGGCATGGAGTGAAAAATGGGAAGTAATCATGGGCGAGAATTTGAAATCGGGCAACAGGTAGCAGAATTGTTAGACAGTTTACAACCAGAGCAACAGATTCAAATAATGGCGTTGTTGGCAACACGGTACGGTCTCAAGTTAATCCCACAAAACACATATGCGGGAACTCGTGCTGGAAAGTCAAAACTGAAGCGACGGCAACAGAATTTTTAAACTATTACTCAGCAGTTTCAATCCTGTCCGTCATTTTCTTAGAAGTTAAGTTTATAAGATTGAAAGCGGAATATCTTGCGCACATAGTTTAAAGTGTTCCACGATCTGATCTTCTGAAATCAAGTTTTGAGAATTTAGTTCTAGTATTCTGTGCATAACACACGGACAACGACCTGTTGCACAAAGTAACTTCCTGTCATCGGAATCGTTTTCCCAACACATTTTTTTTATCAAAGTATTAAGCTCCTTGCCATCCCGGTAGATGTCTTTCAGTAGAATAAGCAATTCTTCGTCATCTGGTCGGTCACACCATTCCTCTACATATGGAATCTCAGGTTCATTTCCAAGAAAGTGCTCTTCAAGGTCGCACATATCTTCCGGGCAAGTATTTGAAGGGAAGAAATGAGCTTCAATTGCCATGGCGCGTTGTAACCAGACATGAACTAGACATGGTTCCGAGCCGTACATTGCCCCGGCCCTTTGCACTCTTGGCCGTTTTACGGGGAGATCCGGTATTTCGGCAATATCGACAATTCCGAAGGGGTTTGCCACAACGTATCTGTCTCCGTTAAGAGTTTCCCTTACCAGTTTATTTCTGGAAAGAAACTCCTTGGAATTCATATAAGAACTGTACTTGGGCAAATTAAAGCGGTATATCACCGACATTGAGTCCGGTTTCCGCTGAGCTCGATAGCTCGCAAAAAAACCTGCTACCTCAGGGTCTTTCGTTACGTCAGTCATACAAGTGCCATATTCGTAATGTTGCATGAGTGCGACACATTCGGCATACCATCTCGGTACTGCTGGATCGGTCGAGGATTCAAAAGGAGCCAGTCCTCCTTCACCATCTCTTGCATTCGGTTGTCCAATCGGCCCACCCATCCTAAGGGCACTCATCCACATGAAATCAGTAGTTGAGTATTGCTCGAACCGTTTTAATAAAAAAGCTCTCAATTCCGGCAACGTATCAGCAACGCAGAACCGAAGAAGGGGAGCAAGTTCTCGTAATCCATGCGCTAAAACATATTGTTGTCGGAGTTCGGAAGGCCATGACAAATATCCCTTCCCATTTGTCGATTTTTTTGAACCGCAAACTTTTCCTTCCAAAATTCCATAGCGATATGTGGTTGGGAGCCAGGAATCCACATGATGCTCAGCCACTCCATATTGCTTGCCATTTTGTTCAAGGATCAGATGTGACTTACTACAATAAGTGGCTGTCTGACCACGATACCAAATTCCTGTGTCGTGATTTAGCTGGAGTTCTCGAACGCAAGTACCGTAACTTTCGTGAAAGTGGGTGAGATCGGCATTTGAATGTACATGCCAATCCACAAGCAACTGAGTGGCCCGATCCATAGATGTAACTTTTTCTGGAGCCAAGACTATATCTGTCCAATTGACCATTTGTTGAAAGTCAAATCGTAGAAGTCTAGCCGGACTAGTAGCAAAATCCATTTGGAAATTCTACCCATTACAATTTATGTCCAGTGTAAGATACGGTAGCCACTTTTGAATGTAGCTACAGTATTCATAATATGAACTTAGAAGCTCACGCCGACGATGGCGTCCGTAAACACTATTGGATCGGCACCAATCCAGTAAATTGTCCTGGGGTCTGTGATCGTTCCATTTGTATCAGCTACTCCAGTTAAATGACCCCGTGAATGTAGCCGTAATCCTTCTCCTAAGGCTCACGGCTACGAATGCGCCGACGCTTTGACTAAAAACTTGCCGAAACAATCGCATCGGTAAAGACGAGGGGATCGTTGCCAAGCCGCAAGACTGACCAAGGAACGGTGATCGATCCATCTGTGGCAGCAACACCTGTCACCTGCCCTACGCCATTAAAACTGACCGACGAGTTATTGCTTGCTGCGAGAGCCACCTCGCAAGTGAAGAAACCAGGCGAAGTGTAATTCACCGCCGAAGTTCCACTAGCCGTAGGCGTACTCGCCATGTTGATTTGGGCGTTCGTGCTTACCTTCAAATCGCCTGCCGGTTGGTTCGTAGAACCAAAACTCAGTTTCATCCCGTTCGGAATCGAATAGCCCGACCAACTGCACGGAGGTGTTAGAAGAATGACCGAACTTGTGCTTAGTATGCTTGCGCCGATAACGCCCTGCGACGAAACCGGCACTTTGAGGCTCGTTGTAACGATGGACGCACCGGCACTGAAATTGGAGATGCTGAGGTTGAGGATTTTTGAGCCTTCCAATAGCACTGTTACCTTTTGTCCAGCCGAAGCCGTTGTCGAGACGATGACGTTGGGAACGCTCCGAACCGTGCCGCCAACATTGACTTGAACCGTCTGGGGCGTAGAAGACTGCGTCACGCCCCCGACCAACACGCCATTGAATCCTTGGAGATCGCTTACCAGGGGCGTAGTTGCCGGATTTCCGGTTGTGCCGCCACCAGCACTGCCTCCGCCGCCGCATCCGGCGGCAAGGAAACTCAAGGTCAAGAAGGCCACGGCGAGAACAACAAATTTGGGGATTTGTTTCATGGGACTCCAGATTACTACAATTTGTAGTTAATTAATGATTCATCTTTGAATCTTGCCGATAAAAGTGAGCCAACGTCCCGAGTACGCAATCCTAGCCAAGCTGCTAGTAGAGGCTCGTGAGCGTTCAGGTATATCTCAAAATGAGTTGGCCCGGCGTTTAGGACGCCGCCAAGTCATCGTGTGGCGTTTTGAAAGCGCATTGCAGAGCCCAGATCTAATAGAACTTGCCGACATCTCTGTTGCGACAAACGCAGATCTCGTAGAACTGATTGCCGCATGGCAAACCGCTTGCGCCGATGCCAAGTCCGGTTAAAGTTCAAGGAAGGATTGAAGTTACGCCCGTATATGTCGTGGGCGGGTAAATAGCGAGGATCACCTACTCCGGTGTAATAGTAGGAAAATTAAATAGATCGCGGTCGCGAGATTTGGTCAACCGCTCACTGAGCAAATTATTCACCCATGCGCCAAAGTTCAGAGGGTCATTTTTCATTTCCTGCATTATCACAGCACCAATCAAAATTTTCCTGCGCGTGTCTTTCTTTCGACTATCAGAACGCTTTCGCGCCTGAATACGATTGAGTGTCGCATCAATTACGGCGCGACGCCTCAATAGTTTTTCCATCTGGGGATTTGTATCTGTTTGCATACACAAATATTGTACGACAAGAATTATTAACGGATAATAAATATCTACCCGCTACCCTAACCGAACGTAGTAAGGGCGCACTTATACATTGCTTCGCAATGGTGCGGCAGGAGCTCCTGCACCCAAACTATTTCAAGCATACGGGAGTGTGTAGCTTATGTCAAATTATTACCACCTGTCAGTGAACGTGATCTCACGATCATCAGGACGATCCGCAGTTGCGTGTTCAGCTTATCGCTCCGGTCAACTGCTCCGCGATGAACGCTATGGCATGACGCACGACTACTCGCCGCGAAAAGGAATTAGTGATTGCGGCGTAGTCACGCCCGCAAATGCTCCAGATTGGACGCAGGATCGCGAAACGCTCTGGAACACCCTTGAGAGCTATGAGCGCAGAAAAGACGCTCAGTTGGCGCGAGAATTCATTGTCGGACTTCCCCACCAGTTGACGCCCGAGCAACGAAAAGAGTTAGTCGAAGCTTTCATTGAAAAGGAACTCATTTCGAAAGGTGTCGTTGCCGACTGGGCTATTCACGCGCCAAACCGGAAAGGCGACGAGCGAAATTTCCATGCTCATATAATGGCAACCATGCGAACCGTTGGGGCCGAAGGATTTGAAGAAAAGAAAGATCGAAGTTTGAATAGCCGGGATCAGCTGAAAAATTGGCGCACTTCATGGGCGGGAATTCAAAACGAAATGTTTGAGCGATTGGATTTGCGGGATAGCGACGGCAAGATTTTGACAGTGGAGCACCGGAGCTTTGAAGCAATCGGTTTAGATCAAGAACCCACCGTTCACTTGGGGGTTCATGCCACCGCGATGGAGCGAAAAGGAATTCAGACAGAACTTGGCGATTTGAATCGGGAGATAGCAATTCGAAATCGCGACCGGGGAATCAGATCATATTCAAATGCAAAGCATCAACTCGACAACGATTTGTCGCTAGACAACTCGCTTTAAAATTTGGGTCATAAATGAAGTCGGCTTTGTTCGCCCAGTTTCGTTTGGAGAGACTTTAGAATTATTCCATTCGCTTTCCTTGCAGATAAAGTATTTCACTACCGTCCGACGTTACACGATGGTATCCCTCAGGGCGCAAGTTTGCCGATCAGACCGGGAATCATTTGGTCGGTTGATGATGCCCGATCAAGAAGTCTCACTCTTATTACGCCGAATACTCAGTTCCGACAACTGGTCTTTGAACAATTTATCTTCGAAATTTGGAATTTGTGCATGCGAATCACCCCCCCCAAACATAGGGTTTACTGTCAACGGAATCTGTGCCAAATTGCGTCAAACCCATAACCGCGAGGAAAAAATGGACATCGAAGATATCCCAAAAACCTTTATTCACATTCCCGCTGATCCACATAAAGAAGCTAGGCTCACGAACCGAGTAAAAAAACGTGCTTCGTTCAAATTCACGAAGTCCGATATAACTCTTCCTTCAACCTTCACCCATATCCCAGCGAATCCTATTACAGAGGCAGAACTGATAGGGAAAGTCAGTGAGAGGCAATCTAAACCCGAAAAAACGCCTTAGGGCCACTGCGGATAGAAAACCGAAATACCCCCAACAGTGGGGTTCCCAATATCATCCTCCGACCACAAACCGAGTTCGACATCGAACCCACAGTCACGCTTAATCGCCAAAGCAAAAGCGTAGTCCTCGTGCAATTTCAGCGAAAAATTCCCGCCAACCTGGTCTTCTATATCTATTAATGCCGACAAAAGCTGATCGTCGTTCGGATTTATATCAGCCAACAGCTTCTTCTTTTTCAAAACTTCCCTGATTTCGCTCCAGCGTCTAGTTCCCAGCTTTTCGATAAACATTTTAGATGCGCCGGGCGAAAACGCAAGCGAACCCACATCCGAATATCTTATAAGCCATGCGATTACGCCATCTAAACCCATCCGAGAGCCAAGTATGCCAGTTCCAGCTTTCATTCCGATCAACGCACAGTTCCTCATCATCATCACCAACTCTCCAAGCATATCACACGGGACGACATAACAGAAATAATTTGCTTCTATGTTTTTCACATTTCTCCATTTTGTAGTGTTATTTTTAACCCCTTCTTTTAAATCATTCCCCACGCCATCTACGATCATATAAGTAGTGCGAGTAACGAATCTAGTAGACAATGGTGTTGAAGCGCTGTCGCGTTGAGTATAAATTCCGCTGAAGCGAACCCCAAATTGTCAGGGGAATCACTGACGCTGACAAACCTCATAAATTCGAGAAGCTTCAAATAAGACCCCGACTAGAAGTTCCCTTCATCTCCAATCACGCCACCCTCCCAAGTAATAATATCAGGATTTGGGAACAACGGTGTTTGCTTTGCGGAAATTACTCATGTTATTTTTAACATCTGATGTAAAATATTTTCATGAGTGAAGCGGATGCCACGGTCTCTTTTTCGGAGTTTCTTCGCACCCTGTTGCCAGAAGATCTCTCCACAGCAACTCTACAGCGATCTATTTCCCGAGAAACTGGAAAAACAGTTCTTGCAGTGAAAGAGAAACTAAGACGCGCACGAACTGAACAAACAGAAGCATTTGACTTTCCTTACCTTCACGAAATCATCACCGTTCTTGATCGTCATAAAGGGCAAACGATGAAGCAAGTGTCCTCGCCTGCCCAAATCCTAAGACATATCGTTTCCCAACAACATTTCAACTTAGGCTTAGGCATCCTCAGTTTTAAAGCGGGTGACCCGGGTCGACCTGGCCTAGAATGGCTCAGGTTTCCAAAAGCTTATTCCGATTTTGGCGACGCGCTCCACTCTAGCGATCATTACCGGCAGTGGAAGCACTACGTCAACGATGGTGACTACAGTTTCTACCGTACAACATTACAATTGTATTATTCCCTACAAGATAGTCCGTGTCATGCCCCTACCAGATTATTCATTGCGCCAAGGCTCGCTCGGGCTGCCATAACCTACGGCGACTACACTGATGCATATTTAATATGCAGTCGACTAGAAACGGCATGGAATCATTACATTGCACAAATCCTACCTAGCGGGAATCTAGCACATTTGCCTGACACTAATACTGACCAGCATAAGCGATCCCTCTACGCCTACTTGGATGCACTCCAAATAAAAGCAGTATCTGTTTCGCTCATAAATTTCTATCGACCGCTCACATCTTCCCAATCATATTTTGAGCATGCAGATAGCGAGCTAACTCGGTGGTCATCAAAGGAAATCGCTGAATCCTGGAAACTATGTCCAGAGAATAAGTCTTATCTGTTTATGCTACTTCACATGCGAATTCTCAGGATGTATTGCAAGCTAATGATAAGCGAGTATTCCGACCCGACAAATGAAAAAATTCTCATGCAGGCACATCAAAAAAGGACAAATCTATACGAAATTTGCTATCATGCTTACTTATTAGAATTGAAGGTCAATGAACTAAAGCGTTATAAGGAGGATGCATCTCGAAAAAAACTGGAACTTGAGAATGCAAAAAAAAGAAACGTAGCAATGCACGGGGATAATGAACATGAAGGCACCGACTCCATCACACTTTCTACTACTGACCATTTTACAGCATTGGATACACTCGCAAGAACATACTATATTATGTGCTTAATGCCTCACTTTGACGAAATTTTTTCAAAAGAACTTAATGACATCGAAGCTAATTTCGTTAATAACGGAGATATTTCCGACAGGCAATATCGAATGATGATCTGGTTTTTTATAAAGAACTTCAGAAAGCAGTATGGCTTGGTCACCAAGGAAGCTTTGCTTAAAAAAGCATCCAGCCTATTTACCGCTTCAAAGGACATTCGAGAATTATCTGATTTAGAGGAGTCAATTTATAGAAATGGACAACAATCAAGCCTCAAAAAATCAAGGTCAAATATCTCCGACGTATTTAGTCGCCTAGCGACTGATACTGTCAGTAAGTCACATTCATCATATGATGCCCTATTGCAGAGTTTGATTGAAACAATCTCGCCACATCGAATGCGACATAATAAGTTCATACTGTACACCCTGGAACAATTCATCACAAATGTTACAAATGATGGATATGTAAAACCGATTGCGGACGGCGAAGAGATTACTTCAAAGATGACAGAATCCAGTATAAAGCGTTCCTTGCGAGATTTGGACGTGGAAGCCGCTCAGTTTCAGGAACTTTTCTTTTCCGTCGATCCGAAATCCGATCTGCATGTAAATTCCCTTCTGCATGCATGGAAAAAGTTTAATCCAGAAAAAACCAGGCATTTTTGATGATGTATGTTAAGTCGTTTTCGAGGACAATGTGGTTGCTACTAACTGATGCCTGTTTTGGCGAATAACTTAGTAGCAACGTGATTTATCATTAAAGAACCAGCCTCCACTTAGCTTGCGACGAACCGCTTGGAATTCTCGAGTTGTGACCACCGTATAAACCGTGTTAGTGAGACCACCCGCATGACCGAGAATATGTTCCCGGGTGGCTTGTGAGATTCCGAGTTGATTAATAAAGCTCCCGAAAGAGGATCTAGTGTCGCGAAAATCTATGTCTCCAAAAATATCAGGTAGTCGCAATTGCGAATTTTCTCTCGCTTCCAGAATCAATTTATTTTGCTTGCGCCCCCTTCCCTTTGGCATTTCTGGCCAATCGCAATCTTGATCTAATGGCGCGTGAACGGCTGTTTCATTCAATCGTTCTCTCAAGGTATTCCAAGAGTTCGCAAACCTAGAAATTTGACGCAACTTCCCGTTACTGCTCGGCCATATGAAGTCCCAATTCCCAGAATTTGTTCGCGGTCGATTAATAGCTTGCCGAAGAATTTGGGCTAGCTGATCGGACATCGGAACGATCCTCGTTTTGCTATTTACAGCAGTTCCTTTCTTGGGAAAATTAACCGCTTGTTTGCAAACGCTACCATATTCAAGCCTTGTCTTCGGATCAATTTCCCGGCTGTCCCTTCGCAAAGCGCGGTCTACAGTTATTGCACCATTCTTAAAATCGATTTGATCCACACATAGCGCGATAACTTCCCCTTCTCGCAAGCCTGATAAAAGCGAAGTCAGGAACATTTCAGCAATCCAATCTGTACAAATTCCATCTGAAACGAAATATTGGCAAGCGTTGTAGACGGCTGCAAAATGCTCGCTTTCGATGGTTACTTTTGCTCTCGGAATTCTTGGCTGAAATTCCAATCCGGCAAAAGGATTTTTTCGATCCTCGTAATCCGATGAAAAACTACCCACAGATTCAAAAAGCGAGTGAAGATCAGTTCGGATGCTCTCAAGCTGGGCAAACCCCAAGGTTCCAGCTTCATTGTTTTCAATCTTCGTTTCAAGTTCCGTGATCCATTCTTGAGCGAGTCGTTTGGTTACCGATGATATTGGAAAATCTCCCCAGGCAGGCTCTATATACATTCGCCAGCGAGACGCTTTTCCTCGTTTTGTTAGTTCACCAATCCGCTTTTGGCGGTGACGGGTTACGTATTCGAAAAGCATAGCAATAGTTGGCTCACCTTGCTTTGCAACGCTCACATGACCTTTTGCATTTGGACGTAGTGAAACCACGTAGGTAAGAGCATCTTTCGCAGTACCAAATCCTTTTACAGGGAATTTAACAAGCTTGCCGCGCTCTTCCCGCCGAACCTGGGCAATCCATTTTCCCTCGGGAAACTTCCTGCTAACATGGCAAGGAAGCGATGAATGGTAAATCGTTTCGCCTTTCAAAAGTTGTCTGCGAATGCGGTAAGACAACTCGAACTTCATAGGAGCGGAAGTCTCGACTTGTATCATTATGTACACTAGGTTACCAGGATGTGTGCCCAAAAATTGCCCAAAAATCGAATTCCAATGGATTCATCGTCGCACTATTTATAGCGAGATTATTTAAATTAGGTTCAAATTTTTGGAGCGGGAAAGGAGATTCGAACTCCCGACATTCTCGTTGGCAACGAGATGCTCTACCACTGAGCTATTCCCGCTCGGGAGACCAAAAATATACCCCACAAAACCACATTCCGCAACAGGCCCCAGCAACCAGACCCAAAAAGCCATAATCATCCCGTGGCTAACACCAAAACCATCACCGAGGCAACCATCCCCCTCATCCAACAAGCCGCCACAATCGCCAACCAACTTCGACAAGAACTCCAAATCGACCAAAAGAAAGATTCATCCCTTGTCACAAACGTCGACCGCGCCATCGAACAGTTCCTCAAACCCGAACTCCTCGCCCTCACTCCCGGCGCTGGATTCTACGGCGAAGAATTCGGACACACCCCACCCACCGATGCTGGCTACTGGGTCGTCGATCCCGTCGATGGCACCTCAAACTTCGCTTACGGCCAACCGCTTTGGGGCATCACCGCCGCCTATCTCAAAGATGGCAAGATCATCACGGGCATAATCCTCCTTCCCGACCTCAACGAACTCTACACCGCCACCATCGGCGAAGGCGCATTCCTGAACGGCAAACCTCTTCCACCAATCCCCGAAGGCGACATAACCGTATCCCAGCTCCTCGGCAACACCGATAGCAACGTTCAATACCTGCCCCAAACCCCTGGCAAGCTCCGCCACATCGGATCGTTCGTAGTCGAGAGCACGTTCGTCGCCACCCAGCGCTACCGAGCCCTCATTACCGGCACAATCTGCCTCTACGATTGCGCCGCCGGCATCCTCATCAACCGCGAACTCGGCGCCGAAGTCCGCTACCTCACCGGCGAAACATTCGACGAAGCCAACCATCTAACGACCGCAAAAATCCCGCCGTATTACATCGGCCCCAAAAACTCAAATTTCCCGTTCGGCAATCTCACCTAAATCTGCCACTCGCATTGATGTGACAATGCTCAATAAACCTGGAACCTCAGGGAACGCGGCAGTCACAAATGACTCTATACCACGTCATTCCAGCGAAGGCTGGAACCCATATCCCGTCGACAGTGCGCTCCCATCATCTCTCCAAACCAAGATTTTCAAGAAGGCACTCTGTCCCAAAACAACAAGCAATCCGAAGGATTGTCAATGTCAGAAGACTGAAAATCAGGGATGGCCAAACGCCGGAGCGATATCAAACAATCAACTAAAGTAACCGATTAAGATCATCCGCTTCACGCCAACAAGGCGTGAGCATCGCTCCGTTTCAACTTCTTCAATCCCCGTTGCTCAATCTGCCTCACCCGCTCCCGAGTAATCATGAGCTTCGCCGCAACTTCCTCCAGCGTCAACTGGAGTCCATCGCGTAACCCAAACCGCAAGCTCAAGACCTCCCTCTCTCGATCATCCAAAATCAACATCGCCTCAATAACGCTTTCCCGCATATGCGTCTCTTCGACCGCCATCGAAGACTGCTCTCCATCCGGAATCACATCCTGCAATGTCGCGTCCTCCGACCCCGCCAAGGGCGATTCCAAGGAAAGCGCATCTGGCACCAAGTTCAGCATCTCCGCCACGCGATCAACTGCAACATCCGCTTGACGAGAAATCTCTTCCAAACTTGGCTCCCGTCCCAACTCATACTGCAACCGCGCCGCAATCCGTCGCACCCGCATCGATCCCTCAACAACGTGCACCGGCACCCGAATCAATCGCGCCTGGTCACTAATCGCCCGGCTAATCGCCTGCCGAATCCACCACGTCGCATAAGTACTAAACCGAAACCCCTTCGTCCCATCAAACTTCTCAACCGCCTTAATTAGCCCAATATTCCCCTCTTGAATCAAATCATCCAGGCTCATCCCCCGCCCTGAAAATTTCTTCGCCAAATTAACTACTAATCGATAATTAGCCTCCACGAGTCGGTCGCGACTCACCCGGCACCCCGCCGTCATCTGCCGAGCCAGTGCATATTCCTGCTCTGCAGTCAAAAGTGGAGTACGCCCAACCGTAGCCAACCACAGCCTCAAACTGTCGTCAACTCGCCCCCGAACTGCCGATTCCGCCCCGTGCTCTCCTAGCCCAATTTCAATTCCGTCTGATGACGACGACAGATCAGTCAGATCTGCGTTGATAAATGCCAATTTTCCCAGCCCCCACAAAACTAACTTTGTGAGTCACTTACTGTATACACTACAACGATTCAAATACCAAAGAGAAAATTACTTGGTTTATTTCTCTTTAACATGGCTCTAACCCAAACGAACTCAAACTCATAGATATGTTAAAGTCATAGAAAGGTAAAAACCCATTACCTCACATATTTTTATGCATTCGTCTCTCCCAACCGCTTATTGATCTCGCGCAAAACATCATCATCATTCAGGTGTGATTTTTTCTCTTCAATCTCTCTGCGCTTAAAGTCTTTCGATAAAGACTCCACCGCAAGCTCCAAATGATTGAGTTCAATCGGCTCCAAATCACTAATCCCCAACTCCACCAAAACCGATTGCGCCCCCTCGTCCGCAACCTGATAAACCCAGTCTGACCCAGCTTTCGGCACTTTTTTAATCGCCTTCAAAGCCGTCGCAACCTGCCGACCAACCGCCGATTTCATCAACGGTTCGTGGCTTGCAAATGGCCATGCCTTATCCCGCAAACCCGCTGTAAACAAGCTCATAAAAATCACTTTCTCTGCCCCAATCAAATCACTGACTTGCGGCAGAGCAACCTTCGCTTCTCCCACTTCTGGGATCAATTCCTGATGCGCCGTCTCCGGTTTTGATTTAGCTTTTCGTTTCCTTCTCGCTTCCGCTACCATCTTCTCGAGAGCCTTCGTCGCCGCCTGACGATCACGAATCCCCGGATACTTTGCCGCTACCGGAAACAGGAACTTTTGCAATTCCAACGGAGTCTCCGCCGTCGCCAAAACCTGAATCACCTCATCCCAATAAGCATCATCCTCCGGACGAAGTCGATCATTCAACTGCGCCATCCTGAATTCCATAGGACTCAACCCCTGCTCCACGATCTGCCGCACCGCCTGCGCGCCCTTCTCTTTCAAAAGCGTATCCGGATCGCCCCCTGGTGGTGCCAAGGCAATCTTAACTTTCAACCCACTTTCTGTCAAAAGCACGGCCGCACGATCAGCCGCCTTTTTCCCTGCCTCGTCTGCATCATAGAGCACAACAACGCGATTACACCACCTCTTCAACAGCTTCACATGCTCATCGGCAAGTGCCGTCCCCAAACTCGCAACCGCATTGGTCACCCCTGCCCGATGGCAAGCAATCACATCCATATACCCCTCAACCAAAACCGCCTCCTCAAGTTTAGCAATCGCTTCCTTCGCCTTATGCATCCCATAAAGCACGCGACTCTTGCTATAAATCGGTGTATCACTACTATTGATATATTTCGGTTGACCCTGACCGATAATCCGTCCCCCAAACGCCACAAGCTTCGCCCGCTCATCTCGAATCGGAAACATTAGCCGGCCCCTAAATCGATCATAAAACCCGCCCGACTGATCTTGATCGATCAAAAACAGCCTTTGGCACAGTTGAAGCGAAAACCCTTTCTTTTTAAGCCGAGTTGCCAACACTTCCCCCGCCGATGGCCCGTACCCAAGTTCCCAATAGTCCACAGTTGCCTGATCCAGTCCTCGATCATTCAAATATTCCGTCGCAAACTTATCCCCTCGCAATTCATCTCGATAAAACGCTTGCGCTTCTGCCATCGCAAGCTCCATCTGCTCATTTTCTCCTTTATCGCCGGACTTAAACTCCGGGATATCAATACCTGCCGCTTGAGCCAAAATGCGCATGGCTTCCATAAAGTCCACGCGCTGAGTCTCCATGACCCAATTAAAACAATCACCTTTCGCCCCACAACTCCAACAGCGATAACCAAAATCTTGCGTTACCCGAAAACTAGGATTACGGTCATCATGAAACGGACACAAGCCAACCCAGTTCCGACCAGCTTTTTTGAGAGAAACACGCTGACTAACCAGCTCTACAATATCAGTGCGGCGGCGGATTTCGTCCTTTATTCGGTCAAAATCCGCCGCCACCTTATTTCAGTCCAGACTAATGCTGCGCCTAGGTCTTACCAGCTGCAACGACTATTCCAGTTACAACTTGTGGTTTGTCCTTAACCAGTCGATTCAAGCGGAATGCCACTCGATCTCGAACCAAGAATCGCACAACCAAATTGTCGCCATTCACTTCGTAGCTATCCGGCGCATTGTATGCCTTGATCAATGTCGAGAAGCTCGAGCCAAACGTGACACCTCGGCGCGTTTTTACATTGCTGTTCTTCATCCCAATCGCTTCGATTTGAATAACGCGATTGAACTTATCGAGAACGAATGCATATTGGCTACCGCTGCGCTTGTAGACCCAGCGAGTGAAAATTACTTTTCCGCTGTTTCCACCGCCACCAGCAGCTCCGCCACCTGCCCCAGCCGGTCCACGACCACCCGGAGCACCGCCTCGACCACCCTCATCTCCACCTGGGCCCTCACCAGCTCCAACCGGTGCTCCCACGCTTCCGCCACCACGACCTTGCTGTCTCCATTCAGTATTTGCACCAAAAGGATCACCAATCAAAGCAATGGCACCTCCATCACCTATGTCTGAAGAGGGAGGGGCAGCAACTGCTCCTCCATTGGACGCTCCGCCTCCACCACCGGCACCACGTCCGCCACCAGCAGCTCCGCCGCCACCGCCTGCCGCAGCTGTGCCACCGGGTGACAATGCCAAAATGTCGTCGGGAGAACCATACGTACTGACAACCTTCGCGCCAGTATCATAAAGACTGATACCAACCAGTCGGTTCTCGGCCGTGCCCTTGCGGGCTTGTGGAGTCTGATTCTGAGCGATTACCATCGCCGAACCAAGCGCCATCACCGCTACTGTTGTGCCTATAAGTGCTTTTTTCACTAGTCTGAAACCTTCTCTCTTGTGGAGTACGACATTAACGACGAGAATGATGCAGGAAATGGTTACACATTTGTCCCCATTCCAACGACTTCTCAGGACCGCGACGAACAAATCAATACTCTGACGTCTTAGAAGGTATACACTCAGCGTCAACCATTCAGAAGACGCCGAATAGTCCACCAAAAAAGGAAAAACAATATGGGAGCCAATCTCGCACTCGAAGCCAGCCAATTTGACACCGAAGTCCTCAACTCAGATCAACCCGTCCTCGTCGATTTTTGGGCAACGTGGTGCCGACCATGCATCGCAATCACCCCATCCGTCGAAGAAATTGCAACCGAAATGGCCGGAAAAGCCAAAGTCTTTAAAGTCGATGTCGACCAAAACCAAGAACTTGCCTCCCAATACGACATTATGAGCATCCCCGCTCTTGTCGTCTTCAAAGGTGGAAAAGAAGTCGATCGAATGGTCGGTGCCGGCAGCAAAGCCGATATCAAAGCCCTCGTCGAAAAGCACGTCTAAGAACGAACAAACGAATATTCAAAACTCCCCGCTCAACCGCGGGGAGTTTTTGTGTTTAGTGCCTTCCGCAACCCACAACTCCGACTTCACGTCACAATAATAAGCGTGACCTCCATTAAAAAGCTGTTTCTCCTCCTAATTTTTCTCCTTCCCATTTTCTCCATCGCCGATGACGGCTTCATCATCAACCAATACGACGTTAACCTCACGGTCAACAAAAATTCAAACATAGCTGTCCAAGAAAAAATCACCGTCACATTCACAGATTCAAGACGAGGAATCTTCCGCGACATCCCCAATCGCTATAATCTCCCGAGCGGCCCCCAACGTCGAGTCAGCCTCACATCCATTGCAGTCCAAGGCGATCCTTTCAAAGTATCCCAAGAAGGCAACAATGTTCGAATCCGGATCGGCAATCCCAACATCTACCACTCCGCCGGAACCAAAAAAACCTACACCATCACCTATCAAGTCGCTGGAGCCATAAACTGGTTCAAAAGGGATGCCGACTGGGAACTACGAGCCGAAATCTACTGGAACATCATTGGTTCAACTTGGCTCACATCAATTGAAAACACCACCTTCCAAGTCAGTTACCCGCACGATCAAAAACTCGACCTCAAGATAAAACCCCGACTCTACATCGGCCCCTATGGCGACACAAAATTCATTGAACCAACATCCGAAACCGAACGCCGAACCCCCAACACAACTTTCTTCACTCAAGGAACAGGAAGAGTCAATGGCAAAATTGTCGAAACTCTCAATCCCGGAGATGCCGTATCTGTCGTCATCGCCGTCCACGCTGACCTAATCAAAGAGCCCCCTTTCATCGCCCAAATCGGCACATTAATTCGAACCCACTGGGGTTACTTTCTCCCCCTTTTACTCGCCGCAATTCTCTTCCCCATCTGGCTCTTCATTGGCCGCGACCCTCGCCTCGGACCACCCGGTGTCCGCTTCGACCCACCTGCCGGAATTGACCCATCCCTCGCTGGTGTCCTAATTGACGACAAGGTAGATGGGCGCGACATCACCGCCGGAATCATGTCCCTTGCCGTTCAAGGCTATATCAAATTCCAAACCGACGACCCACACGGCAAGTTCGAACCAAAAACCAGCTACTTCATCCGCACTGATAAGTCCGACACGACCCAGTTGCCCAAGTTTGAAAAGGGACTGCTCAATGCCATAGATCCAGGCAAAGCAAAACAACCCATCACAACCCTCAATTCAGCACTGGAAACCCAAGGGCCGACCCTTGCCACACAACTAGAAAACAAACTCACAGATCTCGGCTTCTACAGAATCCTCCCTCGCCAAGTCAAAAGCACGATGTCAGGCATCATCATCATCCCCATGTTTGTCCTCTTTTATGCCGGAACAGCAATGTATTCTCTCTTCAGTTCTATCGGCCTCATCCCCGACTCCGCCAGTGTCATCATCGGCCTCCTCGGCTGCATTCCGGTCTATCTCTTCTTTATGCACATCATGCCCGCCCGAACAAGGCTTGGTGCCATGAAACATAACGAATGTCTCGCATTCTACGAAGCCATGAAGAGGCGATCCCATTACAACGATTGGTTCACCAAAACCAACCTCGACCAGGCAAAATACGAACAATATCTCCCCTATGCCATCGCCTTCAATCTCGTCGATGAATGGTCCGAAATCTGCAACAATGTCGTCCTCACCCCACCCTCATTCGTCGAATCAACCCACGGATTCAGCAGCTGGGATTACTACATGTTCTCAAGCAGCTTTAACCGCAACATCAATTCGATGAACTCAAGCTCCCGGAGCGCAATCACCCCCGTCTCACGCTCCAGCGACTCCGGTGGTTGGTCAGGCGGGTCAGGATTCAGCGGAGGGGGCGGATTCTCCGGCGGAGGATTCGGTGGCGGCGGCGGCGGTAGCTGGTAAGAGTCTAATCCTCTAGGAAAATTCCCGGACAATCCTTAATATTCATCACCAAATGTGTGTGTGGGTAAGGAATCAACGCTTCACGAACGTGTGACCCTTCCGTCACCCCAATATTCCAACCACAACCACTAATATTCCCCATCAACAAATCGTTGGGCGTATCCCCAACCTTCGCCACATGAGCCGGATTATCTACCGCAAACCGCTTCATAATTTCAAAAACCATATCCGGGTGAGGCTTAGCCCGATTCACCTCACTCGAAGTAATCGTGTAATCAATAATCCCCCCGCTCCACTTCAATTTATTCAAAACCGCATCCGCAACCCGCCGGTTGAAGCCCGTATCCAAAACAATAAATATCCCGTTCTGCTTCAACAAATCCATCGTCGCCAAAGCCCCCGGAACTTCCGTTGCCTGTGTCTCAAAATGCTCAATCAACCGTTCATCAAGCCGTTCCGATGCCTGAGCAATAAAGTCGTTATCTTCCCACCGTGTATCAAAAGCCCGCTTAAAACCTTGTTTGATCGCATTGATCGTCGGAGTCCCCATCAAAGGCGTAAAAGACCCCGGATTGAGCTTCGCTCCAAACTCTTCCAGAACACCCGACATGACCCGCGCAACCCCACCACGGTCGAACACAGTGGTGCCCGCCATGTCAAACATCACCAAACGCGGCTTCATCCTTGCCCAGTATGACCCAACCAAACGAACCAATGGTTCACTCAAATCGCATTCCCGCAAAGATATTCATAAAAACGGGTGAAATAGACCCGTGGATACGTCCAATCTCTTCCATGTCTCGTTCCCAATCCGAAGCGACAAACTCACAATGACCGTCGCATTCACCGAACAAGTCATCTCAAATACATCTCCCTTCCAGACCATCGATATCTATGACACCACCGAATTTGGCAAAATGCTTTTCCTTGATGGACACGTCCAGCTTGCCGAATTCGACGAGCATGCCTATCACGAATCATTTGCCCATCTCCCTCTTTCCGGAATGACCAACCCCACCAGCGCACTCATCGTTGGCGGCGGAGATGGTGCCATGCTCCGCGAACTCTGTCGACACGAATCACTCACCACCATCCATATGGTCGAAATTGATGATCTCGTCGTCGAAACCTGCAAGCAACATCTCCCCCAGCTTAACAACGGCGCATTCGATGATCCCCGCGTAACCCTCTTCATAGAAGATGCCTTCCCCTTCATCAAAAACCCACCCCAAAAATACGACGCCATCTACATCGACGCTACTGATGTTTACGAAGAAGACGACGGCTCCCTCTCGGAACAACTCTTCACCAACACTTTCTATCATGACTGCCGCAATGCCCTCACTGAACAAGGCATCGTCGTCACCCAAGCCGACAATCCTGTCTTCTGCCCCTACTCCGCCGGACCCATTCTCGAACAGTTTCGTACCGCTTTCGGCAACGCGGGATTCTATTGGTGTCTGGTTCCATCATTTGGTGGATACTCGGGTTTCGTCTGGGGCAGCCCCAACC
>Ga0075012_10000634_pt1 | contig 36745 bp, 33 predicted proteins | sample All_14_2_FD_71474 | JGI IMG/M metagenome (GOLD analysis project Ga0075012, IMG submission 71474) | Freshwater microbial communities in response to fracking from Pennsylvania, USA - Allegheny Zone_MetaG_DW_15 | ecosystem: Environmental > Aquatic > Deep subsurface > Groundwater > Drilled...
AATCTTAACTATGAAAAAAATTTTACTTTCTTTCGGAGCTGCAGCCCTTTTATTTACTGCATCTTTCGCTCAGAATGTCTCTGGAAAAGGATCGCCCGTAGCAGCAAATGTCGTTTTGGACAAAAATGTTCCTGAAACGTTTCTTGCAGCACCAAATCTAGATCAAATTCGCTTAGAAGACGAACAAAGAGACAGAAACGGTCAATTATACCGCATTGGTGTAACACAATTTACAAATATCACTACTGATAATTCTGGTCTATGGAAAACGTTACCAAATGGGGACAAAACTTGGCAATTAAAAGTTAAGTCACCAGGCGCTGAAGCATTAAGTTTCTTGTTCGAAACATTTAAAATGTACGATAATTCATCTTTGACAATCATGGATATGTCGGGTGTTTTGCGTCACCGTCCAATGACAGCTGCTGACATGATGGATCATTTTAATCAAAATGCTGCTTTGTGTTTTGGTGATGAGTTTGTATTGACGTTGACAGAACCTTTTGGTTCTCGTCCATCAGAAATCTTCATCAACGGAGTTATTTATAACTATCGTTCTACAGGTAATCCAATGATTCACAAAATCAATGAATCGGATAACTGTGAGGTAAATGTAAACTGTTCACCAGTTGGTGACACTTGGCAAGATGAAAAAAGAGGTGTTGCAAGAATTTATGTAGTTGATGGTACAGGTGCAGGATGGTGTTCTGGATCTTTAGTAAACAATGTAGCACAAGATTGTAAACCATTAATGTTGACAGCTTTACATTGCGGTGTAAACTCAACTGCTACTCATTTTAATCAGTGGAGATTTTATTTTAAATATGAATCGCCAAATTGTACAAACCCTGGTTCAGCTGGAACGTTAGATGATTATTTTATCACTGGTTCTGTTAAATTATCAAGTTCAAATGATGGTGGTGGAACGAGTGGTTCAGATTTCTTGTTGGTTCAAATGGGAACATTAGCGAATCAAGCAACAACAATTACTACTTTAAAAACAGCCAATTTCAATGCGTATTGGAATGGATGGGATGCGAATAATACTGTTACCAATGCAGGAGCAAGTATTCATCATCCGGCTGGAGATATAAAGAAAATTTCGACGTTTTCATCAAATTTAGTAACTGCTGGTTGGAATGGAAATGGTTTGCAGTCTCATTGGAGAGTTTCATGGTCAGCAAATGCGAATGGACATGGTGTAACTGAAGGTGGTTCTTCTGGGTCACCAATTTTCAAGACAAATGGTGGAAATTCAGTAATTATTGGAACATTAACAGGGGGTTCTTCTTATTGTACCGCACTTACTTCTCCAGATTTTTATGGAAAAATGTCGTTTCACTGGACAAGCAATGGTGCACCAGCGAACGAACAATTGAAAACACATTTAGATCCAGCAAACACTGGTACACTTCTCTTGTTAGGTTCAGCTGACCCTTGTTCGGCTCCTGCTGCCCCAATTGCAAATTTCACAGCAAATCAAACGAATGTGGCTCCTGGTGGAAGTGTTGCGTTTACGGATATCTCTACTGGAATTCCAACTTCTTGGGCTTGGACAATTTCCCCAGGAACTGCAGGAGTTGATTGGTCTTATTCAGCAAGTTCAGCAACATCTCAGAACCCAACGGTAATTTTCAACACTGTAGGTCAATATACAATTGGTTTAACGGCTACAAATGGTCAAGGTTCAGATAATGAAACTAAGACAAATTATATTACTGTTGCAGTTGTAACTGGTCCGTGTACAAGTACTTCTACAACATGTGATGAGTTTATTAGTAACGTGACATTGAACACGATTAATAATTCAACTGCTTGTACAAACTACGGGAACTATACTGCAATGTCTACAACTTTGAATAGAGGTGCACAATATTCTGTTACGGTAATTCCTTCGGTAGGCGCTACTGCAAACACAGCATATACAGACGATGAAATTGCTGTTTGGATAGACTGGAATGATGACAACGACTTTGGAGATGCTGGTGAACAAGTTGGTTATGTGTTAGTTGCTGCAGGATGGTCTCCAGTATTTACATTTACTGTACCAATGACAGCAACGCTTGGAACATTGAATATGCGTGCTCGAATTTCTTATTCTCCTGACGGTGCAATTGATCCATGTGGTACATCTTCATTTGGTGAAGTAGAAGATTATTCAGTGTTAATTCAAAATGCACCGGCTGCAACATTAACGCTAACTTGTGGAGGGAATCAAACAATCGTTGCTTCAACTGGCGGTACAACAATGCCAAATGTAGTGGCACTTGCATCTGCTTCAACTACATGTCCTGGTGGCGTGGTAACAGGTTCTCAATCTCCAGCAGCTGGTACAGCTTTAGTAAGTGGAGCAAATGTTGTTACGGTAACTGGAGTTGACCAATGTGGGAACACGCAAACATGTCAAGTAACAGTTACTTACCAAAATGACTTAGGAATTGGTGAAGCGGAAATGTTTAATGCGGTAACGGTTTATCCAAATCCATTCTCTTCTTCATTGATGGTTGATTTAACTTCAATTGGTAATGAAAATGTAAACATTGAAATTTATGATCTTGCAGGAAAATTATTAATGAGCGGTGATAATAATGAAAATGCAATCGTTTCGTTTGATATGAGTAACCTTTCTCAAGGAATGTATCAAGTTAAATTGATTACAAATTCTGCTCAAACTGTTAGAAGAATCACAAAATTATAAGTCTAATTTATTGATAGAAAAGGGTCGTTTGAAAAAACGGCCCTTTTTGTTTTTAGAAGTGTTGAAAGTCTTGATATTTAGACTAATTTTGCACTTTCTTTTACTTTTACGCATGAGCACTTCAAAAAAAATCAATTCAGCATTAATTTCAGTATTCGATAAATCAGGTTTAGCGCCAATTGTGCAGGAATTGCACAAGAATGGAGTAACACTTTATTCAACTGGTGGTACACAAACGTTTATTGAAGATTTGAATATTCCTGTTGAACGTGTGGAAGATTTAACCTCTTATCCTTCTATTTTAGGTGGACGAGTTAAAACACTTCACCCAAAAGTTTTTGGAGGCATCCTTAATCGTAGAGATTTAAAAGAAGATCAAGATCAAATAGCAGAGTTTGAAATTCCAGAAATTGACTTGGTTATCGTTGATTTGTATCCTTTTGAAGCAACGGTTGCTTCAGGCGCTGATCACGCTGCAATTATTGAGAAAATAGATATCGGTGGTATTTCATTAATTCGTGCTGCTGCTAAAAACTATAGAGATGTAGTAATTATTCCTTCTCAAGCTCAATATGCTGATTTCTTGGAAATGTTATTGACACAAGAAGGAACAACCACACTTGGACAACGAAAAGATTTCGCTCGCGATGCATTCAATGTTTCATCGCACTATGATGCACAGATTTTTAACTATTTCAACAACAACGAAAAAGAAATTTTTAAAGCAAGTATTCAAGAATCTCAAGTGCTGCGCTACGGAGAAAATCCACACCAAAAAGGAATTTTCCATGGTGATTTAAATGCCATTTTTGATAAATTGCACGGTAAAGAATTGTCGTACAACAACTTGTTAGATGTTGATGCGGCAGTTAACTTGATGAATGAATTCAAAAATGACGATCCCACTTTTGCAATTCTAAAGCACAACAATGCTTGTGGATTGGCAACAAGATCAAGTTTAAGTAAAGCGTATGAAGATGCTTTGGCTGGAGATCCAGTAAGTGCATTTGGTGGAATCTTAATTGCGAACCGTGCAATCGATTTGGCAACTGCTGAAAAAGTAAACGATTTGTTTTGTGAAGTAATTATTGCGCCTGGATATTCTGACGAGGCCTTGGCTGTTTTGATTTCTAAGAAAAACAGAATTATTCTTGTTCAAAAAGAGATTCAATTGCCAAAACGTCAGTTTAGAACAATATTAAACGGTGTACTGGAGCAAGATAAAGACCTAATTGTTGAAGATAAAACACATTTAGAGCCAAAAACAACAAAGCGTGCAACAGCTCAAGAAATTGAGGATATGTTGTTCGCGAATAAATTAGTAAAACACACTAAATCAAATACAATTGTTCTTGCAAAAGGAAAGCAGTTGTTGGCAAGTGGAACTGGACAAACATCGCGTGTAGATGCATTGCGTCAAGCAATTCACAAAGCACAATCATTTAACTTTGATTTGAATGGAGCAGTAATGGCGTCGGATGCATTTTTCCCTTTCCCTGATTGTGTTGAAATTGCAAAAGATGCTGGAATTACTGCAGTGATTCAACCAGGTGGTTCAATTAAAGACGAATTGTCAATTGACTATTGCAATAACAACGATTTGGCGATGGTATTTACTGGAAATCGTCATTTTAAACACTAAAAAGCATTCATTTGTCGAAAAGTGTAACAAAAAAGTGATTTTTACGAAGAAAGGAATTATATTATAGACTACTTAACAAGAACGCGAACGCAAAATGGGATTTTTTAGCTTTTTAACGCAAGAAATTGCAATTGACCTTGGAACTGCCAATACTCTTATCATCATGAATGATAAAGTGGTAGTTGACGAGCCATCTATTGTTGCAAAAGACATCCAAACTGGTAAAGTTGTTGCCATTGGTAAGAAGGCGCAACAAATGCATGGAAAGACCCATAAGTTAATCGAAACGGTTCGACCATTGAAAGATGGTGTAATTGCCGATTTCCAAAGTGCAGAGCAAATGATTCGTGGAATGATCAAAATGATTAATCCAGGAAGAAGCTTATTCAATCCAACATTAAGAATGGTAATTTGTATTCCATCAGGGATTACAGAAGTAGAAAAAAGAGCCGTTCGAGATTCAGCTGAACACGCTGGAGCAAAAGAAGTTTACTTAATTCATGAGCCAATGGCAGCCGCAATCGGTATCGGTATCGATGTGGAAGAGCCAATGGGGAACATGATTATTGATATTGGTGGTGGTACTTCTGAAATTGCGGTAATCGCATTAGGAGGTATTGTTTGTGATAAATCAATTCGTATTGCCGGAGATGATTTTACAAATGACATCGAAGAATACATGCGTCGTCAACACAACATTTTAGTTGGTGAACGTACAGCGGAACAAATTAAAATTGAAGTTGGAGCAGCTTTACCAGAATTAGATAATCCACCACCAGATTATGCAGTTCGTGGACGTGATTTAATGACGGGTATTCCAAAGGAAATTATCGTGACGTATTCTGAAGTTGCACATGCCTTAGACAAAACAATTTCTAAAATCGAAGAAGCAATTCTGAGTGCCTTAGAAATGACTCCGCCAGAATTATCTGCAGACATCTATAAAACAGGTATTTACCTTGCGGGTGGTGGTTCAATGTTGAGAGGATTGGACAAGCGAATTTCTGCTAAAACGAAGTTGCCAGTTCACATTGCTGAAGATCCATTGAGAGCTGTAGCAAGAGGAACAAGCATCGCTTTGAAGAACATTGATAAATACCAGTTCTTGATTAGAGATTAATTTGAAATCCCGTGAATAATTCTCGGGACTTTCTTATTTTTGTACATGCGCAATTTGTTTGCCTTCTTAAGGCGATTTCAAGTTTTTCTTCTATTTACGTTTATGCAGGTATTTGCGCTGTATACCTATTTCACGTATTTAAATTTTCCCCGTTCCCAATACTTAACTAGTGCTTCAAAAGTAGCCGGTACTTTCTTGTCTGCAAAGCATGAAGTTACCAAGCATTTGAACTTGAGTAAGAACAACACCGATTTGCAAAAAGAGAATGTTCACTTGCGCTCGCAATTGCCCATGAGCTTTGTTCGTTTAGAAAATGGCTTGGTGAAAATCAATGACACTTTATTTAAACAACAATACGAATACATTCCTGCTTTAGTAATTAATTCAACTTTCACGAAGGCAAATAATTACTTTACACTCAACATAGGTTCAAAGCAAGGAATTGAAAAAGATATGGGTGTTTTTTCAGATAAAGGAATTGTCGGAATTGTGCACAATGTTAGCGAACATTTTTCCGTGGTAAAATCTGTTTTAACGGAAAACATTAACATCGACGTAATGATTGAGAACGATGGTTCATTTGGTTTATTAAAATGGGACGGTAAACATCCACGTCGTGGTTCAATTTCAGGGATTTCGAATGATACTAGAATCAAGCGTTGGTCTAAGGTTGTCACAAAAGGTGGTTCAGGGATTTTCCCAAGAGGAATCCCAGTTGGAAAAGTTGAGAAATTAAAAACAGTTGAGGGCAAGCCAATTTGGGATGTCGTAGTATTGTTTTCGGAAAATTATAGAACCCTTCAACGCATTTATGTAATTAAGAATTTGTTGAAAGAGGAGCAAAAGAAAATTGAATCATTGATACCTGAAGATAAGCCAAAATGAACCTAGTAATCAAGCACAGCATTCGTTTTGTATTTCTTGCCTTGCTTCAAGCATTAGTTTTGAATCAACTTGAAATTGGATTGGGTATTCAAGTAATGGTTTACCCCTTATTTATCTTTTTGCTGCCCTTCGAATTCAGTATTATAGCTATGCTATTTCTAGCTTTTGCAATGGGGATTATCATCGATTCAATTTGCAATACGTATGGCTTACATACTTCGTCTCTTCTTTTAATGACCTACCTTCGACCAATCATTTTTAAAATGTTTGCACCACGTGAGGGTTATGATTTGTCGAAAGAAAGTAATCTGTTTGAAATGGGTCCACGATGGTTTATTTATGTTTTTGGAATTCTCTTATTGATTCATCACTTTTGGTTTTTCTTGTTGGAAATGTTCCGTTTCGATGCTATTCTTTTCATCCTCCAAAAAACACTTTTAAGTCTTCCTATTTCATTCCTGTTTGTTGTTCTGCTGCAAATGTTATTTATTCGGAAGCCTAAAGAAAGATGAATCTCGATACCCGCAAGTACGTAATTATTGCCTTCTTCCTTATTGTAGGAGTCATTTATGCTACGCGCTTGTTTTACATGCAAGTAATTGATGATTCTTGGACCTTAAGAGCACAACAAATTGCTGAAAAGCGCCGAGAAATTACCCCACCTAGAGGAGTTGTTTTTGACCGAGATGGACGAAAAATCGTTTCGAACAGTACCTACTACAATCTCATGATGATTGAGAAAAACATCAAGAATTTTGATACAGTTAAGTTTGCGAAATTAATCGGGTGGACCCCAGAAATGGTGCGAGAACGCTTCAAAGAAATTGTGGAAGGCGAAGGAATGTACTACAACCGTCACACAGGAAAGAAGCAATCCAACTACCAAAAAATAAGACCTTATCCTTTTTTAAAGGAATTAACCTTGGAAGAAATTGCGAACATTGCACCGCATTTAGAAAATTTCCCAGGTTTCTATGAAGAGGTTACCAGTATGCGTCGCTACCCTTATGCCAACGGAGCCAACATTCTTGGATATTTATCGGAAGTGAATCGTGAAGAGGTTGATAAAGATGCCTTCTATTCTCCTGGCAATAATATTGGTCGCGCTGGAATCGAACGTTTCTATGAAGAACAATTGCGTGGACAGAAAGGGATCAAATACATCGTTACTTCAGCGCTCAATAACGCTATCGAATCATACGGTGATGGAAAATATGACACCCTAGCGGTTCAAGGACCAGCGCTTAAATTGGGTGTCGATATTATTCTTCAAGCTTATGGAGAAAAACTGTTGCAAAACAAACGCGGTTGTATCGTTGCTATAGAACCATCATCAGGCGAAATTCTTGCTTTGGTATCAGCTCCGACGTATGACCCGAACTTGCTAATTGGTAAGCGAAACATTTCAGAAAATTATCCTGCTTTAGTGAAAGATCCAAGTAAACCATTGTATCCTCGACCGCTGGCAGCAGAGTATCCTCCAGGTTCAACCTTTAAATTATTGAATTCATTGATTGGACTTCAAGAAGGTGTGATTTCTCCTGAATTTGGTGCCGTGTGTGACAAATCTGTCGTAGGTTGTCACAATCACCCAAGTGCAACAAATTTAGCCGATGCGATTAAGCATTCATGTAATCCATATTTCTACGCTGTTACAAGAAGAATTATTCAACAAGGTAAGAAGCGAAGTAATTTTGAGGATGCTGAAATAGGCTTAAATATTTGGGCAGATTACATGCATAGTTTTGGTTTAGGAAAAAGACTGGAAACAGATATTACAGGTATTCGTCCTGGATTAATTCCAGATGCGAAATACTACGATAAATGGTATGGTCACCACCGCTGGGCATTTTCAACTATTCGTTCTATTTCCATTGGACAGGGTGAGGTCATGCTGACACCACTGCAAATGGCCAACATTGCAGCAATCATTGCTAACAGAGGATGGCATTACACACCACATTTTGTGAAATCGATTGGTGATAAAGGTCCATTAGAACAATTCAGAACAAAACATTATTCAAAAGTCGACGCCATTCATTACGAAACAATTGTGGAAGGGATGCGACGTGTGGTGCACGAACCAGGAGGAACAGGTAGAAGAGCACGTTTGAAAGATATTGTTGTTTGTGGTAAAACAGGAACGGTTCAAAATCCTCATGGAGAAGACCATTCAGTATTTGTTGCTTTCGCACCAATGAACAAACCAAAAATTGCTATTGCAGTGTTTATCGAGAATGCAAAAGGTGGTGGTGGACTATGGGCTGCTCCAACGGCTGGACTCATGATTGAAAAATATTTAACCGGAAAGATCACGGAGATAGATCGCGAAAAGTCGATACTTGAAGCTAATTTTGCTTACAAATAATGAGACAACAACAATCGATCATCGGTCACTTAGATTGGCCACTTTTCATTGCCTACCTGCTTTTAGTTGGAATGGGTTTGATGACGGTTTATTCTGTTGCCTTTAATGAGGATCATCCCAACATTTTGGATTTTTCGCAGAAATACGGAAAACAAGTTGTTTGGATTGGTGTATCGTTCTTTCTTGGATTAATGGTCTTTTTGATTGATGCAGATATCTATCGAAAATTTGCAATACCAATTTATCTCTTCACCTTGGTTTTATTGGTGATTGTGTTGTTTATGCCACCCGTTAACGGTGCACGTGCTTGGTTAGGAATCGGTACAATGGGGATTCAACCAGCGGAATTTTCAAAAATTGGAACAGGCTTATTGCTCGCACGATTTATTTCTGAAGTGAATCTCAAGCAACAAACATTGCGAACGGTTTTCATTGCAAACATTATTATTCTAGTACCAATGGTCTTGATTTTAATGCAACCAGATGCTGGTACTTTTGTCGTATTTACCTCTTTTCTTTTTGTGATGTATCGTGAAGGAATTACTTACGATCCGCTTGTACTGGGTATGATTAATTCAATTCCTGGTGTTAAATTAAAACAAACGTGGGTAGGTAGTCACTTCATTCCCATCTTATTTGTCGTGGTTTTCCTTTCGTTGGTTACTCTTTTAATTAGTAATGAAACCTTAGAATACAGTTTCTTACCAGGTGTCGAAATTCCAGGTATGTATGGCGTTGTGATGTCATTGGCAATTTTCTGCATCATCATACTTTTGTTACTTCGTTTGGTGTATTCAAAAAGAGAGCGCAAAAGAGCTTTGTTGGTTGTTGCCATCGGATTCATATTGAGCTCGGGAATTGCTTTCGGTGTAAACTATGGTTTTCAGGGATTAAAATCGCATCAAAAGGAACGAATAGAATTGTTTTTGGGTTTGAAAGAAGATCCAGATGGGGAAGATTACAACCGTAACCGTGCCATGGCAGCAGTTGGGTCAGGCGGCTTACTTGGAAAAGGATACAAAAACGCCTCTGTTTCGAGCGTTGAAAGTAATCACGTTCCAGAAAGTGAAACCGATTTTATCTTTTGTCCGTTTGCAGAAGAATGGGGATTTGTTGGAACGATTGTATTGATTGTTTTATACATGTTTGTACTCTTTCGAATCATCGTCATTGCGGAACGACAGCGATCTAAATTCAATCGGGTCTATGCATATGCAGTTGGGATGATTTTATTCTATCACTTTGCTGTAAATATTGGGATGAACATTGGTTTTGCGCCAGTTATCGGAATTCCGCTTCCCTTTTTTAGTTATGGTGGATCTTCAATGATGTCCTTCAGCGTTATGATGTTCATTTTACTGAAACTCGATTCACAGAGAAGAGATATTTTACAATAATCGTACGTACTTAATAATTCGTTAATTTTACCTCAAAAGAAAGTAAATTATGGGCAAAGGCAGAGAGAGTAAGCTTGAGTTCTCGGATAAAACAAAGAAAAGACTGAACATTGCTTTTTGGGCTATGGCAGCTGCGCCATTTATCGTTATCACAAGTTTGTTAATGCTTCAATCGGAGGAAGATTTACCACCGGTTGAGATGCTGGACAATCCACCTGAATTATTGGCTTCAGTTGTTTATGCGGAAGATGGAACTACGGAATTAGGTCGTTATTGGAGGGTGAATAGAACGAGTGTTGAGTATAAAGCAATATCGCCTTTTGTTACCGATGCCTTGATTGCAACAGAAGACGAGCGTTTCATGGATCACTCTGGCGTGGATTTCAAAGCCTTGGGCAGAGCAGTAGTGAACGTTGGTGGTGCAGGTGGTGCATCGACCATTTCTCAACAATTAGCAAAATTATTATTTACAGTTCAACAACGTGAACGTGAAGCTTTGGCTCGTGCCAATGGCGAAGCAGTTGACGGAGGAGGAGGTGGTCGCTTAGGTAGAATGGTTCGACGTGTCAATGAAAAAGCACGTGAAAACATTATCGCTACACGTCTTGAAAAACGCTATACAAAAGAAGAGATTATTACTATGTACTTGAATCAGTTTGATTTCTTGTACAACGCAGTAGGAATTGAAAATGCTGCGAAGGTTTATTTCAATAAAAAGCCAATTGATCTTTCAAAAGACGAAGCGGCAATGTTAGTTGGAATGTGTAAAAATCCAGCGCTTTATAATCCTTATACCTATAAAATTAAGAATTACCGTCGTGATTTGGCTGTGAAAAAAGGTGTTGCACCAGAAGCTATTACGCGAGAGGAAATAGCAGAAAAGAGATCAGCTGATTCACTTCGTGCATTGGAGCGAAGAAACCAAGTATTGTTTCAATGGAAGAAGAACAGCGCTGCGAATAATCCAGCGTTGCGCACTAAATTAGAGCAAGCTGAATACGACGAATTGAAATTAAAGCCATTGGTGATTAACTATCAAGTGGTTGACCACAAACAAGGAATGGCACCGTATTTCAGAGAATCACTTCGTAAGGAAGTAACTGCTTTGTTGCGTGAAAAGAATGAAGATGGATCGTTTAAGTATAAACGTACTGATGGAATGCCATACGATTTGTACAGCGATGGTTTGAAAATCTACACGACGATTGATCCGAACATGCAGCAGTATGCTGAAGAGGCAGTGGAACGTTACTTAAAGGAGGATTTGCAAAAACAATTCGATCGCAATAACAGAGGTTTGAAAAACTGGCCGTTCACGAATTCTGTTAGCGACGAACAAGTTGCAGGAATCATGAAATCTGCTCGTCGTGGAGCACAACGTTATTTATCACTGCAGGCACAAGGTTACTCAGAAAACGAAATCTTGAAAAATTTCAAAACACCAACACCAATGCGTATTTTCTCTTGGGATGGTGAAATTGATACCTTGATGACACCAGACGATTCAATTCGTTACTACAAATCCTATTTACATGCTGGTTTAGTTTCGATTGAGCCGCAAACTGGATTCGTAAAAGCATGGGTCGGTGGAGCAAATTTTGATCATTTTGCCTTCGATCACGTGAAACAAGGAAAACGTCAAGTTGGTTCAACGATTAAACCATTTGTTTATGCAACTGCATTGGCAATGGGGGTTGTGAAACCATGTACGACTTTCGAACCAGGTTCCTATTGTGTTGATTTGATGGATGCCAGTGGAAACATTGATGGACGATGGTGTCCTGGAGGTGAAGCTGCAGGAAGTGTGCAAGATGGTTTGGCCTTGTCGTCGAATCCAACAACTGTTGCAGTAATGTCGCGTATGGGCGGTTACGCTGGACCGAAAACCATTTCAAAATTATTGAAAGATGTTGATATCAATTTGCGTCCAGAGGATGAGGTTCCATCCATGTGTTTGGGTGTAATGGATTTATCTTTGTACGAAATGGTAGCTGCACAATGTATTTTCGCTAACAACGGAATCTACAATCGTCCAACGACGATTATGCGTATTGAAGACAGAAGTGGTAACGTTATTTATAGCGCTAAAAATGTTTCGAAAGAAGTTTTGAATGAAAATGTGGCGTACGAAACTTTGAAAATGATGAAGGGCGTAATCACTCGAGGTACAGGTGGAAGTTTGCGAAGTGGTCGTTCTTGGGGTAATATCCTAGCACCGACTGCAGGTAAAACGGGTACAACGCAAAGTAACGCAGATGGTTGGTTTATGGGACTTACACCAGAATTAGTTACAGGAGTTTGGGTTGGTGCAGAAGATCGTTCCGTTCGTTTTAGATCAACCGATCAAGGACAAGGAGCACGAACAGCCCTTCCAATTTATGGATATTACATGCAAAAGGTTTACAAGGATCCAGTTATCGCATTGTCAACAACTGACTTCGATGTACCAGCTTCGTATGATCCTAAGCAATTCCAATGTACTGGTCAGCCAGCCGCGCCACCAGAAAATAATACCGACTTTGATCCAGGAATATAGTTATGAATAAGCAAGTAAAAAATGTTGAAGAAGCATTGGTGGGCATCGAAGATGGAATGACCCTGATGTTAGGAGGATTTGGCTTATGTGGAATCCCAGAAAACTCTATCGCACAATTGGTAAAGTTGAACGTAAAGAACTTGACGTGTATTTCTAATAATGCAGGTGTAGATGATTTTGGCTTGGGCTTATTGCTACAAGGTAAGCAAATCAAGAAAATGATTAGTTCATATGTGGGCGAGAATGCTGAATTCGAGCGTCAAATGTTGTCTGGTGAATTAGAAGTGGATTTAATTCCACAAGGTTCTTTAGCGGAAAGATGTCGCGCTGGAGGAGCTGGAATCCCAGCTTTCTTTACACCTGCAGGTTATGGAACTGAAGTAGCTGAAGGGAAAGAAGTCCGCATTTTTAATGGTAAACCACACATTTTGGAGTCGGCTTTAACTGCTGATTTTGCGATTGTGAAAGCGTGGAAAGGTGATACGGAAGGAAACTTAGTGTTCAAAGGAACTGCACGAAATTTCAATCCAATGATGGCAATGGCTGGGAAAATCACGATTGCTGAAGTGGAAGAATTGGTTCCAGCGGGAGAATTGGATCCGAATTTCATTCACACACCTGGAATTTTCGTTCAACGAATTTTCAAAGGAGAGAAATTCGAAAAGCGTATTGAGCAACGAACAGTACGAACGAAATAAATTAGAGTATTCGAAAATTTGATGATTCGAATCAAATTTTCAAATTCATGAATTTTCAAATTTAAGAAATGGCACTTGATAAAGTTGGAATCGCAAAGCGAATTGCGCAAGAATTAAGAGATGGTTGGTACGTTAACTTGGGAATTGGTATTCCAACCTTAGTTGCAAACTATATCCCTGAAGGAATTGAGGTTGAGTTTCAATCTGAAAACGGAATTCTCGGTATGGGACCTTTCCCGTTCGAGGGTGAAGAAGATGCGGATTTAATTAACGCTGGTAAACAAACAATTACTGCGACAAAAGGAGCAGTTTTCTTTGATTCAGCAACATCATTCGCAATGATTCGTGGTCAACACGTGCAATTAACGGTTTTGGGAGCAATGGAAGTTTCTCAAAATGGAGACATTGCAAACTGGAAGATTCCAGGGAAAATGGTGAAAGGAATGGGTGGTGCAATGGATCTTGTTGCTTCTGCTGAAAACATCATTGTTGCGATGATGCACTCGAACAAGGAAGGTGAATCAAAAATCTTGAAAAAATGCTCTTTACCACTTACTGGAGTTGGTTGCGTAAAGAAAGTAGTTACGGAATTGGCTGTGCTTGAAATCAAGGATGGTAAATTTCATTTGATTGAACGTGCACCTGGTGTTAGCGTAGAAGAAATCAAGTCAAAAACGGAAGGTGATTTAGTTGTGCCGGACTTCGTTCCAGAAATGGTATTTTAATGATCAACAATCGAACAGCGAATAGTTTTCGGTATGGGGCGCTGGTATTTGGAATTATCTGGTACTGCGTAAAATATGCGAAAGGACTTATTCCAGCCGATGCCGGTGATGGAATTATGCACTATTTCTATTCAGCTGGTTCTTGGTCAAATGCCGATTTCTTTTTGAATCACTGGGGAAAACCCTTTTTCATTTTATTATCATCACCCTTTGCTCAGTTTGGTTTTGCAGGTGTTGTGGTGTTCAATATCTTGGTGTATGCCCTAACAGTTATCGCAGGCTTCAAAATCCTTGATCATTTTAAGATTGACAAAGTAGTACACATCGTATTTCCATTGCTCTTAGTCTTGGCGAGAGATTACAGTCGCACGATATTGGGTGGAATGACCGAACCGCTCTTCAATTTGGCATCGGTTTTTGCGATTTTACTCTTCATTAAGGAACGCTACATATTTTTTGCAATCGTTATCTCACTCATGCCATTTATGCGCAGTGAGGGACAATTAGCGGTATTGCTTGGATTCTTCTTACTTCTCTTTGCAAAACAATGGAAGAAAATTCCATTACTTGCTGCTGGTTTTGTCGCTTATTCAATCGTAGGGTATTTTCTTTTCAAGGACTTTTTGTGGTATTTTACGCGGAGTCCTTACAAAATGGAAAACGACATTTACGGTGTTGGAACGTGGGATCATTACTTGTTATCTTACCGCAATTACCTAGACAATGCAGGTTTGTTTACCATCATTTTAGGAACCGCCGTATTTGTTTATTTATTAGTGAAAAAGCGATATGAAGACATACAGTTTAAGTGGTGGTTTTTCTCAGGAGGATTGTTTGTGGGTGTTGTTGCAGCACATTCTTATTTTTGGGCAACTGGACAAAATGCTTCGCTCGGTTTAACACGAATCGCAACCCAGGGGATGCCGCTTTTCTTACTGTTGAACATCTATTACATTGGTAAAGCGCCTGTTTTGAAAGTGAAATGGGCACAGTACGGTATGGCAGCTATTGCCCTAATTTTTGCGATTGTATTGGCAACAAATAAGAAGTTCCCAATTAAACCAACGCCTTTAGAGGACAAGGTTTTGCGCGCTGCGAAGCAAATGAAAACTTACGACACTGAAGGGAAACGTATTTTTTATTACTACCCGATGATTGCCTTTGAATTGGGCGAAAATCCGCTGTTGGAAAACACCAAAACCTATTTTTTCCGCTCCAAAAATTTCCAGGAAGAAATGAAAACCACGTTCAGCGATGGCGATTATTTCGTTTGGGACAGTCAGTTTGGTCCACGTGAAATGAATCTTCCACAAGATTCTCTGTTGAGTTACCCAGAAATGTTTATCCCCCTCAAAACGTACGAAGACAATAATCCGTATGATAGCAGGATTGTGGTGATTTATAGGATAAAGAAGTAACAGAAAGGATTTTTTCATTGATTTGTACAATTATCTAAGCCTGTTCCTTCGAACTAGTTTCCAATTTATTATCTTTAACTCGACATGGAATCAACTATGCAGATGAAACACGTTATCCTATTTATTGTGACAATTGCTGTCAGTTCCATTTTTGGTCGTGCACAAAGCGACACAATAAACCGTGTTGATAGCAATAATAAAAGAATCGGTTGGTGGAAGGTTTATTTAGATAAGGATCTAGCAGTAACGGAAGATTCGACTAAGGCGAGTTATTTCAAGTATTCCTATTTTGAAGGCAAATTCGATTACTACAGCACAAGTAGATTCGGATCTGAAAAGAATCCAGTCATTACTTCATATGTTGGTAAAACGAGTGATATAATTCAAGCATTGGATGGAGAATATAAGGTGAATTTTAGCAATGGTCAACCGAGATTTATTCTCCTTACACAAAATGGTAAATTGCTTGAATACAAGGAATTTTATAAGAATGGCAAGGTAAAACACGCTTTCGATTACACAGAGTCCTGCGGAGATACTCCCTTTCATTATTGTATTTATTTCTACAATGAAGATGGATCACTCAAAATGAAAACCTCAATTCGGTCACCAAAGAAATGAAAAGCATACTAGTCATGTTTATTGTTAAACCATAACCGTATTCTAGAATGTCTTGGTTTACTGTCTTAGTGCTTTCTTCCATGGTTATTGTTCGGTTGATTCAATACCTTCTTACCCGTTCAGAGAATAAAAAATCGGATGATAAAATGGACCTCATTCGTAAACATGAGATAAAAACGCTTATTGAGGAGCGAGAAGAAAGGCTGGATCGATCAGAAATGGATGAAGCACAATTTTGGGATATTATGGATAAAATTCATAATAGAAGCAAAACCAGTTTCAAAAAAAGCACTGGTGTATTCAAGGATATCATTTATAAGTTTAGTCCAGAAGAGTTGATTCAAATGGATAATCTTCTGCTTCGACTTTTTCGAGAATACATCAATTATGACATCTATGCCGCTTCAACAATAATATTTAAAACGGCTGATCTAGGAGCCACAATTCGTTTGATGAATTTATTGATGACAAGAGGAGAGGTTTTCTTTAAAAATGCCTGTCTTAACCCAAATTTAATCATTGGTAAAGAATTCAAGGATATTGATAGCAGGGATTTTAATGATGTAATTGCGAACGTTTATTTCTTGAAAACATCTAAGTTAATACCAGAAGTTATTTATTTGGAAGATGAAGAATTAATCATCCCAGGAGAAGCTTGGACAGAAAAAAGTCTGCCTTCAAGATACGAAGAGTTGTGGTTTGCATATTATTGAATAGAGGCTGTTCGCACTTTTTCGAATGAAAATAGCATTTCCTGCTAATTACTCACATTTGTACATTAATTTGAACTGGTAACCAAACTTTACTTGGAACGGGCTCACCATTTAATTTTGCTGGTTTCCAATTTGGCATTCCTTGTATTAATTCTATTACATTTTGGTTTAGTTTTTCCTCTATTCCTCTTTCTACTTTAGCATTGGAAATCTTTCCATCAACATTTACAGTGAATGATATATAAATTTTGCCAGTAAAATCAATTGCTTCGTATCCATCAGGAACGACTAAGTTTTCTATAATATACTTCATCATTAATGCCATACCACCAGGAAATTCAGCATCTATATCTGGATATTTTACAATTTGGATTAATGAAGTATCATCGATTTCTTGAGCGCTACTATAATTAACAATGGCAAAAAAGGAAATAAAGAGAAGTATTGTTTTCATATTAAATTTGCACCAAATATCGTTCCATTTAGAATATGAAATCATATGTGTCAAGTTGATTACTTCGAAGAACTTTGATCAATCTGTGAAAGTTGCAATCAGCAATTGGAATGATAAAATAGTTCTAATTTAGTTGTGGAACATTAACTTTATCGCATCATTAAAGCGTCAACATTTAATATGAAACTCACCCTTATTGTCTTCTTCTTGTTTCCCTTGCTTCATTTTGCACAGAAGACATACAAGCAAATTGAGTTGGCCATGTATGTGAGTAATCCGCCGAGTTCAGATTATTTCTGTGACACCGTAAAATGTGAGGGTGAATGTGTCAGTTATTTTGACAATGGTGCTTTGCACATGAAAGGGAAGTTTGAGAATGGTCAGTTAATTGACACACTTTTCACCTATTATTCGAGTGGTGTTTTGGCGGAAGTTTTTGTGGTGAAAAAGCAAGGATGGAGAATGTTCAAGTATTTCCCAACGGGTCAATTAAGTGCAGATTACAATTATTTAGAGCGCAGTGAAACCGAATATTTTCCTTCTGGAAAGTTGAAACGGGAATATTTGTGGAACCGTAAGTTTCAAGCGAGCAACAAGGAATACGATGAGCAGGGAAACTTGGTGTTAGCGCAAACACCAAAAACACTTAAAAAGTTTGATTCGAATGGCATAATTCGAGAAACAATAAAGCGCAAAGAAGTGAATGTACTTGGCAGAATGTTCTCGCGTGACAAGTCACGTTTCTATGCTTACACATGGGATAAATTTGACGAGCGCGCAAGCAAAAAGGGGAGCATTCACTTTTATGGGGGCGATTATTCTAATTCCGTTTACCCGAATGAATTGCGTGAAATTCGTGACTACCTGTTTAAAGAAGTACTTATTTACCTGCAAGGAGAAGAACACATGAAAATGGATTTTCAGTACAAGAAAGTAGAAAATGAACTTACCAAGTATGCTATTATTTCTACAAAAGTAATTGGCGAATGGAAGATAGATCGTGAAATCTTAGCGAGCGAAGTCTATGACATAATCGAAGCTCAATTGAGATAGTTTTATTTTTGTTAAACGCTAACCTACCTATAAAAATTCATCTCCTCTATATACTTCTGAACGGGTTCAGTTAAAAGGTAGCGAACATCTTTTCCTTCTTTGATGGCGTGGCGAATGAAACTCGCTGAGACTTTCATAACGGGCGCGTCATCGCATAAAATGACAGAAGGGTGCTGAGCGTAAGCATTGGTGGTTTCGGTGCCAATTTGAACTACTTCTGCTTCTTCTTGAAGGGTCAACACACGCGGGTAAACATACACTTGATGGTTCTTTAACAATACATCGTGATTCAACCATTTGTGCAAGGTGCGCAGGTTGTCTTCGCCCATTATCAAGGCAAACTCAGTAGTCGGGTATTTTTCTTTGAGGTAAGCCAAGGTTTTGGTGGTGTAACTGGGCTTTTCTAATTTGAACTCTATATCACTCACCTTCAAATTCGGATTGTCTTCAATCGCAGCACGCACCAAAGCCAAACGATGGTGATCGGCCAGTAATGTCGATTTTTCTTTCAAGGGATTTTGCGGTGTTACCACCAACCAAACTTGATCCAATTCGGTAAATTCTGCCATGTAGTTGGCAATCACCAAATGTCCCACATGAATCGGGTTGAAGGTTCCGAAATAGAGTCCTACTTTCATTTTGCTTGAATGAAATTGTGTACTAATTCGGTTGCTTTTTCGATGGCGTGTTCTAAGGTATCGTTTACCAACACTACATCAAACTCATTTGCTTTTGCTAGTTCAGCCTTGGCTTTCGCCATGCGTTGTTGGATTTTTTCTTCTGTTTCGGTACTGCGGTAACGCAAGCGTTTTTCCAATTCGTCGTAACTCGGTGGTTGTACAAATACGGCAAGTGCATTATCTCCAAAAAAACGCTTGAGGTTCAATCCGCCAACTACATCTACATCAAAAATTACGGTGTGACCGTTTTCCCAAATTTGCTCAATCTCTGAACGCAGTGTACCGTAAAAATGATCCGTGTACACCTCTTCCCATTCAACAAAAGCATCTTGCTCAATTTGCTGTTTGAAGCCTTCTATTCCCAAGAAATAATAGTCTTTCCCGTTTACTTCATTCGGTCGCGGCTCTCTACTGCATGCAGAAACGGAGAATTCCAAACGTAAGGCAGGTTTATTGACCAAGGCACGCACAATCGTTGTCTTCCCTGCCCCAGAAGGAGCTGAAAAAATAATGCATTTACCTTTTGCTGCCATCTGTTAAAGGGTATTTAGTACTTGTTCCTTGATTTTTTCCAAACTATCCTTCATATCCACAACCAATTTTTGCATTTCGGCGTGGTTACTTTTACTTCCAAGGGTGTTTATTTCACGACCAATTTCTTGTGTGATGAAACCTAATTTCTTACCCGATAAAGGCAATTTCATCGTTTCTAAGAAATAGTCCAAATGATTGGCTAAACGCATTTTCTCTTCGGAAACATCTAATTTTTCAATGTAGAATATCATTTCCTGCTCTAAACGATTGTCGTCGTATTTCGCACTTAACTCTTCTAAATTCTTTTTGATGCGCTCGCGAATCACTTCAATACGCTCTTGTTCGTACTTCGGAACTTCGTTCAACCAGCGACGAATATCTTCAATACGCTCAGTAAATTCTTTTTCCAAGGCTTGTCCTTCCTGACGACGGAATTCATTCAAGTGATCAACGGCTTCTTTAGTTAAATTTAGAATCCATGTTTTTTCTTCCGCACTCAATTCTTCGCGTTCATTGATATAAATATCCGGCATGCGCAGAATCACTGAAAGATAATCTTCTGTATGTTCACCAATCAGACTGTTGACTGCTTTTAAATCGGCATAATAGGCCTTTGCTAAATCTTTGTTGATGGTAAAGTTCTTAACATCTCCTGTGCTGTCCAAGTTGATGTTGAGGTCAATCTTTCCACGGTCCAATGAATCACCCACAATTTTGCGGATTTCGGATTCAACTTCACGGTAAATGGGCGCTACACGCACGTTCAAATCGAGTGATTTACTATTTAATGTGCGGATTTCAATGGATACTTTTTTACTTTGAAAGTTTCCGATTGCTTTCCCAAAGCCAGTCATGGACAAGAGCATAATTCTAATTTTAGTCAAAAATAGGAAATTAAGCTGAAAGTATGGGATGAATAGGTCATATCAACTATTGAAGAATGAGAATTCAATTTTCCCTCCTTGAGGATGAAGGATTCATTGATAATTTTTCATTTTCTGGTAATTGGGTCTCCCTCCTTGAGGAGGGATTAAGGGAGGTGGCACCTATGGATTGTTAATTTTAATGCAGTATAAAGAGACCTGGCACCACAATTTGATTTTACAACTAATTTCATTAAATTAGATAGAATTCAGATTCTAAAATCCACCAACTAATGTTCAATCATAATAATTATAACCCAAATTTAAAGGAAAATGCACGTCAATTAAGAACGGAAACGGTATCCAAGGCAGAAAAAAGGATTTGGAAAAGTCTTTTATCTAAACGAAAACTGAATGGTGAAAGAGTGCTTCGACAGCGCCCAATAGACCGATTTATCGTGGATTTTTTCATCCCTGAATTGAAGTTGATTATTGAAATTGACGGGAATTCTCATTTTTTCAAGCCTGAATATGATTATTATAGACAAGAACGATTGAAATCTTTAGGGTATAAAATTGTGCGCTTTAGTGAAGGCGAGGTAATGAATCAACTTGATAATGTACATCAGCAATTGTGTCATGTTGTATTTTGTTTTCGGAATGATTTAACTGCCACCCACCTCGGTCCTCCCTCAAGGGAGGATGAATGATTCATTGATAATTTTTCATTTTCTGGTAATTAGGTCTCGGGATTATGGGAGGTGGCACCCATAATTTGGATTGAGATTGCGGAGATTCAGGTCTTCTAAAGCGAATTCTTTCTTGCCCTATACGAACTTGCTGAAGTGATATAAACCCCTGCAAAAATAACCAACATATACATGATTTTTGTCCAGGTAATCGTGCCGGTGTAATCATCAGCAAGACCCAGTGAACTGAGCGTATAGGCAAAAAACATGACCAATACTGGTTGCAGGTAAATGTATGCACTAGAAACAGATGCGCTCAAGTATTTCAAGCCATACATGGTGAGCAGGTAGGTGAAAAAGGTAACGCCCACAACAACATAGATAATTTTAATCCACACATCGAAAGGAATTACTTCAAAATTGGTAACGACCAATTCGCTTAAGGTTGGCGGATACAAAATGATGAACGCTACACCAAAGGTAAAAACGTAGGTAATGACGGTCAAGGGCGAATATTTTTTCATCAAAGGTTTCGCAAGGACCAAATAAACGGCGTAGCTGGCAGCATTTATGAAAAGAAAAAAGTCGCCTAACATGGAATCGCCTTTGCCTGTTCCAGCAGTGAGGGTTAACAAAATGGCGCCAGTGGTTCCCATTAAAATACCTATCGATCTACCCAAGGTGATTTTCTCTTTCAATAAAAAGAAGGAAAGTATCACCACCAAAATAGGATTGACGGCCATGATAATTCCAGAATTTATCGAGGAGGACAAATTCAATCCATGAAAAAAGAAAAGTTGATTAATGGCCACGCCAAACAAGCCACAGGTTGCTAAGAGCAATAAATCTTTGCGGGCAATTTTCTCACGCACAAAGAAGGTTTTTACCAACCAAAATAACAGTGTCGCACCAAGCGCACGAAAGAGAATAAAAACGTTGGGAGTGAGATAAAGCGGCATAACACCCTTTGCCAATACATGACTCGCACCATACAAGGTGTTGACCATAAAAAGAGCAAGATGTGCGGAGAGAGTTTTGTTCACCACTTAAAATTTGAAAATTAAAATGATTTGAAAATTTGATTTGAGCAGTTGAATTTTCAAATGCCGCAGGCATTAAATTGCGTAGCAATCAAATCTTCAAATCGCGCAGCGAATTAGTTCGCGTTAAACGATCGTGCTGCCTCTTCGACTTCCTTCTTAGAGTTACCGATGAATACTTCTTCTCCATTGATCATAAATGGTCGCTTGAGAAATGTGTATTCTTCTAACATGAATTTGCGGTAATCGTCTTCTGTGAGAGTCATTTTGTCCAATCCTAAACCACGGTATTTCATGGCTTTTTTAGAAAATAAGGCTTCGTAAGAACCTACTTTTTCCTTCAGCCAATCTAAAGTTTTAGCATCGATGTTCTCACTTTTGATGTCCTGCAATTGCACATCACTTCCCGGATTAATTTCCTTTAAAATTTTCTGGTTGGTACTACACGAACTAAGGTGAAAGATCTTTTTCATTAATTATTTTGTAAGAATTCTTCGTTTTTCTTGCGGTCTTCCTCCGATCCCGGTGTGTTGCAACCTTTTGCTTTTTTCGTAAAGTGATGAATCCACTTAATTTGAGGATGCAAAGGGTAATAGTTACTTGAAAACCACTGAATGGTTGGTTTCAATTTATTCATTTCATACACACCAACCATAGGAAGGAAGAACCCGAATGTCAAGTAATCACCTTTTCTAATGCGATAATTCATACCAACATGTGCATGAATCTGTGCCATGAAATCTTTCTGAAAGCGAAGTGGTGCTTGCGTCCCAGCGAAATAAGGTTCTTCAGGTGCCGATAAAATATTGTAGTTAAAATTGAAACCAATTCCAGTTTCTAAATGCCATTTATCCCCAACCTTCGTGAAGCGATCTGCTGTAAAACGCGCTGTTAAATAACCATTGTAAAATGATCCTTTGTATTCATCTGAACTCACCAATTGGTTCAAAGGGGTGTACAATTCAACTGTGGTTTTTTCTTTTCCACCGATGTAATCGAAACCTATTCCCCAATCGAAACGGTGAAACAAATTTGATTTTACACGCTTACCAAAAAAACCATCTGGATTCTTTTTCGCTAAACCACCCCAGAATTTCGATTCTTTCAAACGGTAATGTGCCATACCAACGTTGATAAATGCACCGAAACTACCTGATGGGTCAACAATCGTATTCATTGGTCGACCAAAAACGTCTTTCCCGTCGTATTCCGTATTTTTTGATTTTGTTAATGTGTAATTTGGACCGAATGATATTTGAAGACCATGTTTCGATATCGTACGAAAATCTTGTCCACCACCAAAAACTTTGCTTCGCTTCCCGCCAGGTGTTAAGTCTCTTTGAGCTACAAGTGGAGTAGCAAAAACGAGTAAAAAGAAATACAGAATTGATTTTTTCATAGCCTTAAATTACATTCTTTTGGTGAATTAACAAAGCGAAAGGATTTTATCCATCACTTCTTGAGAATCCCATTTTTGTTCAATCCCAGGAGTTTCCATCACTTGATCCATGATTTCACTTTGTACTTTTCCTTGATTGTAAGCTACACTGTAGCGTATATTGCTGAAGGTAACTTGCGAATATAACGGTAACCATTTGTCAGGATACAATTCACTGAATTTTGCTTCAATTTTCTTACGTAAAAGGAAAGCTGGATCTGCAACAAAGTCACGCATTACGTAGTAATTCTCCAAGGATAAATCTTGTAATGCATCTCCATCTGGTTTGCGTTCCTTGCTGTATTCTGCAAAAATGGCTTCCCAATCGTGATTATGTTTGTGCATGAGGTTATTTAAAACCGTACAATCTTCAAATCCAGCATTCATACCTTGACCGTAAAAAGGAACGGTAGCATGAGCCGCATCACCCATAAGCGCTGTTTTTCCATGTGCCCAAGGATAACAACGAACGATTGCCAAAGCAGACAAAGGATGATCTTCCCACGCATCAGCAATATTCGGCATCATCTTATAGAAATCAGGGAAGGTTGTCTTAAAGAAATTATCCACTGCTTCTTTAGAAGTTAATTTATCGAATGCATTTTCGCCCCCTTCATGTGGCATAAATAGCGTACAGGTGAACGATCCATCTTCATTCGCTAGTGCAATCAACATGAAACGACCTCTAGGCCAAATATGTAAGGCATTCTTGTCCATTTGATATGAACCATCGGCATTTGCGGGTAATAAAATTTCACGGTAACCATCTGCAATGAAGTTTTGACTGTATTGAAAACGATCTAACTTCTGCATGGAGTTGTAACGAACAGCAGAAAAGGCGCCATCTGCTCCAAAAATAAGATCCGCTTTAGCTTCGATTTCTTCACCCGTTAAGGTGTTTGTGAGCCAAACAATTCCATTTTTTAAGTCAACTTTACGGCAATCATGATTATAATGAATGGTAGCGTTTCCATGTTTTTCAGCAATGTCCATCATCGTAGCGTTTACCTTTCCACGAGAGACAGAAAAAATTGCTTGACCTTCTTTACCATACGGTTGGTAGGTTAAGTTTCCTGCTAAGTCATGCATGACTCTTCCACTCATTGGAATCGCAATTTTGCGAATTTCATCGCCAACTCCAACGGCATCGAGCGCTGTCCACCCTCTAACCGACAAGGCTAAGTTGATTGATTTTCCGGCGGATATTTCTGCCTTACGAATGTCTGGACGACGCTCATATATTGTAACTGAATAACCAGCTTTTGATAGGTATACTGCCCAAAGTGAACCAACCAATCCAGCTCCAATGATGATTACATTTTTTTTCTCTTCCATGCGTTCTTATTTTTTTCTCCAGTGACGCGAATAGGGCGTTTCGAAGTAATTATTTTGTTGTCTGTCTTTTTGCTTCTTTCGGTGTATGGCATTACTTGCTCTCCAAATCACAATTCCTCCTACCAATACCGCAACGGTTTGAATCACCAAATTAATGTAGGTCGACGACTGGTCAAGTGCCCCTGAATATTGAGCTCTGATCAGTGTTTGTATTGTTAGTTCATCCACGCTTAAAAGATTTGGTATTCGTAATTTGGTATTCGTGATTCAAGGTTCCTTTGATAGACTGCGCTTGGTTCCTTGAATTTTGATCCCTTGTATTCTGATTGTTTTAAATAATGAATAAATCCACCCAATTGATTCATCAATGATTGTGTGGATGATAAAAGTTCTTCTCCTTTTTTTAGGTCTAAATATGAACGATCCATTGCTCTATAAAGTTGTGATTTAACTTCACTACACGAGCCTTTACTGATGGATAAATATTGTATAAATTCTTTGTTTCGAGTTCTACCAAATCCTTCAGCAATATTATCCATAATGGAACCACTGGAACGATTTATTTGGTTGACAAGCGCGAAATCTTTGGCGAATTCAGGAGCGATTATCAAGTGATGGATTTCTTTACATAAATCCCTTGAATTTTGCCAAACTTCTAAATCTTCAAAATTTCTAATCATTTATTTCTGTTTTTGTGTTAACCTAAATTAAGTTAAAAACAATTTTTTAGATTGCGACCCAAGAATTAATTTTGCTCCCAAATCCCAAATCAAGAACTCCGAATCCTAAATCCCAAATCCTCGTTCCTACTGTATTGCTTGTTCGAGCAACTGTCCAAACCAAAAACAATCCTCGTATGAATTGTAAAGCGGTGCGGGCGCTATACGAATAACATTTGGTTCACGCCAATCTGCCACGACTCCTAAATCCGACAATGCATCGAACAAGGCTTTTCCTTGACCCTTCGCCATAATAGACAACTGGGCACCACGTTTTGTTTTGTTGCTTGGGGTGATTAATTCAAATGTGCAACGTTCTTTGTTCTTTTCTGAAATGTCATTGATGACAAATTCCATAAATGCTGTCATTGAATCGCGTTTTTCGCCAATTCGGTCCATTCCTGCCTCGTCGAATATATCTAAAGAAGCTAAATGTGCTGCCATTCCAAGTACAGGAGCATTACTCAACTGCCATCCTTCGGCACCTTTCATTGGGTTGAATCCCGGTTGCATCAAGAAACGTGTGTCTTTATCATATCCCCACCATCCTGCAAATCGAGGAAGAGAAGGATTGTAAGCGTGACGTTCATGTACAAACATTCCACTCACACCACCTGGAGAAGAATTCAAGTATTTATATCCACACCAAGCAGCAAAATCTACTCCCCAGTCGTGTAATCTTAGATTAATATTTCCAGCAGCATGTGCTAAATCGAAACCAACCACAGCGCCGACTTTATGCCCAGCTTTAGTGATTGTTTCCATGTCAAACAACTGACCAGTATAGTAATTCACTCCGCCAATCATTACCAAAGCCAATTCATCGCCTAATTCCTCAATTTTAGCAAGGATATCTTCTTCACGAATCAACTGTTCGCCTTCACGTGGAAAAACTTCCACTAAATGTTCAGCCACATCCAATTCATGGAATTTTACTTGTGATTCTAGCGCATATTGATCACTTGGAAAAGCTTTCGCTTCGCATAAAATCTTTGTTCTTTTTCCTTCTGGACGATAGAACGAAACCATCAATAAATGAAGGTTCGTAGTTAAGGAATGCGTAATGACTACTTCGATAGGTAAAGCTCCGACAATTTTCGCCGCTTTTTCAGTCAAATTTTCGTGGTAAGCAAACCAAGGTCGTTTAGCTAGAAAATGTCCCTCAACACCAAATTCTGCCCAAGCATCTAATTCTTCTAAAATGTATTGACGGGTTGATTTTGGCTGTAAACCCAATGAATTCCCCGTGAAATAACGCACGGTTTTTTCATGAAATGTGGGGAAATAGAACTTATCTCTAAACGATCTAAGGGGATCTTTTGCATCTAAATCTTGCGCAAAAGCAAGTGTATTTTCAAAATGGGTCATTGTCTCTTGATTTCACTTCAAAGATAATGAAAGATCGGGAGTGTAAAAGTAATGAAATGAAAGAGTCGACTTAAAAATTCTTTCTTAACAAAATGGCTCAAAAATGTGAGTGCTATTTTACGATGAAAAAGAGGACAACCATGGTTGGAGTGTAAGCCATTTTACAATTTTATCCCAATCACACAAACATCATCCACTTGTTCATGTGCTCCTTTCCAGGAATCAAAAAACTCATTCATGGTGCTCAATTGGTTTTCAAGCGGTTTCTCTGCCAATGATAAAATCAACTCTTTGAATCCTGACTTCTTTAATTTCTTACCTGCTTCCCCTCCGAATTGATCTTGATAACCATCAGAAAATAAATACAACATATCTCCTTTCTCCAAATTCAAGGTGTGATTGGTAAAATCGGCCTGATAGTCACTTTTTCCAATAGGTTGTTTGTCTGGCTTTACTTCGTAAAACGACAATTGATCGATGGTTAAGGTTGGAGTAAAGTCGGCATTTAACACCTTTCCTTTGTTTTTCACTATCCAAAGTGGGTTGTATGCTCCAGCCCACATGAGTTCCTTTGAATCGGTCGGCTCATCATAGCGCAAACTCACCAAGGTAATATCCATTCCATCATTAGTGGAATCCTGCAATCCCAATTCGTGAATGAATTTTGCCCTCAATTCATTGAGAATTTGTGCTGGAGTTTGAATTTCGTTTTTACTGATAATTTCGTTCAAGAAGGCAATTCCCAACATTGTTAAGAATCCACCTGGGACACCATGACCTGTGCAATCTGCCGCTGCTACGTAGAGAACGCCTTCTTTTTCTTGTGCCCAATAAAAATCTCCCGAAACAATGTCTTTCGGACGATAGAAAATGAAGTGCTCAGGCAAATGTTCACTTACATGATGTTCTTCTTTTAGAACAGCTTGCTGAATCCGCTGCGCATAGCGAATACTTTCTACGATTTCTTTATTGCGTAATTCTAACAAAGATTTTTGCTGTTCAATTTTATCATACGCTGCTTTTAAATCAACCGTTTTCAAACGCTCAATTTCAGCTTCTTTTTTTATGTTTTCTAGTTGATATTGAAATTCTAAATCTTTTAATCGCTGAATATTGGATTCATTGTGAATTTCACTGAATAAAGTATGATAATTCTTATAATCGTTCAACGCTTCGCTGAACAATCCTTCCTTTTCTTTCACAGCCGAAAGCAGAAAAAACGCATTCTTTTGTTCCTCTTTTGCACCCGTTTTTTGTGCTAAGGAAAGTGCTTTTTCAGCCCAATCTTTAGCGCTTTCGTTCAATCCTTCTTCTTTGTTTAATTCGGCTAATTGAAGAAAGGTTTCAGTAATTAACACTTCATATTTGATGGATTCAGCCAAGTTTAAACTCTTCAAGAAGGAAGATTCAGATTCAGAAAAATTACCTTCGATTAAAAAGAGTTTGCCGAGATTATGGTAAGCCCAGGCCAATGAATCTTCTGTAGAACCTGGATAAGAAATACAATCGTAAAACCATTGTTTTGCTGAAACATAATCACCTGCTTCTAAGTAGGTTTCACCAATATTGTTCATGGATCCAGAAATATCGTCTGCATTACCTAAAAGTTGACGTATTTCCAGACATTTCAAGTTGCACTCCAGGCGTTTATCATGCTGTTTTTGAAACATATAAACGGCGCCTAAACTATTAAGTGTATCTGCTTCACCACGCAAATCAGCTGTATTTTGATAGTAGCTTAATGCGTTTAAAGAATGTTCCATTGAAAGGGAAAATTCAGAAAAGCGCCAATAACAGTAGCCGAGTATTTTGTGACATTGCGCAAGTTCGTCTGTTAATTCGTCAGAAGAGAATGATTGTAGCACATTTGTAGCAAGATGAAATGCAGCACGCATATCGCTTCTACGTTGGTTCCAAGCGTCTGCCAATTGTTCTGAAAGTGCAGTTGTAGTCATGAAGTAAAACTAGTAAATTAATTGAATTTCCTTTCAACTTTTTAGTGGCTTGGATTGTTTTATTTCTATTAATCGCAAATGAAAAGCCTATTTCTAATTGTACTCACTAGATAAGTTTTAATTTTGCAGTCAAAACAAAGCAAGATGTTAGCAGAACACACAATTAAACGATCAACTTCAGCCGAATTATTTGAAATTTCAAAGACGTATTTTCCAGGTGGTGTAAATTCACCGGTTCGTGCTTTTAAATCAGTAGAGGGTACTCCATTGTTCATTAAGAAAGGAGATGGATGTCGCATTTGGGATGAAGACGATAATGAGTTTATTGATTTTTGTTGTAGTTGGGGTCCACTAATTTTGGGTCATAATCATCCTGCTGTTTACTCTAAAATTGTTGGCGCTTTGCAAAATGGTGCCAGTTTCGGCGCACCAACGCGTTTAGAAAATGAATTGGCTGAATTGATTTTGAGTCGCAATCCTTACATTGATAAAATTCGTTTCACTAGTTCAGGTACAGAGGCTGTAATGTCAGCCTTGCGTTTGGCTAGAGGATTTACTGGAAGAGATAAAATCATCAAATTTGAAGGTTGTTACCATGGTCACTCAGATGCTCTTCTAGTGAAAGCAGGAAGTGGGTTAATCACGTTTGGTGAATCTTCAAGTGCGGGTGTACCAGCAAATGTCGCGAAAGACACGTTGGTTTTGCCTTTGAACGATATTGAAGCATTGAAAAAGTGCATTTCAGAGCACAAAGATGAAATTGCATGTGCGGTTATTGAGCCCATTCCAGCAAATAATGGCTTGTTATTACAAGAAAAAACGTTCCTATTGGCTTTGCGTGAACTGTGCACAGAAAACGGAATTCTTTTGTTTTTTGATGAGGTAATTTCTGGATTTAGAGTCGCATTTTCGGGTGCTGCGGAATATTATGGCATCACGCCAGATTTGGTAACATATGGGAAAATTATTGGTGGTGGTTTACCAGTTGGTGCTTATGGCGCAAGCAAGGAAATCATGGCGTGTGTTTCTCCAGACGGTCCTGTTTATCAAGCAGGAACTTTATCCGGGAATCCAGTTGCGATGGCAGCAGGAATTGCTCAATTGACGGAGTGTTCTAAACCAGGTTTTTACGAAGATCAAGAAGCACGAACAAAAGTGTTTGTGGATATGATTAATGCTCATGCTAAAGACAAAGGCTACAATTTTGAGTTGGTGACTATTGGTTCAATTTTCTGGTTGTCTTTTGACGGTAAGAAACGCATTCACCAAGCAGAGGAAATTAATCCTGACATGACTGGATTTAAAAATATTCACCGCGAGTTATTGAACAGAGGCATTTATTTAGGTCCAAGTGGATATGAAGTAGGTTTTGTTTCACAAGCACACACTTCTGAAATCTTGGCTGAATCAGCAGCAATTTTCTGCGAGGCATTGGATGTGATTTTTGCTTAAGTGTTGAATGTGAATTAATGAATCCGAAGATTCAAAGATTTGAAATTTTATTTATTCAGCACATTCACTTTTTTTCTTTAGCATTTCTGGTCCACTCATGTTTTCATAAGCGGCGCATGCTTTTTTCTTTCGAGCTTTGATTATTTTCAATTCTTCGGCTTGTTCTTTTGTTACTTCACCTTTCAACAGTTCGGCAGAGTAATTATTTAATTCATCTCCAACAGCAAGACATTCACAAAACTGTTGATCTGTTGAACTACAAGACGAAAGTCCTGCGAACAGAAGGAACGTAAAAACATATTTTTTCATAAAACGAAGGTATAAAAAAAGCCACTCAAATTTGAGCGGCTTTTTGTTTATTCGAATATCGTATCAATTTTTTCTTGGTTCAATACGCTTGATTGTTCCATTGTTCTCAATTTTCTTAGGTTGAGCACGCATTGGGGTTGTATTGGCCTTTTCTATCTCAGCTAATTTTTTCTCAGCTGCTTCACCTTTATATTCTTCTATTGTTTCAACACCGTTAACGTTTTTAATGACTTTCACTACTTTTTCGTTGTTGTGTTCTTCAACCAAAACTTGCTCTGTCATTTTATTTGAAGTAGCAGAGGCATCGTACTCAGCCATTTTTTTCTCAGCTGCTTCACCTTTGAAAACTTCAACATTTTCAGTACCATTTTCATTTGTACGAACCGTAAGGGTTTTCTCACCGTTAATTTCTTCCATTGTGACTTGTTTTTTCACTTGAGCAGAAACAGACAATGTGAACATTGTACAAAAAACGGCAATTAATAGGTTTAATTTTTTCATCTTTTTCGAATTAAGTAGTCCAATATTAGTGAATTATCAGCACAATTCCACATTTTATGAAAATTTTAACACCGACAGAATTAAAGTGAATTGTTTGCTTTATTTTTACGAAAAACTAAGTGATGTCGAAATTACCGCATGTTGGGACAACCATTTTTACCGTTATGTCACAATTGGCAAATGAACACGGTGCCATCAATTTGTCGCAAGGATTTCCAAATTTTCCGGTTGATAGTCAATTAACAGATATCTTAAAAAATATTGCCGCAGATAATATTCATCAATATGCTCCCATGGGCGGTTATCCTCCGTTGCAAATAAAAATTGCTGAATTGGTTAATCGACAATACCAGCGAATTATTCATCCTAATGATGAAGTGTTAATTACAGCGGGTGCGACACAGGCAATTTTTGCCATTATTCAAGCACTTGTAAACACAAATGAGGAGGTTGTCATCTTAGATCCAAGTTATGATTGCTATGAACCGCCAATTATTTTAACTGGAGCGAAATCAGTTCGCATTCAATTGGACGATGCATTTATGCCGGATTGGCAGCGCATCACTGATGCGGTGAATGAAAGAACACGCATGATTATTATCAATAACCCACACAATCCTTCAGGTCGAATTTGGACAGAAAGTGATTTCCTACAGCTAGAAAGTTTGCTTGATAAATTTCCTCAATTATTAGTCCTTTCAGATGAGGTTTATGAATACATTACCTTTGAATCAAAACATATTTCTGTGAATACACGCGAAAAGATGCGCAATAGAAGTATCATCGTTTCTTCTTTCGGGAAAACATTTCACATTACAGGATGGAAAATCGGATACATAGTTGCACCTATTCATTTAATGATCGAAATTAAGAAAGTGCATCAGTTTTTGGTTTTTTGTGTGAACAGTGTTGCACAAGTTGCTTTGAGTCAGTATTTAGACAAAGTGGATGTTGCACAATTGGGTGCTTTTTATCAAGACAAGAGAGATTTGTTTAGAAGTTTAATCTCAACAAGTCGATTTGAATTGCTCCTTTCTGAAGGCTCTTATTTTCAAGTTGCTTCCTACAAGCAAATTTCGGATGAATCAGATGTTGATTTTACAAAGCGATTGGTTATTGAGCATGGTGTTGCATCAATACCGATGTCCGTTTTTAACGCTTCAGGTAAAGATCAAAAATTAATTCGTTTTTGTTTTGCGAAGGACACAGAAACATTAACAAATGCAGCGAAGAGATTATGCGAAATTTAAAAGTTGCCTTGGTTCAAGCGAATCAGATTTGGGAGGATAAAGGGAAGAATCTTGCTCATTTTGAGGATTTATTATCGTCAATTGAAGCAGTTGATTTAATTCTATTACCTGAAATGTTCCAAACCGGATTTTCAATGAACGTAGAAGCATTGGCTGAAAGCGAAAATGATTCCGCATCCTTGAATTGGTTGAAATTAATTTCACTAAAAAAATCGGCGGCAATTTACACTTCCATGATTATGGAGGAAAATGGTTCTTTTTATAATCGTGGTGTCTTTGTAAAGCCGACTGGTGAAGTAACTATGTACAATAAACGTAAATTATTTGGACTAGCTGGAGAAGATAATTTTTTCACACCAGGAGATAAAGAAGTCATAGTTGATTTTGAAGGTTGGAAATTTAATTTGCAAATATGTTATGATTTGCGTTTCCCAGAAATGGCAAGAAATCGAATTGCTCCCAACGGTATACCAACTTATGACGTTCTGTTGTATGTTGCCAATTGGCCAGAGAAACGATCTGCTCATTGGAAAGCACTATTGACAGCTCGAGCAATTGAAAATCAATGTTATACGATTGGCTTGAATCGAGTAGGTCAAGATGGTAAAGGATTAATTTACAGCGGAGATAGTATGTTGGTTGATGCGCTTGGTGAAAAAAAAGAATGTAATTCGAGTAAAGAGGAGGTTTTAATGGTTGAATTAAATCAGCATAAACTTTCAGAAGTTCGTCAACTGTTACCTTTCCTTAAGGATCTGTAGTAGTTAATTATTTAACAGTTTGTATATTTAAATTCTAATACCTTATATTTGTTACATTCCTAATAAAATCAAAACATGAAAAAAGTTTACTTATTAGTTTCAGCGGTTTCAATCGGATCATTAGCATTCGGTCAACAAACCTTGATTCGCAATGCTCAGCGACAAGAAGCTCAGCAAACATTATCTCAAAGTGAAAATTCAATTGAAAAAGCTCCAGTACATGCTTTCACAAAGGCTCCTGGTGATGTTTTATTTTCAGATGATTTCGCTTCAGGTATCGGTGCTTGGACTACTGCAGGTGCTAACGGTTCAGTTTGGGCGGTTGACATGAATGGTCCAAACGGACAATACTCACAAGCAACAGAAAAAATTCAATCAACAACTCAAGCAAACGGTTTTGCTATGTTTGATGCGGATTTAAACAATCCTGGAGCTGGACCTTACACAAATTATGTGGCAAGTTTAGTTTCTCCAGTTGTTGATATGACAGGTATTACTTATGCTTTACTTTCTTTCGAACACCGTTACAGAACATGTTGTGACAACACATTCTATCCTAAGGTAGAAGTTTCAACTGATGGTTTCGTAACTTCAACAGAGTTTGATGTAACTGTACCAGGAGTTGTAGTGAATGCTACTTCTGCAACAACTAAGGCAAAAGTTAATTTAACTTCATTCCTTGCAACAGCAACTAACTTGAATAACTTCCAATTCCGTTTCACATGGGATGGTGGTGCTGGAACATCTCACTACCACTGGCAAATTGATGACGTATCTTTAATTGAAGCAAATGATAATGATATCACAGCTTTGAACAGAGTTATGGTTTCAGGGGTAAATGAAATTCCTTACTATTCAATTCCAGTTAACCAAATTGCGCCTATCACTTTCTCTGGTGAAGTTCGTAATGATGGTGGTACTTCTCAAACGAATGTAATGTTAACTGTTGCTGCTAACAGCGGTGGTGGTTCTGTTGCTTCACCTTCTTCAACTCTTGCTGCTGGTGCAATGGATTCATTGGTTACGGCATTATGGACTCCTCCAGCAACAGTTCCAACTAACTATGCATTAACATATACATTCTCTCAAACGCAAACTGATGCAACTCCAACAGATAACGTTTCTGCTGATGCAATTGCGATTACTCGTTCAGTTTACGCTGTAGATAACAATGTTGCTTCTAGTTTTATTAGTAACCTATCTTCTCAAGCTAACCAAGCATTAAAAATTGGTAACGTTATGGAAGTAATGGCAGACGATAAAATCGATTCAATGTTTATTGGTGTTACAACAACTGCAACAAACGTTGGTCAAGAAATTTTTGGTGAAGTTTGGAGAGACAATGGTACTGATTGGGAATATTTAGGAACAACTCCTTATTTTGCAATTACTACTCAAACAAATGGTACAAACATTAAACTTCCAATGGAAAACATTATTGATGTAACTGCTGGTGATTTATTGTTAGTACTTGCTTGCCACACTGGTGGTGCTACTGCTGATGTACGTTTCAGAACTGCTCAGTCAGTTGAAGAAGGAATTGTACAAGGATTTGCTGCTGATGGAACTGGGTTCTTCTTAGCTTCTCCAAATGCAGTGATGGTTCGTTTGAACATTCAACCAACTGCTGACATCAACGAAAATGATGCTGCTGTATCAATTAGCAATGTATTCCCTAACCCAACTACAGGTTTAACTTCTATCAATTACAACCTTGCTAACGCAACTGATGTAACAATTGAAGTAGTTGATATAACTGGTAAGGTTGTTTACACAGCGAATAACGGTACACAAACTGCAGGTGGTCACACAGTTTCTTTTGATGCTGCGTCATTCACTCAAGGTGTTTACTATGTAACAGTTTCAACTAACGAAACAGTAGTTACTAAGAAGTTTATCAAGAAATAATCATTTCATTGTATACTTTTGAAGGGTCGACTTTGTCGGCCCTTTTTTTATGGACTATTTTGAGATTTCCTTTTTTGGCTTATTCCTAGCTAGTTTCTTATCTGCAACGATACTTCCGATTGCTTCTGAGGGAATACTGTTGTTGGTTCTGGCTGCAGGATTTGATCCAATCACTTGCCTTTTAATTGCTACTCTGGGAAATTCATTAGGAGGATCTACCAATTATCTAATCGGTTGGTTCGGAAATCCCCTTTGGTTGAAACGTATAGGATTTAAAGAAAAGAACGTCATTAAGTTTGAACAGCGCATTCAACGATATGGAAGTTGGTTGGCATTAATCTCTTGGCTGCCTTTTGTAGGTGACCCATTGTTGTTGGCTCTTGGATTTTTTAAAGCACCATTTTTTCCCGTTATTGTTCTAATGATTATTGGCAAGTTTCTTCGCTATTTTGTATTAATTATTCCTTGGCTCTGGTAAACGATTAGGGGATTCCTTATTTTTGAACAATGAACAAATTTTCAGTTATTATTACCGCAGGTGGAATAGGAAAAAGAATGGGAGGCGATTTACCCAAACAGTTCTTAGAATTGAATAAATTGCCGATGTTGATGCACACCATTCGCGTTTTTCATGAGTTCGATTCGTCAGCTCAATTAATTTTAACTTTACCTGCTGAGTGGCAAGAATACTGGTCAATTTTATGCGCTAATCATCATTTTGAAATTACTCATCAAGTGGTTGATGGAGGTTTAGAGCGCTATCATTCTATTCAAAATGCCTTGAATCATTGTGAGGGTGAATACGTAGCCATTCATGATGGTGTTAGACCTTTAGTAGATCAAAAAACACTAATGAATTGCTGGAAAGGTGTGAAAGAGTTTGGTGCCGTCATTCCTGTTTTGGAATTGAAAGAATCTTTGCGTAAAGTAGGAGAAAATGAATCAAAGGCGGTCAAACGGAGTGAGTTTCGAATTGTGCAAACTCCCCAATGTTTCAAAAAAGACGTCCTAATGGTTGCCTACCAAAAATCATTTCATGAAGGAATAACTGATGACGCTAGTTTGGTTGAAGAAGCAGGTTTTGTGATTCATTTAGTTGAAGGAAACGAGCAAAACATTAAAATCACCACTCCAACTGATTTGCGCTTTGCAGAATTTTTACTGAAATCATAATTTGAAAGTTAACTAAGATGAAATACCGTTGTTTGACAAATGATGAATTGGCGCTGTTTGCAGATGATTTAAAACATTTTTTAATCGTAAATGGTGTGCATGCGGAAGAATGGGAGCACATGAATAAAGTGAATCCATCCAAGGCCATTCAATTAGTTGAGTTGTTCAGTGATACGGTTTTAGATAAAGTGTATTCAAAGATTGAATACTTAGAACATCGTTCACCCGAAGCTTGCCTTGTTTTTCATTTTGACGAAGCGAAAATTGAGTTGATTTCAATCCAACGAAATCAAGATTTAACACTTGATTTATCTACGCCAGAAAACATCCATGAATCATTAACGAAACACGCAAATCAATTGTCTTTTTTCAAAACGGAAAAGCAATATTCAAAAGACCGAAACAGTGAAATTCATCAAATGATTGATCAGGGTTGTTTCGT
>Ga0075012_10000636_pt1 | contig 36636 bp, 30 predicted proteins | sample All_14_2_FD_71474 | JGI IMG/M metagenome (GOLD analysis project Ga0075012, IMG submission 71474) | Freshwater microbial communities in response to fracking from Pennsylvania, USA - Allegheny Zone_MetaG_DW_15 | ecosystem: Environmental > Aquatic > Deep subsurface > Groundwater > Drilled...
GAAGAAAGCCCGCTCGCAGGGTCTCGCCGCTCAGCTCGAAGACGCGATCGCTAGCCTCGAGGCAGATCTCGCCGAAGCGACCGCCGCGAAAGACGAGCGCCGCATCGCTGAGGTAACCGAGGCACTTCAGGCGCGCCGCGCTTGGCTCGCAGCCGTCGACAGCTAGTCCCCAGGACCTCGGCTTTCCACAGCGGCAGCGTCTCGCAGACTCAGCGCGAGGTTGTCGGGCACTCTGCTGGACGTGACCCGCACCCCGTCTCTCTTGATCCCCGGAACATCGCTCACTGAACCCGAATTGCGCTCCGCAACGCTCGACGGTGAGCTCGTGCCCCTCGGCGAGGGCTACCTGCCCGTGGATGCACCGCTCACCCCGCTCGCGCGCGCATTGTCGCTGGCTCCCTTGCTCGTCGAGCCGCGCATCCTAATGTCGCACCGCACTGCCGCCTGGGTGTGGGGCTGGCTGGAGACCCGCCCCGTGATGTCGACGAGTGTGCCCGTGGGGGCGCGCATCTCGTCGGGACGCCGCCGGCGGCTCGGAACTCGAGAGGTCGTGATCACCGAGGGCGATGTGCATCGCTGGGGTGATCTCGGTGTGACGACGAGGGTTCGTACCGCCATCGATCTGGCCCGTCATGACGAGGGCGACGACATCACGCTCGTTCTGGCGCGCGGGCTGCGTGACCACCCCGCGCTGCGCGAGGCTGTGGCGCGTCGGCTCAACGGTAGAACCCGAGCGTCGCACATTCGCAGAGCACGCGAACGCATGGCTGCGGCGATGAGTCTTTCCGACGCTTCAGCCGTTGCTGACGCGGTAGACGTCGTAGACCGCGTCGATGCGGCGCACAGCGTTGAGCACCCGGTCGAGGTGCGTCGTGTCGCCCATCTCGAAGACGAATCGACTGAGCGCGAGCCGGTCGCGTGAGGTGTTGACGCTCGCCGACAAGATGTTGACGTGGTGCTCAGAGAGCACGCGCGTGACGTCGCTCAAGAGTCCGCTGCGGTCAAGCGCTTCGACCTGGATTTGTACCAGGAACACGCTCTTGGCCGTCGGCGCCCACTCGACCTCGATCATGCGATCAGGTTCTTCGAGGAGCGAGCGCACGTTGGTGCAGTCACCGCGGTGAACGCTCACTCCTTGACCTCGAGTAATGAACCCGACAATGGAGTCACCGGGTACCGGCGTGCAGCACTTGGCAAGCTTGACCAGGATGTCGGGGGCACCACGCACGAGCACTCCAGAGTCGCTCGTGCGCACCGGCGTACGACCACGCGTCGGCACTGTGAACGACTCATCGTCGCTCTCCGACTCAACATGGAGCGCCGCGAGGATCTTTTCGATGACCGACTGCGTCGAGACGTGCCCCTCACCGACAGCGGCATAGAGCGCCTCGACGGTCTCGTAGCGCAACTGGGAAGCGACTTGCGCGACGGCGTCTTGAGACATGAGCCGTTGCAGCGGCAGGTTCTGCTTGCGCATCGCGCGGGCGATCGCGTCTTTGCCTTGCTCGATGGCTTCGTCGCGGCGCTCTTTCGTGAACCACTGGCGAATCTTGGAACGCGCGCGAGTGCTCGTGACGAAGTTGAGCCAGTCTTGGCTCGGGCCAGCATCGGGGTTCTTCGATGTGAAGACCTCCACCGAATCGCCACTGTTGAGCACGGTCTCGAGCGGTACGAGCCGACCGTTGACCTTTGCCCCCATCGTGCGGTGCCCGACCTCGGTGTGCACGGCATACGCGAAGTCGACCGGCGTCGCCCCGGCGGGAAGCCCGATGACCTTGCCTTGCGGAGTGAAGACGTAGACCTCTTTCGCGCCGATCTCGTAGCGCAGATTGTCGAGGAACTCGGTGGGATCGCTTGTCTCAGCCTGCCAGTCGCTGATGTGCGCGAGCCACGCCATGTCAGTGTCTGAACGCTCAGCACCTTCGCCCCGACCCGAGTTGACACGCTCTTTGTACTTCCAGTGCGCCGCGACACCATACTCGGCACGCTGGTGCATGTCATGGGTGCGAATCTGCAGCTCGACCGGTCGACCGCCCGGTCCGTAGACCGTGGTGTGCAGCGACTGGTAGAGGTTGAACTTGGGCGTCGCGATGTAGTCCTTGAAGCGGCCCGGCATCGGATTCCACCGCGCATGGACGGCGCCGAGGACGGCGTAGCAGTCGCGAATCGAATTGACGAGAATGCGCACACCGGTGAGGTCATAGATGTCGTCGAAGTCTCGTCCCCGATTCACCATCTTCTGGTAGATCGAGTAGTACTGCTTCGGTCGACCCTTGACCTCAGCCTTGATGCGCGCTTGACGCAGGTCATCTTTGACGGCATCGATCACCTGTTGCACGAAGGCCTCGCGCTCTGGGGTGCGATTGCGCACGAGACTCTCGATCTCCACGTAGATCTTCGGCTGCAGCACCGCGAAAGACAGGTCTTCGAGTTCCCACTTGATGGTCTGAATGCCCAGACGGTGCGCGAGGGGCGCATAGATCTCGAGAGTCTCTTGTGCTTTTCGCTGTGCTGACTCCGCGGGTACGAACCCCCAGGTGCGCGCATTGTGGAGTCGGTCGGCGAGCTTGACGATGAGCACCCTGATGTCTTTCGACATGGCGACGATCATCTTCCGAACCGTCTCGGCCTGTGCCGAATCACCGTACTTGAGCTTGTCGAGCTTGGTCACGCCGTCGACGAGCATCGCGATCTCGTCTCCGAAGTCGTTGCGGAGCTCATCGAGGCTGTACGAGGTGTCTTCAACGGTGTCATGGAGCAGAGCGGCCGCGATCGTCTTCGCCCCGATGCCGAGATCTGCGAGAATCTGCGCCACCGCGAGCGGGTGCGTGATGTAGGGCTCCCCGCTCTTGCGCTTCTGGCCCTCGTGAGCGCGCTCAGCAACCTGATACGCGCGCTCGATAAGACCAATGTCGGCCTTCGGGTGCTGCGCCCGCACCGTGCGCACGAGCTTCTCGAGACCGCCAGCGGGTTGGGCACGCGAGAACAGCTTGGGCAGCAGTGCGCGCAAGGTCGCCGGGCTCTGCGGCGGCTGCTGCGTCTCGGTCATCGCACCCTCTCTGCCATGTCGCAGTCTACGGCGAGACGCTGTGCGTCATGACTGAGGCAGCGCGGGGCATCTGGAGGCTGAGGAGCGGATGCGCGAACTCAGCGCACTGCTCCCGACTCAGGACGAACGGGCTTGGGCCGGCTGCCCTGCTTCTTCACCTCGGGCTCGTTCTCGCGGAGATGCACGTAGAGCGGAGCTGCGAGGAAGATCGACGAGTACGTGCCCACGATCGTGCCAATGAAGAGCGCGAGCGCGATGTCACGCAAGGTTCCGGCACCGAGCAGGAATGACCCAACAAAGAGGATCGACGCAGTCGGAAGCACGGCCACGATCGAGGTATTGATCGACCGCACGAGAGTCTGGTTGACGGCCAGGTTGACCGACTGCGCAAAGGTGCGCCGTGACTCCACGCCGTCTTCGCTCGTGTTCTCGCGCACCTTGTCGAAGACGACCACCGTGTCATAGAGCGAATAGCCGAGGATCGTCAAGAAGCCGATGACCGCGGCGGGGGTGATCTCAAGCCCCAGCACCCCGTAGAGGCCGGTAGTCACGATGAGGTCGTGGAACAGGGCGACCATTGCCGCGAGAGCCATCTTCCATGTGCGGAAGTAAATGGCCATGACAAGGCTCGCGAGTGTGAGGAACACGACGAGCGCAATGAGCGCCTGTCGCGTGATGTCAGCTCCCCACGTCGCACCGATGAAGGAGGAGCTGACCGAGGTCTCGTCGACACCGTAGGCTTCAGCGAGAGCCTCCCGAACGTCGTCAGTCTCGGTCGGGGTCAGTTGCTCGGTTTGCACGCGGATCGAGTTGCCGCCGACGATCGACACGCGCGGGCTCGCGCCCGGCACGACGCTCTCGACGGCGTCGCCCGCGATCGCGGTCGCCTGGGCGGAACCGACATCGTCAACGACGGTCGTGTCTTGCACGCGGAACTCGCTTCCGCCGCGGAACTCGATGCCGAACAGGAAGCCGCCGCGCAAGGCCGTAAGACCGATCGCAAGGATGACGAATGCAGCGGCAATGAGGTACCAGGTACGACGACGACCGACGAAGTCGAACGAGCGTTCTCCGGTGTAAAGGCTGTTGCCGAACTGGGTGAGCCTGCTCATCGGGCGTCCTTCTTTCCCGTCGATGCGGCAGCTTCTGCTGCCTTGCGCTCGGCGATCGTCTGTCGACGCTGCGCTTCCCGTCCACTGCTCGCGATCTTGGTGGCGGCGACCCCCTCAGGGGTGCGGAATTGTGCGCGACCGCGATAGACCGCACCGAGAGCCTTGGGGTCGAGACCAGAGAGTGGATGCCCCCCACCGAAGAAACGCGTGCGACCAAGCAACTGCATCATCGGGTGCGTGAAGAGCGCGACGACGATGAGGTCGACGACGGTCGTGATGCCGAGGGTGTATGCGAAGCCGCGCACGTTGCCGACAGCGAGCACGAAGAGCACGATCGCGGCGATGAAGTTGATCACGTCGCTGATGAGGATCGTGCGCCAGGCGCGCTTCCAGCCCGCCTCAACCGCGCCGTCGACGCTGCGGCCATCGCGCAGTTCATCGCGAATGCGCTCGAAGTACACGATGAAGGAGTCGGCGATGACTCCGATCGAGATCACGAGACCCGCGACACCGGCGAGCGACAGTCTGAAGCCCTGCTGGTTGGAGAGGTAGGTGATGACGAGATAGGTGATGATGGCGGCGATCGCGAGCGACGACAAGACCACCCCGCCGAGAGCGCGGTACTGCAAGAAGGAGTACAGCGCCACGAGGATGAGGCCGATGACGCCTGCGATGATGCCACTCTGCAGTTGCGAGACTCCGAGCGTCGCCGAGATGTTCTCGCTCGACTGCACTTCGAAGCCGATGGGCAATGCGCCGAAGCGAAGCTGATCTGCGAGAGTCTGCGCGCTCTCTTCGGTGAAGGAGCCGCTGATCTGCGGTCGACCATCGGTGATCGCGCTAATCGTGCGGGGAGCGCTGATGACACGACCATCGAGAACGATCGCGAACTGGTTCTGCACCCCGCTCAGCGAGACAAGCCGCTCGGTGACGGTGCGGAACTGTTGAGTGCCTTCTCCGTCGAACTCGATGAACACGCCCCACTCGTTCGTGGTGACGCCGGTAGACGAGGCGATGAGGTCTGCGCGAGCGTTCGTGATGCGCTCACCGGCGACTTCTGCCGGACCGAGAATGTACTTGATCGAGTCGTCTTGCTCGCACGTCACGAGTGGCTCGTCGACCGGGGCGACGTTCGCGCCCACGACGTCAAGACTCGAGCAGTCGAAGGTATCGAACTGCTCTTGCAGTTCTGGTGTCACCCAAGCGAGGTCGCTTGCGTCAGTGGGCGACGCGCTGGGGGTGGGTGATGCACTCTCTTCGGGCTCTTCAGTTGCCGAGGGCGACGCGCTCGGATCAGCAGACGGGCTCGCGCCCGGCTCAGCCCCGTCCTCTGACCCTTCTTCGCCGATCGTGCTCGACGATGCGACGTCGGCAAGGAGCACGGCCCGGAACTCGAGCTTCGCCGAGCTCTGGATGCGCGCCAGAGTCTCATCGTCTGGCGTGCCGGGAATCGACACGACAATGTTCTGCCCGCCCTGCGTGTTGATCTCTGCTTCGCTGACGCCTCCGGCGTCCACGCGCTGGCGAATGATCGCGACCGCCTGGTTGAGCTGTTCTTCCGTCACCGACTCGCCACTGGCGAGTTGCGGGCTCAAGGTGATCTGGGTGCCGCCCTCAAGGTCGAGGGCGAGCTTGGGCGTCCATTGCCCGTTGTTGAAGAGCACGCTCGCAGCATTCGCGCCGACGAGGGCGATGATGATGACGAGCAGCCACACCAAAGAGCGGATGGCTTTGCGCTCGGGGGTGCTTCTGACCACCTCAGGTACTCATTTCTGCCAGGGGCGCACGAGGGCAACCCCATTCAGGGGCGCCGCGGGAGCGGAGCGGCGTGCGCTAGGAGTCGGACTTCTTCGTCTTCTTGGCGGGTTGCTCTGGGTCAACGCTTGACTCGTTGAGCCGCGGCGCCTCGTCGACCGCTGCAACGTCGCCCTCGACCTCATCGAGCGGTTCGTCTTCGATGACGCGTGCAAGAGTCTGACGGTGCACGCGCACCGTGCTGCCAGGGCTCAGCTCGAGGGTCGCGACGTTGTTGACCTCGTCAATCTCAACGAGGGTGCCGAAAAGACCGAAGTTCGTCATGACCTCGGCGCCCGGAACCATCTTCTCTTGCAGCTTCTCCATCTCTTGGCGGCGCTTCCGCGAATTGCGGAACATGAAGAAGATGAGGAGGGCGAGGATGCCCAGCATGACAATCGTCAATGCGTCCATGGGAGGAGATACCTTTCGGGGAATCGGCGGCACGGCGCCTGAGGCGCCGGACGGCGCGCGGATGCCGCGCCGAGGCCTGCCGACCACTATAGGTCATCAGCTAATGCTCAGGGCTCGCCTGTCCTTCCGGTGCGAGCCCGAGGTGTTGCCATGCCCGCGCGGTCGCGACTCGACCGCGCGGGGTGCGCGAGAGCAGACCAGACCGCACCAAGAACGGCTCGACGACTGCCTCGATCGTTTCCGCTTCTTCGCCGACGGAGACCGCGAGAGTAGACAAGCCGACTGGTCCGCCTTCGAAGCGCTCGACGATGGCAGAGAGCACCGCGCGATCGAGTCGATCGAGCCCGTGTTCGTCGACGTCGTAGAGTTCGAGCGCCCCACGCACAGCGTCGCGGTCAGCGACGCCACCGTGTACGAGCGCGTAGTCGCGCACGCGGCGTAGCAGCCTGTTGGCGATGCGGGGGGTGCCGCGCGAGCGTCCGGCGATCTCGCGCAGGGCATCCTCATCGATCGTCAGGTTCAACAGTCGAGCCGCTCGCACGAGCACGGAGTGCAACTCGTCGGTCTCGTAGAACTCGAGGTGTGCCGTGAATCCAAAGCGGTCGCGAAGCGGGTTGGGTAGCAATCCCGAGCGCGTCGTCGCGCCCACGAGAGTGAAGGGCGCGAGCTCGAGCGGAATACTCGTCGCACCCGCGCCTTTGCCGACCATGATGTCGACGCGGTAGTCCTCCATGGCGAGGTACAGCATCTCTTCGGCGGCCCGGGCCATGCGGTGAATCTCATCGATGAACAGCACTTCACCTGGCACGAGCGACGACAGCACGGCCGCGAGGTCGCCCGCGTGTTGGATCGCGGGCCCACTCGTGAGGCGCAACGGACGGTTTCCTTCGTGGGCGACGATCATGGCGAGCGTCGTCTTGCCGAGACCGGGAGGCCCCGCGAGCAGAATGTGGTCGGGAGTTCGCCCTTGTAATCCAGCAGCCTCCAGCAAGAGTCGCAGCTGCCTGCGTACCTTGGGCTGACCGACGAACTCATCGAGACTCTGCGGTCGCAATGCTCCTTCGAACGCGAGCTCGGCTTCTGACTCGGCGGCAGGTCGCAGAACGTCGTCGCTCATGCGCCTGCACCCCTTTGCGGTCCGAGTTGAGCGAGCGCGCGACGCAACAGCACGGGCAAGCCAAGGTGAGCAGCATCGGGCTCGGCAGCGACGACCGACGTAGCGACCTCCTGGGCTGTGCGCTCCGGCCAGCCGAGGCCGGTGAGGGCCGCTCCGAGATCTGCCGTGAGGGTGTCGTGGTCGGCGGATGCCGCTGCCGGCGCACTGCGCGGAGCAACGAGCTTGCCTGCGAGAGACACCGTGATGAGCTTGGCCGTCTTGGGTCCGATTCCCGAGACTGCTCGGAAGGGTGCGTCGTCTCCGTCAGCGATGGCTCGCGCGATCGCCGCAGGCTCCATGACGCCCAACACGCCGAGGGCAGACTTCGGGCCGACACCCGACACCGTGCGCAAGAGGTCGAAAATCGCAAGCTCTTCGTGCTCGAGAAACCCGAACAGAGTCATGTCGTCCTCGCGCACGATCAGCGCGGTGTGCAGCGTGACCGACTCGCCCACTCGCAACGCACGAGCGTGCCGCTCGGTCACATAGACGGCGTAGCCCACTCCCCCGACGTCGATGACGGCCCGACCGCCCGTCAGAGCGATGAGGTTTCCGCGCAGGCTAGCGATCACCCATCGAGCCTACGGGCGCGCTGTGCCTTCTCGGCCGTGCGCCACGCCTCCTGCGCCGGTGTCATGCCGCCGGCAGCGCCACCCTCACGCCCTGCGCGGCCCGCAACAGCGGCACCGCCGCTGCGCCAGGCGTGACAAATCGCGAGGGCGAGCGCATCAGCGGCGTCCGCAGGCTTCGGTGGTGCATCCAATCGCAGGATGCGCTGCACCATCGCCGTGACCTGCTTCTTGTCGGCGCCGCCGTGACCAGTGACAGCAGCCTTGACCTCGGTGGGCGTGTGCAGGGTCACGGGCAAGCCGCGCTCGGCAGCTCTCAGCAACACGACTCCGCTCGCCTGAGCTGTGCCCATGACCGTGCGCACGTTGTGCTGCGCGAAGACTCGCTCGAGGGCTACAGCATCGGGAACGTGAGCGTCGAGCATCTCGGCGAGTTGCGTGCCGATCGCAAGCAGCCGCTGTTCGAGTTCGAGCTCCGGCTCGGTGCGAATGACATCGACGTGAACGAGGGTTGCGCGACGGGTGGCGTCGACATCGACGACTCCGACGCCGCAGCGCGTGAGTCCGGGGTCGACGCCGAGCACACGCACGGCGCTACGCGCCCCTACTCGTCATCCGCGTCGAGCTCGGCCCGCACTTCGGGCGTGAGCGCGATGTTGGTGAAGACGTTCTGAACGTCGTCGAGGTCGTCCATGGCGTCGACGAGCGAGAAGAGCTTGCGCGCCGTCGCTGCGTCGGCCTCGATCTGCACACCGGCAACGAACTCGGCCTCGGCCGAGTCGTACTCGATACCGGCCACTTGCAGGGCGGTACGGGCGGCGACGAGTTGCGAAGGATCGGTGATGACTTCGAATCCGCCGCCCTGATCGATGACTTCTTCAGCACCTGCATCGAGAACGGCGAGCAGAATGTCGTCTTCCGTCACACCCTCGGTCTTCGTGATCGAGATGACGCCCTTGCGGCTGAAGTTGTAGGCCACGCTTCCGGGGTCCGCCATGGTGCCGCCGTTGCGGGTCATGGCCGTACGCACTTCTGCTGCAGCACGGTTCTTGTTGTCGGTGAGACATTCGATGAGAAGTGCCAGTCCACCCGGGCCATAGCCCTCGTACATGATCGTCTGGTAGTCGATCGACTCACCGGTGAGACCGGCGCCGCGCTTGATCGCGCGCTCGATGTTGTCGTTGGGCACCGAAGTCTTCTTGGCCTTCTGCACCGCATCGACGAGGGTCGGGTTGCCGCTGAGGTCGGCACCGCCGATCTTCGCGGCGACCTCGATGTTCTTGATGAGCTTGGCGAACGACTTGGCACGACGGGCATCGATGATCGCCTTCTTGTGCTTGGTCGTCGCCCACTTGGAATGGCCTGACATGTGACTCCTCAGTTCTCAGGGCAACCTGCTCAGTCTACTTGAGGGCGCTGGGGCTCACTCCGGCGCGGCGCAGTTCGAGCAACGCGAGGTCACGAACGACCACCGGGTCATTGGCCCTCCACGCCGCCCCCGGGTCAGGATGCACCGCGGTGAGTCTCGCGAGGGGCTCTCGAGCGAGCGCCCGTGCCGCGAGAGTGTCAGTCGTCAGTCCCGCTGCGAGCATCCTGCGCACTTGGCTCGAACGCCGCGCGAATCGCCAGCGCGGCAACACCCATACGAGTACCACGATGAGCAGGGGCACCAGTGCGCTGGCCCAGCCGAGCGAGACGGCGAGCTGCTCCACGAGTACTTGCTGACCACGGCCTGCTTGCGCGACGGCGGCGCCTGCACCCGCGACGACATCGAATGGCCCGCGGATGCCCCCGCCGATGAGAGGCACGTCGCCGAGCGTGTCTGCCGCATCGCTGAGCCCCTGCTCGAAACCCGCTCCGGCCTGCTCGAGGTCGCGGCCGAAGCTCGCTAGCCCTCGAATCGCCGCGGTGACAGCGAGCGCAACGCTGATGATGACGGCGACGCTCACGACACCGAACACGTCGGCGATGATCTGGCGCGCCCGCGCCGCAGGGTAGTCAGAATAGAGTGCCATTCCCCTATCGTGACAGGCCTAGCGACCTGACGACTACGGGGCGAATGTCACTGTCAGAGTGCCGCGACGTGGTCGAGGAAGCGCCGGTGGAATCGCGACTCGCCCGCGACCTCCGGGTGGAATGCCGTGCCCAGCAGCGACCCCTGTTCGACGGCGACGATGCGACCGTCTTCGAGACTCGCGAGCACCTCCACCTTCGGCCCGACCCGTTCAACCACTGGTGCGCGAATGAACACGGCGTGCACGGGCGGATCGCCGAGTACGGGAATGTCGATGTCTGTCTCGAATGAATCGAGTTGCGAACCAAAGGCGTTGCGTCGCACGACGACGTCGAGGCCGCCGAACGACTGTTGCCCCTCAATGCCGTCGGCGATCGTGTCGGCAAGCATGATGAGACCCGCGCACGTGCCGTAGACCGGCATTCCGGCGCGAATGCGCTCGCGCACGGGCTCTTGCAAGTCGAACAACCGCGAGAGCTTGTCCATGACGCTCGACTCGCCACCGGGAATGACGAGTCCGCTCACCTCGGCGAGCTCGCTCGGGCGACGCACCGTTCGCACGTCGGCGCCCAGCGCACGGAGCGCGGCAACGTGCTCTCGCACGTCGCCTTGCAGAGCGAGTACGCCGACCGGTGGCAGCGAGCCCTTACCAGCCACGCTCAGCGAGGCGGTGCGGCGCGGGCAGGTCGGCAACGTTGATGCCCACCATGGCCTCGCCCAGTCCGCGCGAAACCTCGGCGATGACCGAAGGGTCGTCGTGGAAGGTGGTCGCCTTGACGATCGCCGCGGCGCGCTTCGCAGGGTCACCCGACTTGAAGATGCCCGAACCGACGAAGACGCCATCAGCACCGAGTTGCATCATCATTGCCGCGTCGGCCGGGGTAGCGACGCCCCCCGCGGTGAACAGCACCACGGGCAGTGCTCCCGTCTGCGCCACCTCGACGACGAGGTCGTAGGGGGCCTGCAGTTCTTTGGCCGCCACGTAGAGCTCGTCGGGCGAGAGCGAGCGCAAGCGGTTGATCTCGCCACGAATGGTACGAATGTGCTTCGTCGCTTCTGATACGTCGCCGGTGCCAGCCTCGCCCTTGGAACGAATCATGGCTGCGCCTTCGGTGATGCGTCGGAGCGCTTCACCCAGGTTGGTCGCACCGCACACGAACGGCACCTCAAAAGGCCACTTGTCGATGTGGTTGACGTAGTCGGCGGGGCTCAGCACCTCAGACTCATCGATGTAATCGACGCCCAGCGACTGCAGCACTTGCGCCTCGACGAAGTGGCCGATGCGTGCCTTCGCCATGACGGGAATGGATACCGCGGCGATGATGTCGTCGATGAGGTCGGGGTCACTCATGCGGGCGACTCCGCCCTGCGAGCGAATGTCGGCCGGAACTCGCTCGAGCGCCATGACGGCGACAGCGCCTGCCTCTTCGGCGATACGAGCCTGCTCGGCGGTGACGACGTCCATGATGACCCCGCCCTTGAGCATCTCGGCGAGGCCGCGCTTGACGCGGCTTGTGCCCTGAACACTCGTCGCAGTGGATTCGGTCATGGTGTATCGGCCCTTTCTGGCACAGGATGCGCGCCCGACGCGCGCGGGATTCGGCGAAGGTGGTGACGTCGGCGGCGTCCGACGAGTCTACCGCCGTCAGGCTGAGGGCCAGGCGCGAGCGATCTCGCTCCTGACTTCGCCGAGCAATCGAGGAACCGACTTGGTGCCCGCGATGATGGGCATGAAGTTCGCGTCGTTGCTCCACCTCGGCACGACGTGCTGGTGCAAGTGCCCGGCGATGCCTGCACCTGCGATGCGGCCTTGGTTCATACCGATGTTGAAGCCTTCGCAATGAGCGGTCTGGGTCAGCACGCGCATAGCGACCTGCGTCAGCGCGCCGATCTCGGCGACTTCGTCAGCGTTCGCGTGATCATAGGTCGCGACGTGACGGTAGGGGCAGACGAGAAGGTGCCCACTGCTGTACGGGAACAGATTGAGTAGCACGTAGGCATGCTCGCCCCGCGCGACGATGAGTGCCGACTCGTCGTCGCGCTCGGGCGCCGTGCAGAAGGGGCAGGCGCCGTCGTTCTCTGCGCGGTGGTGGCTGTCGATGTACGCCATCCGGTGCGGGGTCCACAAGCGCTGGAACGAGTCAGGCACGGCGGCAAAGGTCGAGGCGGGTTCGGCCTCGACGCCGTCGAGCTGGGGTCGCGGCGGGCGCTGCTCGGTCATCCCTTACTCTCGTTCGTCATCACAGTGAGGTCGACCGGGAGGCGATCGCGGAGGTGATGCGGTCGATCGCCTCATCGACAGGCACGCCGTTGACTTGCGTGCCGTCTCGGAAGCGGAAGCTCACCGCACCGTTCGCGCGGTCTTCTTCACCCGCGATGAGTTGGTACGGCACCTTCTGCGTGGTGTGGTTGCGGATCTTCTTCTGCATGCGGTCGTCCGAAGCATCAAGCTCGGCGCGCACACCGAGCCCGCGAAGTCGCTCGATGATGCCGCCGAGGTACTCCTGGTACTGCTCGGCGACCGGAATTCCCACGACCTGCACGGGGGCTAGCCACACCGGGAACGCACCCGCGTAGTGCTCGAGCAAGATCGCGAAGAAACGCTCAATCGAACCCAAAAGCGCACGGTGGATCATGACCGGTTGCTGACGAGTTCCATCAGACGCGGTGTATTCGAGTTCGAAGCGTTCTGGCTGGTTGAAATCGAGTTGCACCGTCGAGAGCTGCCAGGTACGGCCGATAGCGTCTCGCGCTTGCACCGAGATCTTGGGCCCGTAGAACGCGGCACCCCCGGGATCAGGCACGAGCTCGAGGCCGGACTCCACCGCCACTTGACGCAGCGTCTCGGTCGCGTCATCCCACAGTTCGTCACTGCCCACCGACTTCTCGGGATTGCGGGTTGAGAGTTCGAGGTAGAAGTCATCGAGGCCATAGCCGCGGAGGGTCTCGAGCACGAACACCAACTGGCTGGCGACCTCGTGCTTGACCTGTTCGGGAGTGACGTAGATGTGTGCATCGTCTTGGGTGAGCCCGCGCACGCGCGTGAGCCCCGACAGAGTTCCGCTCTTCTCATAGCGATAGACCGTGCCGAATTCGGCCAGGCGCAGCGGCAATTCACGGTACGAGCGGCCGCGTGCCCTGAAGATGAGGTTGTGGAAGGGGCAGTTCATGGGTTTCAGGTAGTAGTCCTGACCCTGACGCGTCACATGCCCGTCGGCGTCCCGCTCCTCGTCGAGGTGCATGGCCGGGAACATGCCCTCCTGGTACCACTCAAGGTGCCCGCTCGTTTCGAAGAGCTGAGCCTTGGTGATGTGCGGTGAGTTGACGAGCTCGTAGCCAGCCTTGAAAAGCTGCTGACGCAGGTACTCCTCCATCTCGTAGCGGATGATGCCGCCCTTCGGGTGGAAGACCGCGAGGCCTGAGCCAATCTCTTCGGGAAACGAGAACAGGTCAAGCTCGACTCCGAGCTTGCGGTGGTCACGCTTCGCGGCTTCTTCGAGCCGCGACTGATAGGCGCGCAGCTCGTCTTTGCTCGGCCACGCCGTGCCGTAGATGCGCTGTAGTTGCGGGTTCTTCTCGCTCCCCCGCCAATAGGCGGCCGCGACACGCATGAGCGCCCACCCGTTGCCGAGCATTCGAGTGCTCGGCAGGTGCGGGCCGCGACACAAGTCTTTCCAGTAGACCTCGCCCGTCTTCGCGTCGACGTTGTCGTAGATGGTGAGCTCGCCGGCACCCACTTCGACTCCGGCACCTTCGCCATCATCGGCCGCGGCCCCCTTGAGCCCGATGAGTTCGAGCTTGTAGGGCTCGTGGGCCAGTTCAGCTCGTGCTTCGTCTTCGGTCACGACGCGGCGCACGAACCGCTGCCCTTGCCGCACGATGCGTTCCATCGCCTTGGAGAGCTCGCGGAAATCATCGACCGAGAATGGCGTCTCGACATCGAAGTCGTAGTAGAAGCCGTCGATGACGGGCGGGCCGATACCGAGTCGCGCCTCAGGGTTGATCGACTGTACAGCTTGAGCCAGCACGTGCGCGGCTGAGTGCCGCAAGATCGAGAGCCCGTCTGGAGAATCGATGGTGACCGGCTCGGCTTCGTCTCCGGGTTGGAGGCGGTGAGCGAGATCACGAAGCTCGCCGTCCACCCGCATGGCGATCACAGAGCGATCGGCGAAGAGGCCGAATCCGTCGGTCTCCTCCGTCGCCGTCACGCTCTGTGCGGCGGGGTGGATGCTCGACTCGGGCGCCTCGGACACTCGTGCTCCTTCATGCTCGGGATTGTCAGCGCATGACCACTACCGCCGTGCGCCTGAACGAGGGTCGAGTCTACCGGCGGGGTCAGGCGCCTCTGGTCAGCCGAAGAGCACGAGCGAAGCTGCCGCGATGCCGAGCATCCACTCGAGGACGACGTCACTCTCGAAGGCCGCCCTCCACGCGATGACGATCTGCAGCACGGCGACAAGGTCGACGAGAACATTAGTCGTCGGAGTGCGAGCGGCCGGGATGAGCGTGATCGCGAGCAGTGTCAGCAACGTGAACGTGATGCCTGCCGCTCCCGGATGGAACATGCCCAGGATCATGCCGATGTTGAGAAGGAGGAACACAATTGCTGACACCGGCATCGCGGCAGGGCGACGCACAATGAGCGCAACGAGCCACGCGCTCGCGACGGCGGCGATCAATAGCCACCCTTCGGGAGTCGAGTACAGAGCGACGACGTCTCGGCTGGCTGCGGGTACAGACGCCGCAAGAGCTGCGAGGTCGAGCCCCGGCCACGGAGAGCGGAAAAACGCGACATTGAGCACGGCGATCGTGGCGAACGCCCCCGCGGTCGGAAACCCGATGACGAGCACGTTTGCGGCCCGAAGGCCGGGAGCGTAGGCGCGTCCGTGCCGCAAGAACGGCGACGCGAGCACAGCAACGAGCGCGAAGAGAATGCCTGAGGGGTCAGACAGCGCTGCCATCATGATGAGGATTCCCGCGCGGAAGCCCGACTCAGTATTGCCCCAGTTCACGAACCGCACGAGGTCGGCGAGCGCAAGACCGAAGAAGGTGATGGCGAGGAACCCCGGCAGGTTCTCGAGCGCGAAGTAGGCGAAGAGGGGATTCGCGGCGAGCGCGATGACGAGAATGATGCCCGTGGAGAGCGGGATGGCCCGCTGCGCGATGATCTCGGCGACCTTCTGCAACAAGAAGCCTGCTGCCACCGCGCCGACGAGGCTGAGCCCGAGCCTGCCTAGTGGATTGCCTGCGGCGATGAGCATCGAGATGTGCGGGTAGAGCTCGGCCAGCCATTGGGCGTCGCCCCTGGACCAATCGATCGCACCGACCGAGCCGACGAGGTCTGCGTTCGGGGTTCCTTCCACGCGCGCACTCAGATCATCGAGCATGGCGAAGAACAGCATCGGCGCCACGAGCGCGAGGCGCAGGATCCACCGCCGCACCGGATCGCGCGGGAAGGGATCCAGTCGCGTGCGCCGCGGTCGACGATTGCTACGGTCACGCCGCAGCTGGCCGAGCTCAATCGTGCTGGACATGCGTCGTCAATCCGTGCTCGGTCTTCTCCCAGTAGTGGGGCTTCGTGATGAGCTGCCAGAGACCCTTGTAGGCCGCGATCGAGTGCAGCAACCAATAGAGCGGGTTCACCAGCGCCCACAGCACGAGGTGGAAGGTTCCGCGCTTGTATGGCCCCATCATCGAGAGGTAGATCATGATGACGTTGCCGATGACGAAGTTCAGCAGTGTGATCCATAGCAGCCACACCGGAAAGAACTGGGCAACGAGCTCGGTCGGAGCCACAAGCGTGACCGCCGTGATGAGGTAGAAGGGAATCACACCGAGGAAGGTCAGTGGGGTGCCCGCGATGAGCAGCACGAAGCTCAAGAAACGACGCAGGCCGATCTGATTCATGAGTGCGATCGGCTGCCGCGCATGGACCAGAGTGGTCTGCATGTAACCCTTGATCCATCGCGAGCGTTGTCGGATGAAGTTCGGAATCGAGGTGTTCGCCTCTTCCATGGTCGTGGAATTGATGACGCCCACGCGGTACCCCAACGCACTCGCGCGAATGCCGAGGTCGGCGTCTTCCGTCACGTTGTACGGGTCCCATCCGCCGAGCTCGATGAGTGCCGCCGTGCGGAAGTGGTTCGACGTGCCGCCGAGTGGAATGGGAAGGTCGCCGAGGTCGAGGCCGGCGAGCATGTAGTCGAACCAGTAGCTGTACTCGAGCGTGAACATGCGCGTGAGCACGTTCTCGCGGTCGTTGAAGTAGTTCAGCGACGCTTGCACACACACCGTCTCGCTACCACCGCGTCGGAAGGCGATCACGGCCTTCTTGAGCTGGTCGGGATCGGGAGTGTCCTCTGCGTCATAGATGACGAGGTGGTCGCCCGTCGCGAAGTACAAGCCGACGTTGCACGCCCTCGGTTTCGTTTGTGGGTGACCCTTCGGAATCGTGATGATGCGGAAGTGGGGCGGCGGGTTCGACGTGAGCACGGCATCCCGCGTCTCGTGGTCTTCTTCCTCGATGAGAATGAGAACCTCGAGCTTCTCGGTCGGGTAGTCGATCCCACCGAGATTGCGGATGAGTTGCCCGACGATGTTCGCTTCGCGGAACACCGGAACGAGAACGGTGTAGCGAGGCAAGTCGCGATCGTCGAGCAGGTCGACCTGCCGCTGGGTGATGCGCTCGACGACGTCGTAGCGAGCGCCGCGCATTGCGACAAGAAACTTGCAGCTCGTTCCGGCGAGAAAGACGAGGCTGAGAACGGTCACCACGCCGATGACGACCTGGACCGGCCACACGACGGCGAGCCCGATGATGGTCAGCGCCGAGAGGATGCCTCCGGCCTTCTGCCCCCTGCTGAAGGTGATGCGCGCCGACAGCGAGGGGTTCTGCCGCCAAAGCTCGTTCGCGGCCTCGTCGGCGATCTCGGCGCGGAACAGTCGCAGGCAGGCGTTCTTGATCTCCCACGACGTCGTCGCGACGAATTGCAGCTCGGCGCCGCCGAGACGAGTGCGGATGGCGGATTCGCGATCGGGCGACACTCCCCTGGCGGTCGCCACGACGATCGCCCCCCTCGCGTTGCGTCGGATGGGCAGCCAGTTCTCGTCGAGGTAGGTCTGGCCTGGCACGCTGCGAACGATGGCCTCGTCGAACGCGACGGCCGCGAGATCGATCGGGTGGATGCCCCACGCATGTGCTTCTGCGATGAGGAGAGACTCGGAGTCGAGCAATCCCTGACTGATGAGCACTTCATCGATGTGAGCACCCGTGCGCTGCTTGACTTGGCGCGCGAAAGCGAGATTCTCGGGGCTCACCAGCCCCCCGCTGACCAGCAGTTCGGCGAAAGCCTCACTGTCGGCCGTGCGCGTCGCCGAAGCGTCTCCCCCCAGAGCCATGTGCTCAGCCTAGCCAGCAGACTGCTCCCGCGCGTTCCCCCTCATGGGGGTAGTGATGAGCAGCATGAACGTCACACCGATGACGGTGCCGAGGGCGTTCGCGACGAGATCTCGCGGGTCAGAGATGCGAGCCGTCGAGATCTGAAGCACTTCGATGACGAGCGAGAGCGCTCCTCCGCCGAGTGCCGCGAGACACCAGAATCGACGGCCCACCACGGCGGCCGCGAGAGCACCCCACAGCACGAATACAGCGACGTTGGCAAAGAACTCCACCGACCACCCCGTGCTCCACGTCTCGCGCGATAGCCACGACTGCAGCGACAACACGCCATTGTCAGCTTGCGACCCAGGAAGCCGCTGACGGAAGGATCCAAGGGTCAGCACCAGCAGGAGCGCGGTGTAGACGCCGAACGAGATCTGGAGTGAACGACGCCCGAGCATCTCACCACTCTGCATGAGTCGGGCTCAGCGAACCTGCGCTCGCGCCGTGCGCGCGATTGGAGCGAACTGTGGTGGGCGATACTGGGATCGAACCAGCGCGAGCGCCACAGCGGTCGCGAGGTCGCTGGTTCGGTGAAACTGTGGTGGGCGATACTGGGATCGAACCAGTGACCTCTTCCGTGTCAGGGAAGCGCGCTACCGCTGCGCCAATCGCCCGAGGCCGTGCTGCTGTTGGTGGTGTGACTTGAGGTGGCGACGGGATTCGAACCCGTGTGCACGGCTTTGCAGGCCGCTGCCTCGCCTCTCGGCCACGCCACCGTGGGTAATTGCCCCACCACCGTAGGGCTATCACTCGAGCGGATGACGAGATTCGAACTCGCGACCCTCACCTTGGCAAGGTGATGCGCTACCGCTGCGCCACATCCGCATTTCGCTCCCCGTTACCGGGGTGCATCGAAACTCTAGCCCACTCCCGCGCCCGGTTCCAAACCGATGACACGAGGTGTGTCGCTGCGACGTCGACGCGCATCATCCGACGTCCGGAATATGGCAAGATGGTGGCTCACGGGCGATTGGCGCAGTTGGTAGCGCGCTTCCTTCACACGGAAGAGGTCATCAGTTCGAGTCTGGTATCGCCCACCGTCGCTCGCACCTTCACCGCTCCCGTCCAAGGCGGAGGTCACGCTGTCGTCTCGGCGCATCTCTTGAGGAGACCTTGTCTTCGATCGCGTAGCTGGCACACTGGATGAGAACCAGTCACGATGCCGGATGCCGAGGAGTTCCTTCGTGAACCGCAGATTCATTGCCGCAGTAGCGCCACTTACAGCACTTTCCGCGCTCATCGTGGCCGGGTGTGCTGAACCCCACGTCGCGGCGTCACCGGAGCCTGCCGCGCCACCGCTCGGAGTCGAGTGGACCAGCGTGGATCTCACCGGCCCGCTCGCGGACGAGGACGCCGAGCTCACCGAGTTCTCCGCGGACGGAGTGTTGTGGGTCATCGACGAGGCGGTTCCAACGACGCTCTTCGGAACCACGGACGGCATTTCCTGGCGCGAGGTCGATCTCACCACCCACGGCCTCCCGCCTCGCGTGTCTGAATCGTCAGACTGCCGACAGCAGCCCGTGATCGACGCCCGACCTGATGGTCTCACCCTCGTGTACAGCGAGCGGGCACACGACCACCCTGTCGGTCTGCGCGAGACAGTGTGGCTCGTGGACGTCGACGACGCAGGCGAGCGCATCAGTGTGACGCCAGGTGCCGACGCCGGCTTCGAGAACATGCCGCCAGCAACGGAAGGTGATCAGTTCCGCACTCGCTGCCTCGTGAACATCGTCTCTCTGGGTGAGACGCGCTACGCGTTCGGAGGGGGGCAGTGGTGGTCGCCCTATGACACTGGCAGGCGAGACTACTTCACCGCTCGCGAAGTGGCGCCCAACGACTGGGAGGTCTATTCGGCGCGAACCTCGCCCGTTCTCGAAGGTGTGAACGCTGAGCTCTGGGCAGGGGGCATGCTGTCCACGGGAAGCTCACTCGTGCTCATCGACACCGGTGGCGGAACAGCCGAGTTCTGGCACTCCGTTGACGGCCGGGACTGGCTCGCGACGGAGAACTCGCCCGAGGTAAATCCGAGCGCGATCGGCGCAGCCTCACACGACGGAACGCTCGTCGTCGCCTCGCTTCTGGGTGAGCGACCTGGTTTCCGTCTCGGCATCTGGTCGTCAACCAACGGCGCAGAGTGGACCCAAGTACACTTCCCCGAGCCCGTCGCTGAGGAGACTCCCACGGTTCTCGCGACGCCCGAAGGATTCATCGTCGCGGCCAGTTCGTCTGGTACCCCCTTCACCTGGGTCTCAACCGATGGCACGACGTGGAGTGAGCTGCCGTCTGACTACTACCTCACGGGAGCGATTGCTCACCTCGATGGTCTCGTCGACATCGGCTCGTCGCGCATTCGCGTCAGCGGACTCGACTGGGGCCAAGCCGCGGAGTGAGTGCGTCCACTACCGCGAGACACGCCCACATTCCGAACGCGATGACGATCGAGTAGACGATCACCCCGATCACGGCACCGAGCTGGCCCGCGATGAGCGCAACTGAGCCCGTCGCCGCCATGCCGAAGCCGTCAGCGAGAATCGCGAGCACGGTTCCCCCCGCCACGACCGCAATCACCGTTCCGATCGCAAACCGGCGCGCGCGATTCGCCCGCTCCCGCGCGCGCACGACCACGGCTGCTCCCGAAGCAACGCCGAGCACCACGCTCGCGATGAGCGCAGCAGGCGAGAGAAACGCCACTCCCGTGCCCAATGCGCCCCACGCCATCACGAAGCCCGCCACCATGCCGTCTGGCCCCGATCGCCGCCCCGCGATCTGCGCAACCAGAAGCCACACAACGACACCGAGCGCGAGACCCCCGACGGAGTTGAGCACGATGCGCCCGCTCGACTCGCTCAGCACGCGCTCGAGACCGAGCATCCACGCGGTGCCGCCCGCCACCAGCAGAGCGACCGCAAGAACGCCGCGAGGAATCGGGATGCTCTCCTGCGCCCGCGCCGCCTGCTCAGCACGCCCGGTCCGCCACGAGAGTACTGCGAGCACCGTGGCCGCCGAGACGTGCGTGGCGAGCACCGCCGCGAAGTCGACCGCGCCGAACACGAGCTGAACGGTGGACGGCACCGCGCTGACGACCGCGCCGAACACCGGCTGATAGACGAGAACGGCCCAGAGTGATGCGATCACTCCCGCCGCTCGTGCCCCGTGCTGCGGGGTAGCGAGAATCGCCACAGAGGCGGCGAAGGCAGCAGCACCGGCGGCGTCAAAGACAACGGCTGCGAGATCGACTGACGATGAGACCACGTCGATGACGACCGACGCTGTCGACGCGATCACTGCGGCGGCGATGGCCGCACGTAGGCGTAACGGCGAACGGGGGGCGACGAGCACGATTCCGCAGGGCACGAGCAGAACGAGCGTCGCGCACACAAGCTGCAGCAACGGGTCACTCATGATCATGGCGCCACTCCCCTCGTTGCCCACAGGTTTCGCTGCACAGAGGCCTGGTTGCCCACCGGCCACGCTGCACACAGGGCCGCACACACGCCAAGGGCGCTACCCCCTTGCGAGAGTAGCGCCCCGGTGTTCCCGCGAACGGGAGGTGCTGAAACGTGCCTACTTGGCGTCGAGAACGTACCCGGCCTCGCCGTGCACGATCGGGTCGATGCCCGCGATCTCGTCTTCTTCCTTGACTCGGAAGCCGATCGTCTTCTCGATCGCGAAGCCCACGATGTAGGCGACGACGAACGAGTAGATCATCACCGCAAAGGCTGCGATCGCCTGCACCATGAGCTGCGTCGCGTCGCCACCCGTGAAGAGGCCGACACCGTTCGCGAAGAAGCCCAGGTAGAGCGTTCCGATCAGACCGCCGACAAGGTGGATGCCCACGACGTCGAGCGAGTCATCAAAGCCGAGCTTGAACTTCAAGTCGACGGCGAGAGCGCACAGCGCACCGGCGATGACACCGAGGAGAATCGCCCAACCAGGCGTCAGCGAGGCACACGCGGGAGTGATGGCGACGAGACCTGCAACCGCACCCGACGCAGCGCCGATTGAGGTCGGCTTGCCGTCGCGGATCTTCTCCACGACGAGCCAGGCGAGAAGCGCGGCAGCAGGCGCAGCGATGGTGTTCATGAACGCGATGGCGGCCACGTTGTCCGCAGCAAGTTCAGAACCAGCGTTGAAGCCGAACCAGCCGAACCACAGCAGACCCGCACCAAGAAGCACAAACGGCGGGTTGTGAGGCACGTGTGCACCCTTGGCGAAGCCAACGCGCTTGCCGAGAACGAGTGCCAGCGCGAGCGCGGCAGCACCGGCGTTGATGTGCACCGCGGTGCCACCCGCGAAGTCGATGGCGCCAGCGCCGAAGACTTCTTGCATGCCGTAGGTGATCCAGCCACCGTTCGAGAACGAGCCGTCTTCAGCGAGCGAGAAGTTGAAGACCCAGCTGGCCACGGGGAAGTAAACGAGCGTCGCCCACACTCCGGCGAAGATCATCCACGCACCGAACTTCGCGCGGTCAGCGATGGCACCCGAGATAAGTGCAACCGTGATGATCGCGAAGGTCGCCTGGAACGCCGCGAAGGCGATCGGCGGGTACGCGGCACCCTCGGGAGCTTCGAGCAGGTTCGCGAGGCCAATGGCACCCCAGTCGATGCCGATGACTCCGTCGATTCCAGTGTCGTTGGCGAACGTGATCGCGTAGCCGTAGACGACCCACAGAACACCGATGAGCCCGATCGCGCCGAAGCTCAGCATCATCATGCTGATGACGCTCTTGGCCTTCACGAGTCCTCCGTAGAAGAACGCGAGACCCGGCGTCATGAGCAGAACGAGCGCGGCAGCGAACAGGAGGAAGGCAGTGTTGCCCTGATCCATGTCAAACCTCTCTTACGTGGCAAAGGATGCACCCGGCTCGGGGACTCGAAGTCGGGGCACGAGCCCCCCGGCGAGTTCGGGTACGTGCCCAGTGTTGAGCGGAGAGGTTTCAGCGGAAGTGTCTCAGTGTTTCCCCAGTGTTACGCGACGCGGCCTCGTGTAAACATCGCGTTTCACGGCCACGCGTATTCGCCGCGAGGTCGCCCAGCACGTGCCCGACGACAGTGCTCGCTGACCGTGTAGGAACGGCGAGCTAGCGCACGGCATCCTCGTCGTCGAAGACGTCGGGAATTCCGTCGCCGTCGCTATCGATGCGTTCTTGCTCGCTGCGCCGGCGGTACTGCCGGTTGCGGGTCAACAGCAGCGCACTCGCGAAGAGCGCGGCCAAGAGCGAACCGAGCAGGATGCCCACCTTCGCCACATCGTCGAGCAAGGTGCCCTGCCCGAAGCTCAACTCGCTGATGAGCAGTGAGACCGTGAAGCCCATTCCCGCGAGCAGGGCGAGCCCGAGCAAGTCGATCCACTGCATGCCCTTCGGCAACGCCACGCCCGGCAGTCGTGTGACGAGCCAGGTTGCCAGAAGCACACCCACGGTCTTGCCCACCACGAGGCCCACGATGATGCCGAGAGCAATCGGCCTCGTCACGGCCGCGACGAGGCCGTCCCAACCACCGACCGCGACACCCGCTGAGAAGAAGGCGAAGACGGGAACAGCTACCCCCGCGCTGAGAGGACGAAAGCGGTGCTCGAATTGCTCCGCAAGACCCATGCGCGGCCCGAGGCCGTCCTCGTCGCCGCCTTTCGCCCGCACCGGGATCGTGAACGCGAGCAGCACTCCAGCGACCGTGGCGTGCACGCCCGACTCGTACATGAAGAACCACACGACGAGGCCAATGGGCAGCAGAACGAACCACGCGGCCGTCGAGCGAATGCGGAAGAACTCTTGATAGCGCTGGGCCACGAAGCCGTAGATGGCGAGCCCGCCGAAGGCCGCGAGCAGATAGGCCGGTTGAACGTCGGTCGTGTAGAAGAACGCGATGATCGTGATCGCGAGCAGGTCGTCAACTACCGCGAGAGTGAGCAGGAACGTGCGAAGCGCGATAGGGAGTGATGTCCCGACGACGGCGAGCACGGCCAGAGCGAAAGCGATATCGGTTGCCACGGGGATCGCCCACCCGTTGAGTGCTTCCGCACCGTCATCAAACGTGAACGCCGTGTAGATGAGCGCGGGCACAATGACACCACCCACCGCGGCGACGACAGGCACAAGCGCCTTGCGCGGATCGCGCAACTCGCCCGCCACGAACTCGCGCTTGAGCTCGAGACCGGCGAGGAAGAAGAAGATCGCCAGCAGTGCATCCGCCGCGAAGTGGCCGACCGAGATCTTCCAGGCGAAGTCGCCGAATGCGAACTCGAAGTACGTGCTGCGCAAGCCGAAGTACGCCTCGCCCCAGCCAGAGTTCGCCACGATCAGCGCGAGCACCGTGGCGCCGAGCAGCAGTATGCCGCCGACGGTCTCGCGACGCAGGATGCGCTCGATCCACAACGACTCGCGATAGCGGCGCTGCGTGTCAGTCAGCGGCACGGGAGGAGTCGGTGCAGACGATGGCGACGAGGTCACAGTGGGGCGCGGTTCGGTCATGAGGCCTTTTTCGAGGGTCGGTCGTGCGAACACTCCCGGTCGACCCGAGAGGCCGACCAGTCTTCCCGGCGCTCCTGGGTTCCAGTCTAGGCGGTGGTGAGAGCGATGAGCCGTGACGTTGCTCTCAGGTACTTCTTGCGATAGCCGCCGGCGAGCATCTCTTCGCCGAACACCTGATCAAGCGGTGTGCCCGTCGCGTAGATGCGCACTTGGGCGTCGTAGAGACGATCGACGAGAGCGACAAGCCTGAGTGCATCTGTCTGGCTGTGCAGAGGCGTCACGTCGCGGAGCCCTACCGCCTCGAGGCCCGAGATGAGCCCGACATAGCGGCTCGGGTGCACGGTGGCGAGGTGTCGAAGCACCGCCTCGAAGTCGTCGACCGTCACGGCCTCCGGTTTTTCGGCGGCGATGCGCGCGGCGAAGTTCTCGTCGTCGAGCGACATGGCGTGACCCTCGATGTCGCGCTTGCGGTAGTCCTCACCATCGATGCGAAGCGTCTGGAAACGGTCGGCGAGAGCGTGAATCTCACGCAGGAAGTCCGCGGCAGCGAATCTCCCCTCCCCCAGCGCATGCGGGGGCGTGTTCGACGTCGCGGCAATGCGCGTTCCAGAGGCCACGAGCTCACCGAGCAGCCGCGACATGACCATCGTGTCGCCCGGATCATCGAGCTCGAACTCGTCGATCGCGAGCAGTGATGCTCCACGAAAGTGTGCAACTGCCTCGCGATAGCCGAGCGCTCCGACGATCGCGGTGTACTCGATGAAGGTGCCGAAGTAGGTGCGGCCCTTCGTGTGATGCCACAGGGCGGCGAGCAAGTGGGTCTTGCCGACCCCGAACCCGCCGTCAAGGTAGATGCCTGGCTTCACGACGACGGCGGGCTTACGCGAGAAGAAGCCGCGAGAGCTGCCCCCACCACCGGAAGCGAACTGCCGCATCGCGTCAACGGCCTCGGCCTGCGACGGGTAACGCTCATCGGGCACGTAGTTGTCAAAGCTCGCCGTGGCGAACTGCGGCGGAGGCACCAGATGGCCGACCAGCTCGGCCGCGGTCATGCCGGGTTGCCGATCGACGAGGCGAGCCGCGACCGTCGTGGGTTCCACCGTCATCCTTTCGCGCCCGCCGAGATGTCCATCGTAACGTTGGCGGGCGTGAGGGCCTGACCAGCGCCCGTGGGCCTTCACGTGCGCAGTAGCGTGAAGGCATGAGTTCTGCGCAGCCGGCGACCAGCGAACCAGCACTGCGGGTGCTGCGTAGCGTCTTTCCCGATGACGGGGTCGTCGTCGATATCGATGACGTGGATGCTCGAGCCGCGCTCCTCGCCCTCTACCAGCCGGAGCGCGCCGAAGTCGTGCGCCTCAACCTCGTCTCGACGCTCGACGGTCGCGCGGCGGGGGCCGACGGTACCTCAGAGTCGCTCACATCGCGGCTCGACCGGTTCGTGCTCGGTGTCATTCGCGAGCTCAGCGACGTCGTGCTCGTCGGTGCAGCCACTCTGCGTCGCGAGGGCTACCTGCGGCCACGCAAAGCCGCGCTCGCGGTGGTCTCGGCGAGCGGAGATCTCACCGGGCACCGCGTGGAAGGCGACGCGGAGCATCCACTTCTCGTGTTCACGACATCAGACGGAGCGGCTGCGGCAGCACGGTCAATGCCGAGTGCCGAGATCATTGTTGTCGCGTCAAGCAGAGCGGGGCGCCTCTCGGTCAGCGCGTGCATCGCTGCCCTTCGAGACCGTGGCCTAGCCTCAATCGTCGCCGAAGGCGGACCGACGCTGGCGGCCGAACTGCTTGCCGAAGGCCTCGTCGACGAACTGTGTCTCACGACGATGCCACGCGTGGGCGGTCCAGCCCTGCCACTGTTCGGCACAGGGTCGCTGCCGGTTATTCCGGCCACACCACAACGGCTACTCATCGCCGACGACGGCGTGTCATTTGGCCGCTGGGATCTTCGCAACTGAGACGAATGGCGGGGCTAGTCGTCACCCTTGGGCTGTGCAGGAAGAACGACCGTGTCGAGCCATCGGCTGATAGCCCGATTCCATCGGTGTTCGTCAGAGTTCCACAGCTTGGTATGGCGTGCCACCGCGAACCGTTCGAGATGAACGAGGTCGGGCCGCTCGGCCGCGAGCGCCACGCTGCCATCACTCGGCACGAAGCCGTCGTCGTCACTGTGCAACAGCAGAATCGGCGTCTGTAGCTCGTGGGCCCTCGCCACGAAGTCAAGGCTCGCGAAGTCGATCGGGGCGTCGTGCCCCACGAGTCGCGCTGCGCGCGGCGAAGCTAGCAACGTCAGCGCAGCGTCTCGCACAGCACTCGGAAGGCCCGCCGCGCTCGCCTGGAATCGCAGCACGCGCACCCAGTCAATGACGGGAGACTCGAGCACGACTCCCGTGACGAGCGCACTGAGCGGCGACCGTACGAGACACTGCAGCACGGTCGCGCCGCCCATCGACCACCCCATGAGCACGATGCGGCGGGCGCCGTGGTCACGGGCGTAGGCGATGGCCGATTCCACGTCGAGCCATTCCTCGGCTCCGAGCGCATAGCGCCCGTCCGGGCTTGAGGGCGCGTCACCATCGTCGCGATAGCTAATGAGTAGCGATGTGAAGCCCGCGCTGCGAAACACGGGGACCGCGCGCAACCCTTCGCTGCGAGTGACGGCGCGACCATGAACCTGAATTACCCAGTCGGTCGTCGGCGATTCGGCGTCAACCCTCCACGCGGGCGCAACACCGAGCGAGGTCTCGACTCCGACCTCGCGAAACGGCACAGCGAGGTCCGCCGGCGTGAGATACCACCACCCCGCCCAGCGTCCGTGGCGGGCGCTCGAGATATCGCCGCGCTGCACCGAGTCGAGCACGCGCGTTACGCGCGTGCCGTCGTGGTTGAGGAGTTCACCAACGCGCGCATGCCCGCGACCTTCGTCAAACCACAGACTGTAACGCCCCGGCGTCGAGGTGTCGGCGGTGCGTGCGAGCACGATCGTGCCCCGCTCTGCGTCTACCTCGAGAATCGTGACGTCGTTGAGCCGCACGCGCGGCGGTGTAATCACACTGCGCGCCACTCTCACCGACATCATGCCCGCAGCACTCGCGATCGCGATCGCAGCGCCCGCGATGGCCCCCGCCACGATGGCGAGCGACATGCCTCGAGACGTCGACAAGCGTTGAGCGCGGGGTCGGCCCCTGGGTACCACGGCGAGTCTCACGCAGTGAACCTAGCAAGTGCGCCTAGCCTGCACACGTGTCCCCCACCACGCCAGCAGCATCGACGGCGCAGGAGGTGTTCGACAGCCTCGTGGCCTCGGTGCAGCGCGCCGAGCTGCGCGATGAGCTCGCGGTCACCGCGATCCCTGCCCCTTCGGGTCTCGCTCCCTACGCTCACGCGCTCGCGGCCGATGTGAATCCCGCGCGGCACGCTGACGACTCAGACCTCGGTACCGGTCGCATAGTCATCCTCTACGACCCTGACTCGCCTGAAGGCTGGGGCGGCTCGGTGCGCATCGTCTGCTTCGCGCAAGCTCCACTCGAGACAGACATTGGACTTGACCCTTTCGTCACCGACGTCGCCTGGTCGTGGCTTGTCGACGCTCTCGCTGCACGGGGAGCCCGGTACACGGCGGCGAGCGGAACCGCCACGAAGGTGCTGTCGACGGGGTACGGAGAGCTCGCCGCACAAGGTAGCGGCGCGCAGATTGAACTGCGTGCCTCGTGGACGCCCCTCGACGCTGACCTCTCATCGCACGTCGAGGGCTGGGCAGAACTGTTGTGCATGGTCGCGGGCTACCCCCCGCAGCACGAGGGCGTGGCGACGCTCACCCCTCGCCGGAGAGACCGTGGTTGAGCCGCTCTTTCTGCCCCCGCGGATGCCCGACCCGGCGCCGCGCCGCGCAGCTACACCACCGCGCACCACAGCGCCTGCGGTGGACACCGACGAGCCGGGCCAGCCTATTGCGCCTCCCGTCGCTCCTGAGCCGTCGCTGCCAGCGGCCGTACCGCTCGAGACTCCGCGGGTAATCGACACCCAGGAAGGCTTCCTCGATGCTGTCACAGCGTTGCGATCGGGTCAGGGCCCCGTCGCCGTCGACGCCGAGCGCGCGAGTGGCTTTCGTTACTCGCAGCGCGCATACCTCGTGCAAGTCTTTCGCCGCGGCTCGGGATCGTTCCTCTTCGACCCCCCCGCGATCGGAGATTTCTCTGCACTGCAGCAGGCGATAGGCCACGAGGAGTGGGTTCTTCACGCCGCAAGCCAAGATCTCCCCTGCTTGCGCGAACTCGGACTCGAGCCTGCATCACTCTTTGACACCGAGCTCGGCGCCCGACTCGCCGGCCTGCCTCGTGTGGGACTAGGCGCCGTCGTCGAGGAAACTCTCGGCCTCCACCTCGCGAAAGAGCACTCGGCTGCGGACTGGTCGACGAGGCCTCTCCCAGAGTCGTGGCTCGCCTACGCCGTGCTCGACGTCGAGCTGCTTCTTGACGTGCGCGACCGCATCGCCGAGCGCCTCGATGCGGCGGGCAAACTGGCGCTCGCGCAACAAGAATTCGCCGCAGTGTTGGCCAAACCCGCTCCGCCGGCGAAAGACGAGCCATGGCGGCGTCTCTCGGGGTTGCACGCCGTTCGCGGCCAGCGGGCCCTCGCCGTGGCGCGAGAACTGTGGCGCGCCCGCGACGCCTACGCGCAAGAAGTTGATACTGCTCCCGGCCGACTTCTGCCCGACGCCTCCATCGTCACGGCCGCGCGCTCTGCACTCACCTCCAAGCGAGATCTTGCCGCGCTCAAAACCTTCGTCGGCAGAGCGAGCCGCTCGCAACTGGACCGCTGGTGGGCCGCGATCGAGCTCGGGCGCACGACCGACGATCTTCCACGCCTCCGCAGTGGTGAGGAGAGCATCCCGCCCCCGCGCGCGTGGGCTGACCGCAATCCTGAAGCAGACCGTCGACTGCGGAGGTCGAAGCTGCGACTTCAGTCCATCGCTGACGAGTTCGAGCTCCCGCTGGAGAACCTGCTGACGCCTGACTCGCTGCGTCGCTTGTGCTGGAACCCGCCGACGGCATTCGACCGGCACTCCATCGAGCTGGCACTCGAAGACCTCGGCGCACGCCCCTGGCAAATTGACGCAACTGCACAGGCAATCGCGGAGGCTTTTGTCGAGGCAAGCCAAGAGCCCGGGGAGCCCTCCGGTACGCCTTCGTAGAAAGACTCAGCCGAGAGCGCTCGCCCAGAACAGCATGCCTAGGCTTGCGGAGACGTGTTCTTAATCAGGGAGGAAGCACCGTGGCTGAACGATCTGAAGTCGTGTTCGTAGATGGGGTTCGAACCCCATTCGGCCGGGCAGGCGAGAAGGGCATGTACTGGGGCACACGTGCCGACGATCTCATCGTGAAGGCCATGATCGGCCTCCTTGAGCGCAACCCATCGCTTCCCAAAGAACGAGTCGACGACGTCGCCATCGCGGCTACGACGCAGCAAGGAGACCAAGGGCTCACCCTGGGCCGCACCGCCGCTATTCTCGCGGGATTGCCGTTGAGCGTGCCCGGCTACGCGATCGACCGCATGTGCGCCGGCGCGATGACGTCCGTCACGACCACCGCCGGAGCGATCGCATTCGGCGCTTACGACGTCGCGATTGCGGGCGGTGTCGAGCACATGGGTCGACACCCGATGGGTTTCGGGGCCGACCCCAACCCGCGCTTCCTCGCCGAGAAGCTCGTCAGCGGCGATGCGCTCAACATGGGCCTGACCGCCGAGCGGTTGCACGATCGCTTTCCCGCACTCACCAAAGAGCGCGCTGACCGCTTCGGCATGCGGAGCCAGCAGAAAGTGGCAGCGGCATACGCTGCCGGCAAGATCCAGCCCGATCTGGTTCCGGTTGCATTGCGGACCGACAGCGGCTTTGGCCTCGCAACCACTGATGAGGGACTCCGGCCAGACACGACCATGGAAGGGCTCGCCAATCTCAAGACACCCTTCCGGCCGCACGGACGCGTGACAGCAGGAAACGCTTCGCCGCTCACCGACGGCGCAACGGTGAGCTTGCTCGCGAGCGCAGAGGCAGCGAAAGAGCTCGGTCTCACGACCAAGATGCGCCTCGTGAGCTTCGCCTACGCTGGCGTCGCCCCCGAAGTCATGGGCATCGGGCCCATCCCCTCGACCGAGAAGGCGCTCAAGAAGGCCGGACTCACGATCGACGACATTGGTGCCTTCGAGCTCAATGAAGCATTCGCCGTGCAGGTGCTGAGCCTGCTCGATCACTTTGGTATCGATGACGACGACCCGCGAGTGAATCCCTGGGGTGGCGCTATCGCCCTCGGCCACCCGCTGGCGAGTTCAGGCGTCCGCCTCATGATTCAGCTGGCCCGTCAATTCGAAGAGCGCCCTGACGTGCGCTACGGACTCACCGCCATGTGCGTCGGGCTCGGCCAGGGCGGAAGCGTCATTTGGGAGAACCCGCACTACACCGGAAAGAAGGCATGACTGTGACGACGAGCGCGATTGCACAGTACTCCCCTGATCAGTTCGCTGAACTGCGAGCGCTGAGCGACGACGAGGTCGTCACGCACAGCTACGTGCGTGACATTCCCCTTCCCAGTGGTGGAACGCTCGCGCTCGTGACGCTCGATAACGGCCGTGATCACACGCGCCCCAACACTCTCGGACCCGAGGGGCTCACGCAGCTCGCGAACGTGCTCGATGAGCAGAAGGCGCGCGCCGCTGCTGGCGAGATTCGAGCGGTCGCCGTCACGGGCAAGCCGTTCATCCTTGCGGCGGGTGCAGACCTGTCGAAGGTCGGCGACATCCCCAGCTATGAAGCAGGCCTCCAGATGGCGCAACTCGGCCACTACGCCTTGGGCAAGCTGGGCGAGCTGGGCGTGCCCTCCTTCTGCTTCATCAACGGACTTGCGCTCGGCGGCGGTGTGGAGATCGCCTTGAACTGCGACTACCGCACGCTCGATTCGAGCGCCGCGGCGCTCGCGTTGCCGGAGGTCTTCCTCGGCATCATTCCTGGCTGGGGTGGTGCGTGGCTACTGCCGAACCTCATCGGTATCGAGAACGCCCTCAAGGTGGTGGTCGAGAACCCGCTGAAGAACAACCGCACCCTCAAGCCCGCCGAGGCTTTCGAGCTCGGCATGGCCGATGCCCTGCTGTCTCCCGCGAACTTCCTCGAAGACTCCATTCGTTGGGCAGATGGCGTGCTGTCGGGTGCGATCAAGGTGAAGCGCCCGCACGAGCCCGGCAAGATCGAACGTGCGGTGAAGTGGGATGTCGCCATCGGCATCGCGCGCAAGACGCTCGAGAAGCGTCTCGGTAAGGTCGCCAAGTCGCCGTACGCAGCACTCGAACTGCTCGCCGCCGCGAAGAGCTCGACCAAGGCTGAAGGCTTCGCCGCCGAAGACAAAGCCCTCGCTGATCTCGTCGCTGGCGACCAGTTCAGAGCATCCATCTATGCCTTCAACCTGGTGCAGAAGCGAGCAAAGAAACCAGCGGGCGCTCCCCAGAAAGAGCTCGCAAAACCTGTCACCAAAGTCGGGGTTCTCGGAGCAGGGCTCATGGCCAGTCAGTTCGCCCTGCTGTTCTTGCGTCGACTGCGCGTGCCCGTCGTCATCACCGACCTCGACCAGGCGCGTGTCGACAAGGGTCTTGAGTACATCCGTGGAGAAATCGCCGAACTCGAAAAGAAGGGCCGCATCGACAGCGATGAGGGCAACCGCCTCCGGGCGCTGCTCACAGGTACCGTCGACAAGGCCGACTTCGCCGACTGCGACTGGGTCATCGAGGCAGTGTTCGAAGAGCTCTCGATCAAACAAGACGTGTTCGCCGATGTCGAGCAGTACATCTCCCCCGAAGCGGTCTTGGCGACCAACACGTCGTCGCTCTCGGTAGAGCAGATCGGGGCCAAGCTCAAGCACCCAGAGCGTGTTGTCGGCTTCCACTTCTTCAACCCGGTTGCAGTGATGCCCCTCATCGAAGTCGTGAAGACCCCCACAACCGACGACGCGACGCTCGCGACGGCCATGGCCACCGCCCAAGCCTTGCGGAAGAACGCGGTGATTACGGCAGACACCCCCGGCTTCGTCGTCAACCGCATCCTTGCGAAGGTTCTCGGCGAGGCCATGCACGCGGTCGAACTCGGCACTCCTTTTGAGACAGTCGTCGAGGCGCAACGACACTTCGGACTGCCCATGGATCCCTTCGTGCTACTCGATCTCGTCGGGCTCAAGGTCGGTGCGCACGTGCTCGACACGCACCACGCCGCCTTCCCCGAGCGATTCTTCGAGTCCGGCGCGCTGCACGAGCTCGCTGAGGCGGGCGTGCTGCTCGACAAGGATTCGAAGGGACAGTCAAAAGGCATCGCCAAGAGGGCGATCGAAATCGTCGCGAAGCACCGACCGGAGGGTGCACAGCCCTACACCGCGGCCGAGCTCACGGCGCGACTCGAAGACGGGCTCGCCGACGAGATCCATCGCATGCTCGACGACGGCGTCGTGGAAGCCGCCGAAGACATCGATCTCTGCATGATTCTCGGTGCGGGCTGGCCCTTCCAGATGGGCGGAGTGACGCCCTTCCTCGACCGTGTGGGCGCATCTGAGCGCGCCTTCGGAGACACCTTCCACCACCCGCCCATCCGCGGTGTGCGCTGAGGCTAGCGGAGGCCTCCGCTGTCGGAGGCTTCCGCTAGTCTCGCGGTCATGACTGGCTCGACTGTCTACTACGTGGCGCAGAGTCTCGACGGCTTCATCGCTGATCGCGACGAGTCGCTCGACTGGCTACTGGCCTTCGGCTTTGACGATTTCCAGCAGCAGTACGACGACTTCCTGGCTGGCGTGGGTGCCATCGTTATGGGCGCGGGTACGTTCCGCTGGCTGGCCGCCGAAGGCGAGCCCTGGGGCTATGGTGGCACCCCGACGTGGGTGGTCGCCCGTGGTGACGTGCCCACCATCAGCGGCGCCGAATTCACCCTGAGCGACGACCCGCTCGCCGCTGTCTCCAACGCGCGTGAGGCTGCCGGGGATCGAGACGTATGGGTCGTGGGCGGCGGAATGCTCGCGTCGAGCTTGCTCGACAGTGGCCAGATCGACCGTCTCCACCTCACAGTGATGCCGGTCACTCTCGGCCAGGGCACTCCGCTACTACCGCATCGTTCGCAACTCGCCCACTGGCAACTCGAGTCAGTCGAACCTATTGGTTCCGCCGGTGCGGTGGAGCTGCGCTACCGAGCGCGTTCCTCCTGAGACACTGTCGCGTCGCGCTCTTCCGGTAGTGGTCGCGCGACGGGAATTCTCGTGCCCAAGACCTGCGCGACGAGACCGCGCGCAATCGCTTGCGACGTCAGACCGACACGTTCGAGAATCTCGTCGCGGCTCGCGTGTTCGAGAAACTCGTCGGGAAGACCCAATTCATCCACGGCGGTATCGACGCCCGCGGCACGCAGATCTTGGCGAATTCGAGTGCCGATTCCGCCGACGCGCACGCCGTCTTCGATGCTCACGAGGATGCGGTGATCCCGGGCCAGGTCAATCACGCTCTGAGGCACAGGAACTACCCAACGCGGGTCGACCACGGTCGCGCCGATGCCTTGCGCTGCAAGACGCTCGGCAACCTCAAGCCCAATCTTCGCCATGGGCCCAACCGTGACGATCAGCACATCTTTGTGAGGCGCCTCGCGCAGCACGTCAACCCCGTCGTCCGTGCGACGAACGGCATCGAACTCCGTGCCCACTGAACCCTTCGAGAACCGCACGACCGTGGGCGCGTCGTCCACGGCAACCGCTTCAGCGAGCTCCTCGCGCAACCGCGTCGCGTCGCGCGGGGCCGCAAGCCGAATGTTCGGTACCACCTGCAAGATCGAGAGGTCCCACATGCCGTGGTGGCTCGCGCCGTCAGGACCGGTAACACCGGCACGATCAAGCACGAACGTGACGCCCGCCTTGTGGAGCGCGACATCCATGAGCACTTGGTCGAACGCGCGATTGATGAATGTCGCGTACACCGCGACGACGGGGTGCATACCGCCGAAGGCCAGGCCGGCCGCAGAGGCGACCGCGTGCTGCTCAGCAATGCCAACGTCGATGACGCGGTCTGGGTGCTTCTCGGCGAGTCGGTGCAGACCTGTCGGCCGAAGCATCGCAGCCGTGATCCCGACGATTCTGGGGTCGCGGTCTGCAAGTTCGACGATCTCGTCGGCAAACACCGACGTCCACGACGGTCGGCTCGCCTGCTCCATCGACTCGCCGGTTTCGGGGTCAATTTGGCCCACTGCGTGGAACTGGTCGGCGACGTCGGCGAGAGCAGGCTCGTACCCCTTGCCCTTCTGTGTGATCGCGTGAACGATCACGGGGGCGCTGTACTCCTTGGCCTGGCGAAGAGCACGCTCGACGTCTTTGAGGTCGTGACCGTCGATCGGACCGATGTACTTGATGTCGAGGTTGCTGTAGAGCGCTTCGTTGTTCGTGAAGCGTGAAAGGAAGCCGTGCAGACCGCCGCGCACACCGCGATACACCGCACGCCCTGGCGCGCCCAGGTATCCGAACGCTCGCTCGGTACCGCGGCGGAAACGGTAGTACGTGCGACGCGTGCGCACCGTGGAGAGGAATCGGGCCATGCCGCCGATAGTCGGAGCGTACGAGCGACCGTTGTCATTGACCACGATGACGAGATTGCGGCTGTTGTCGTCGCTGATGTTGTTGAGGGCCTCCCACGTCATGCCGCCGGTCAGCGCGCCGTCGCCGACCACGGCCACGACGTAGCGGTCGTCTTGACCAGTCATGGCGAAGGCGCGAGAAATGCCATCAGCCCAGCTCAGAGAGCTCGAGGCGTGCGAACTCTCGACGATGTCGTGCTCGCTCTCGGAGCGCTGCGGATAGCCCGCCAGCCCGCCCTTCTGACGCAACCGCGAGAAGTCTTGCCGACCCGTCAGCAGCTTGTGTACGTACGACTGATGACCGGTGTCCCACACGATCGCGTCGCGGGGAGAATCGAAGACGCGATGGATGCCCAGCGTCAGCTCAACGACGCCCAGGTTGGGCCCCAAGTGACCGCCCGTCTTGGAGACCTCGGCGACGAGAAAACGTCGCACCTCATCAGCGAGTTCAGAGAGCTCTTGGGGGCTGAGGCGGTCAAGATCGCGAGGGCCGCCGATGGACTCCAGCACTGTCATTCCGACACTCTACGCGTCGTCGGGGACGACTTCCTGGCCCCTCGCCGGGGCGGTGCTGACCGTTCGCTGAAGCGGGTTCGCGACACAGAATGGCCCGTCGTCGAACAATCGACGACGGGCCATGTCAGCGGCGAAGACGTCGGTTCACACCAGGCTGCGGAGCACGTACTGCAAGATGCCGCCGTTACGGTAGTAGTCGGCCTCGGCCGGAGTGTCGATGCGCACGACAGCGTCGAACTCGATTGGCGTCTTGCCCGCCGGCGAGTGCTCGCTCGGCGTCGCGGTGACGCGAACAGTGCGCGGCGTCGTGCCCTCGTTGAGCGTCTCGATTCCGGCGATCGAGACGATCTCGGTCCCATCCAGCCCGAGGCTCTCTGCGCTCTCCCCGGCGGGGAACTGCAGCGGAACGACGCCCATGCCAATGAGGTTCGAGCGGTGGATGCGCTCAAAGCTCTCGGCGATGACCGCCTTCACACCGAGAAGACTCGTGCCCTTGGCGGCCCAGTCGCGACTCGAACCCGAGCCGTACTCCTTGCCCGCAAAGATGACGAGGGGAACTCCCGCCGCCTGGTACGCCTGGCTGGCGTCGTAGATGAACGACTGTGGCCCCTCCGCTTGGGTGAAGTCGCGGGTGAAGCCGCCTTCGACGCCATCGAGAAGCTGATTGCGCAGACGGATGTTGGCGAAGGTGCCGCGAATCATGACCTCGTGGTTGCCGCGACGCGAGCCGTAGGAGTTGAAGTCCTTCCGGTCTACGCCGTGCGCGGTGAGGTACTGACCGGCAGGCGAGTCTGCCTTGATCGAGCCAGCGGGACTGATGTGGTCTGTCGTCACAGAGTCACCGAGCTTGGCGAGAACTCGAGCTCCGACGATGTCGCTCACCGGCGTCGTCTCAAGGGTCATGCCGTCGAAGTACGGGGGCTTCCGAACGTACGTCGACTCCGAGTCCCACTCGAATGTCGCACCGTCGGGGGTGGGAAGCGAACGCCACCGCTCATCGCCTTCGAATACGGAGGCGTACTGGTGGTCGAACATGCCCGTGTCGATGGACGAGTCGATCGTCGCCTGCACCTCGGCCGCGTCGGGCCAGATGTCACGGAGGAAGACGTCATTGCCGTCGCGGTCGGTGCCAAGAGCATCCGCGTCGAAATCGAAGTTCATCGACCCCGCGAGTGCGTACGCGATGACGAGCGGCGGGCTCGCGAGGTAGTTCATCTTCACGTCAGGGTTGATGCGACCCTCGAAGTTGCGGTTGCCGGAGAGCACTGCCGTCACGGCGAGGTCTTTCTCGGCAATGGCTTCGGAGATCTCTTCAGCCAGCGGGCCCGAGTTGCCGATGCACGTCGTGCAGCCGTAGCCGACCGTGTAGAACCCCAGAGCCTCGAGATCGTCGGTGAGTCCGGCCTTCTCGTAGTAGTCGGTGACGACCTTCGAACCGGGAGCGAGAGTGGTCTTGACCCAGGGCTT
>Ga0075012_10000637_pt1 | contig 36607 bp, 32 predicted proteins | sample All_14_2_FD_71474 | JGI IMG/M metagenome (GOLD analysis project Ga0075012, IMG submission 71474) | Freshwater microbial communities in response to fracking from Pennsylvania, USA - Allegheny Zone_MetaG_DW_15 | ecosystem: Environmental > Aquatic > Deep subsurface > Groundwater > Drilled...
GGACCGCGCGGTGGACCCGAACCAGATGTACCTGGCGGCGTATGAATATGTGTTCCCGAACTACGGCTGGGCGGTGGCCGCTACAGCCTTGTTTGTGGTGATTTCGCAGCTCAAGATCAATGTCACCAACGCCTACGCCGGGTCGCTGGCCTGGAGCAATTTTTTCTCGCGCCTGACCCACAGCCACCCGGGGCGCGTGGTGTGGGTGGTGTTCAACACGTTCATTGCATTCGTGCTGATGGAGATGGATGTGTTTGCCGCGCTGGGTGAGGTGCTGGGCCTGTACTCCAACATTGCGATTGCCTGGATGATGGTGGTGGTGGCGGACCTGGTCATCAACAAGCCGCTGGGCCTGAGCCCGCCGGGCATCGAGTTCAAACGGGCCCACTTGTACGACATCAACCCGGTGGGGGTGGGCGCGATGGCGCTGGCGTCGGCGCTGTCGGTGGCGGCGTATCTGGGAGTGTTTGGCCCGCTGGCGCAGGCGTTTTCGGCGCTGATTGCCTTGGGCACGGCGCTGGTGGCTTCACCGTTGATTGCGTGGGCGACGAAGGGCAAGTATTACCTGGCCCGAGGTGGTCCGCAAGCTGGCCCAGCTGCAGGCCCTCATCCCAAGCTTCTCCCAGAGGGAGAAGGAGCGAAGGCAGAGGCGGGTATTTACCAGCGCCTGCAAGTGCACACCTGCGTGATCTGCGAGCGTGACTACGAGGGGCCGGACATGGCCCATTGCCCGGCTTACCAGGGGCCGATCTGCTCGCTGTGCTGCACGCTGGATGCGCGTTGTGGTGACCTGTGCAAGCCGCACGCTTCCTTGACCAGCCAGTGGCACGCTGCGCTGCGCTGGCTGCTGCCGCAGCGCAGCTGGGCATTTTTGGACAAGGGGTTGGGCACCTTCCTGTTGTTGATGCTGGTGATTGCGCCGCTGCTGGCCAGCGTGTTTGGTCTGTTGTACCGGCAGGAAAACCGCTCGCTGATGGCTTCGGTGTTTGATGCCCAGATGTTGCAGGCGTCACAGGCTGCCCTGCAGTCGGGCTTTGTCAAACTTTACGTGGCGCTGATCCTGATCGCCGGGCTGGTGGTCTGGTGGGTGGTGCTGGCGCACAAAAGCCGCCAGGTGGCACAAGAAGAATCCAACCGCCAGACGCATCTGCTGATGCGCGAGATTGAGTTACACCGCCAGACCGACGACGCCCTGCAGCGCGCCAAACAGCTGGCCGAGCAAGCCCGCGCCGCGGCCGACCAAGCGAATCAGGCCAAAAGCCGTTACATCAGCGCCATCAGCCACGAGCTGCGCACACCGCTCAACAGCATCCTGGGTTATGCGCAACTCATGGGCGAAGACGCCAGCATCCCGCCGCACCGCAAGCAGGCGGTGAGTGTGATCAAACGCGGCGGCGAACATTTGCTCTCGCTGATCGAAGGCACGCTGGACATTGCCCACATTGAGGCTGGCCGCCTCACCCTCAACGTCAAATCCATGCCGTTTGCCGATGTGGTGCACGACATTGCCAGCCTGTTTGAACTGGAGGCACAGGCCAAGGGCCTGGTATTCAGTTGCGAGATTGAGGGCAGCCTGCCCGCCGTGGTGCGCGCGGACGAAAAGCGGGTGCGCCAGATCCTGATCAATCTGGTGGGCAATGCCATCAAGTTCACAGCCCACGGCCATGTGGTGATGCGCGTGGCGTATGCCCGCGAGATGGCCGCCATCGAGATTGAAGACACCGGCCCGGGTCTCTCAGAGGCCGAGATCGGCCGCATCTTTGAGCCGTTCACCCGTGGCCAGGGCGCAGGCAGCACTGCGCCGGGCGCCGGGCTGGGGCTGACCATCGCCAAAATGCTGACTGACCTGATGGGCGGTCAAATGACGGTGAGCAGCACGTCGGGTGCGGGGTCAAACTTCAAGGTCAAGCTGTTTTTGCCCGAGGTGCGCCAGATCCAGAGCGACAGCGTGTATTCACCCGCCTCCAGACACCAGAACCGCCTGTTTGTGCGCCGCGCCCGCCGCGCCTATGTGGGGCCGCGTCGTCGGATTCTGGTGGTGGATAACGAGGAAACCGACCGCGACGTGTTGGTCAAACTGTTGCAGCCGCTGGGTTTTGAGATGCGCCTGGCTGCCAGCGGGCACGACTGCCTGGACCTGCTGGCCGCCGGTTATTTGCCCGACGTGATCCTGATGGACCTGGCCATGCCCGGCATTGACGGCTGGGAAACCATCCGCCGCTTGCGCACCCTGTTGGCCGATAGCCCGAACCCTGTTCCCTTCATCGCCATTGTTTCGGCCAACGCCTTTGACCGTGGGCTGGACAATGGCCTGGGCATTCCGAGTGAAGACTTTATTTTGAAACCGGTGCGCCATGCCGACCTGCTGGACTGGCTGGAGCGCCGCCTGAATCTGACCTGGCTGGAGTACCCGAGCGCGCCCGACACCGACGTGGCCCGGTCACCCGCCGCACGGGTGGTGCCGCCCAGGGCGCCGCTGGCGACGCTGCGCGAGCTGGTGGTGCTGGGTTACTACCGCGGCATCCTGAACCAGCTCGACGAGATGGCGCTGGCGCATCCGCACAGCGCCCACCTGGTGGCCGACCTGCGTGAGCTGGCCAAACAGTTCCAGTTTGAGACCATGCTGGGCAAGATTGACAGCCTGAGTCATGAAAAATAACCTGCAAAGCACCCTGCCCAAACCGATGCTGGACCGCACCCTGGACCGGGCCAACAGCGACGTGGTGCTGATCGTGGATGACGTGCCCGACAACCTGGCGGTACTGCATGACGCGCTGGACGAATCTGGCTACACCGTGCTGGTGGCCATCAACGGCGAGGCCGCCTTGCAGCGCGCCGCCCAGGTGCTGCCCGACATCATCCTGCTCGACGCGATGATGCCGGGCATGGATGGCTTCGAGGTGGCGCGCCGCCTCAAAAGTCTGCCGCAAACCGCGCACATCCCGATCGTGTTCATGACCGGCCTGACCGAGACCGAGCACCTGGTGGCCGCGCTGGCGTGTGGTGGGGTGGATTACGTCACCAAGCCGATCAAGCCCAAGGAGGTGCTGGCGCGCATGGCGGTGCACCTGCAGGGCGCGCGTGAAAAACGCCAGGCGCGCAGCGCACTGGACGCCTTTGGCTACGCCAGCATCACCGTGCGGGTGAGCGACGGCAAACTGATGTGGCAAACCCCGCTGGCGCGTGACCTGCTGATGCGCTACTACGGCACCGACGCCCCCGCCACACCGCTGCCGGTGCTGGCCTGGCTGCGCCGCCACGTGGAGGCCAAAGAGGTGCTGGCCGAGCCGCCGCGCCTGAGCATCGAGCAGGGCGCCCACCGGCTGACCTTCCGGCTGCACCAGCAGATTGGCGACAGCGAGGGCGGTGGCGACTGGCTCATCATCATGCAGGAGGTGAGTGATGACAGCGTGATCGAGGCCATCGCGCTAAGCTTCAAACTCACCCCGCGCGAGGCCGAGGTGCTGTACTGGGTGATCAAGGGCAAGATCAACCGCGACATTGCCGACATCGTGGGCAGCAGCCCGATGACGGTCAAAAAACACCTGGAGCGGGTGTTTGCCAAATTGGGTGTGGAAACCCGCACCGCCGCTGCTGCCATGGCGATGCGCCGGATCAAACAGTTGCACCCGCAGTTTGAGGGGTGATGGATGCTGCAGGCCATCATCAGCCGATCGGTGCGCCAGGACGCATAACGGCGTGGCATTCAGCTCCGCGGCTGTCCCCCGGCCCTGCGGGCCTCCTCCTTCATGCCGCTGCGCTGAATGCCACGCCGTCCTGCGTCAGCCAACAAGGTGCGAGCTGTGAGGACTGCATTTTTTTGCCTAACCACAGCTCTGGCGACCGATGACAGTAGGGTGAATGGTGCAGCGGCATCAAGGAGGAGCCCACGCCAGTGGGCGGGGGACAGCCGCGTAAGCATTCGCCCTACTGTCATCGGTCATCACCCGTCATCGGTCATCACCCGTCATCGGTCATCACCCGTCATCGGTCATCACCCAGTGATCCTGCCAAGGACGCAACGCCGTGCAACTCGTCAAGAGGACGCACCGAATGCTTCCATCTGTTGTGTACTCAACGACGATGGCAAGTGGCAATGACCCCGAACCTCAACCAACCGCCGCTTAGCGCTAAGGCGTCGGCCGCCCAATCCCTTGCGTGCCCTGCGCCCGGGCTGACAGATAGGCGTACAGATCGGTGATGTGCGCGCTCACGCGTGGCTCGCCTTGCCAAGCCGGCATGGTCAGCAGGGGCCCCTGGCGTTGCAGGATCTGATCGACCAGCTGGTCCAGCGCGGCACCGTCTTTGCGGGCCTGGTCGGGGGGCAAGGCCCAGTCATAACGCTGCAGGACCAGCCCGACAAAACGGCGCGGACCCATATCGCGCATTGTTGTGAGCAGGTTGGGTGCCTGGCCCATGCCCAGCGCGTCAGGACCGTGACAGGCGGCGCAGCGGTCTTGAAACACGCGCCAGCCGATGTAGACCGAGCCGGGTGCCTGGGCGGCCCGGGCCAGTTCTTGGGCGGGCTGTTTGTTTTCCAGTTCGACCGCGCAAGCTGCCAGCATGACCGCCGTGACGAGGGCGCCGGCATGCCAGGCGCGTTGGGCAGAAAAGGTTTTGAAGAGGGTCATGGTCATCTCCCGGTGGTGTCTGTGGCTCGGCGGCGGGCTGGCGGTCAGTGTAGGGTCAGTCCAGTGCGCCTTGCAAGGTGGTGGCGGGGGCTTCATCTGCGGTGCAAACGCGGTTGCGGCCGGACTGCTTGGCGTAGTACATGGCTTTGTCGGCCAGGTGCAGCACTGTTTTGGTGTCGGTGATGTCGGCCGTGATGGCCACCACGCCCAGGCTGATGGTGAAGTAAACGGTTTGCCCGGCCTCCACGGCGGGACTGAGCTGCACCGCGTGGCGCAGGCGCTCGGCCAGCTGGAGGGCGGCCTCGGTACCGGTGCCGGGCAGCAGCACGGCAAATTCTTCGCCGCCAAGGCGGCCCAGGGAGTCCACGCCACGCAGGACTTCGCGCAGCACCGCCACCAGGTGTTTCAGCACCGCATCGCCCACCACGTGACCATAGGTGTCATTGACCTGTTTGAAAAAGTCAATGTCGAGCATCAGCAGCGACGCCTGTGCGCCATAACGATGCACCCGCGCCAGTTCGGCCTGCAGTTTCTCCAGGAAGCTGCGGCGGTTGTCGGCCAGGGTCAGCGGGTCCTGGTAGGCCATTTCACGCAGCATCAGCTGCTGGTTTTTGGTGTCGGTGATGTCAATGACAAAGCCGCTGAAGTGGGTGGTGCCGCTGTCCCTGCCGGATGCGCCGGGCGTGGCGGAGGTTTTGAGCCAGCGTATTTCTCCCGACGGCAGCCGGAACCGGTACTCACATTCATAGCCCAGGCGGGTGGCGATCGCGCCGTCTGTGATGGTCTGAAATGTGGGCCGGTCGTCCTCATGAATGTGCCGCACGAATTGGGTGTAGTCGGCCAGCAGCACCTCCGGGGCGATGCCGATCAGGGTCTGGCTGTAGGGGCCGACGTAGGTGACCTGAAGGTCGCCCGAGGCCGACACGTCATAGTCAAACAGCATGCACGGAATGGTGCGTGCCAGTTGCTCAAAACGTGCGTTGCTGATGCGCGTGGCGTGCTCGGCTGCCTCGGCCTTGGCACTCAGGCGCGCGGCGCCGCGCTGGTGGCGCCGCAGCGCCCACGATGACAGCGCCGCGATCGTCAGCCACAGACCGATCAGCACCGTGGTGATCACGCGCCAGGAGGCATAAACCGCGGCGGTGTCGCGCGAGGCCACGGCCACAAAGCGGTGGGTGGCACGCAGGTTTTCCAGCCCCACGGTATGGGCCACCGCGATGCGGCTTTTGCCGCTGAGCCCGGTGCCGACGTGATCGGTCTCCGGCAAGCCCGCTTGCAGGTGCTCATGGAAAAACGGAATGTTGAGCGAACGCTGCGTTGGCTGCACCGGCAAGTCGGGCGGGGAGGTGACATAAATCTGCCCTTGGTCGTGGACCAGCGTGACTCGCATGTCACTGGCGTAACGCAAGTCTTTCAACAGCGACTCAAAGTGGCCGGGCGACAGCGTGGCCGCCACCACGCCGCCGAACGCCCCGTTGGGCCGGATGATGGCGCGCGACACGGTGATTGTCCAGACGTTCAACACGGTCTGGTAGGGCGGTGCAATGTGCAGCCACAGGCCGCCTTTGTCGGCCGCTGCTTGTTGAAAGAAGGCGCGCTGCGTAACATCTTGGCCAATCAGTTCGGGGCGGTTGGACAGCTGGCAGATACCGTCGGGGTCCATCACCGCAAACGTTCGCACACCGGGCACCATGTCGGCCACGCGTTGGAGGTGGTCATGGGCAAACGGCTGGAAGCCGTTGGGCGTGCGCCAGCGTTCCATGCTGGCCAGCATGGTGCGCAGCGCCGCATCGGCCGACTGGATCTGGAGGGTCAGCAGCTCGTTGGTGACCCGCGTCTGGGTGCGCAACAGCTCGCGCTCACTGCGATCCACTTCCGCGTACTCGCGCCACTGCGCTGCCGCCATGACCACGCCCAAAGCGGCCAGCACCCAACACAGCAACAGCCATTGCCCTTTGTATTTCTTGCGCAGCGGTGTGGTGTCCGGGTGAGGTGCCATGCCCAGCCTTTGTAACAATCAAACACAGCATAGCGACAACCTATGAACTTGCCTAGCTGTGTTTACCACGTAGGCGAGGGCGTTTCCTTGGATGGGGCACCTTGGCCTGCTCAGCCGCGTCGCAGTTGCGCCAGCGGCAGTTCGGTGCTGCTTTTGATGCTTTGCAGCACGATGTTGGAGCGGATGCTGCCCACGCCTTTGATGCGTGTGAGGCGGCGCAGCACCGACTCGGACAAGTCGTTCAGACTGGCGGCCATGATTTGCAGGATGTAGTCTGACTCACCCGTCACCGCAAAACACTCCAGCACCTCGGGGAAGGTGGCCATCTCGCGCTCGAAGGCGGCGCCCTCGTCATCGCCATGGCGCAACAAGGTCACATAACTGATGGCGCGCACGCCCAGGCCGATTTTTGCCGGGTCCAGCAAAGCCACGGTGCGCCGGATGATGCCGCTGGCGTGCAAGCGGGTGATGCGCCGACTGACCTGCGACGGCGACAGGTGCACGGCCTCGCCCAGTTGCTGGTGGGTGGCATCCGCGTTCTTTTGCAAAGCGTCCAACAGTGCAATATCGAACTTATCCAGCAAAGAATCATCGGAAATAGTGTTTTTCATGCACGGATTTTGCGCCTTTGGCCAAAATTGATCAATATTTTGCAGCCCTGTTGCAGCTAGTTTTGACTACGATTTAGGCCTTGTTCCTCCGCCACAGCCAGCCCCCACCTACCGCACCTGCCATGAATTACACCGCCCCCCAACTCGCTGCCGCCACCCCGGTCACCTTGGCGCACCGCCCCCATGAGGACGTGCAGGCGCTGTTCACCGGCACCTTGTTTGTGGCCTTTGGTGTGCTGATGTTTGGCAATGCCGGCTTGCTGACAGGCGGTACCACCGGGCTGGCCCTGTTGATCCACTACACCCTGGGCTGGAACTTTGGCGCGGTGCTGTTTCTGGTGAACGTGCCGTTTTATCTGCTGGCCTGGCGGCGCATGGGGCGCGGCTTCACGCTCAAAACGGTGTTGGCCGTGGCGTTGTTGTCTGGCTTGGTCACCTTGCTACCCAAGGTGGTCAGTTTTGGGGTGTTGTCGCCGCTGTTCACTGCGGTGATGGGCGGCCTGCTGATGGGCGTGGGCATCTTGATGCTGTTTCGCCACCGCGCCAGCCTGGGCGGCTTCAATGTGCTGGCGCTGTTTTTGCAGGACCGCTTTGGCTGGCGTGCCGGGCGGGTGCAGATGGTGATGGACGCAGCGGTGTTGCTGGCCTCGTTTGCCGTGGTGGACTGGCAGCACGTGGCGCTGTCGGTGTTGGGTGCGGTGATGTTGAACCAGACCTTGGCCACCAACCACCGCAAGGAGCGCTACGTGGCGCTGTAGCGGCAACCTTGCCAGCTGCCCCGGCGCGCCAGTTCGGCGGTAATGCGCGGGGCCAGTTCACTCAGGCGCACGTTCCACGCAGGCGCCAGTTTTTGCGAAGGTGGCACCTCGCTGCCTACACGTTGCAGCAGGATGCGCGGCGACAGGCGCTCAATGAAGTCGGCCAACAGGCTGATGCACTCTTGCTCGCCCAGCAGCGGCACAGCCTCAGGGTTGCGCTGCCAGTCGCGCGCCAACAAGGTGCCGCGCACCACCTGCAGTTGATGGATTTTGAGCGCGTGGATCAGCAGCCCGGACAGCCGTCGTGCGCCATCGAGCATGCTCTCTTTGGATTCACCCGGCAGACCCAGCAGCAGGTGCGCCGTCACGTCCAGGCCACGCTGTGCGGCGCGCTCAATGGCATCCACGCTGGTGGCAAAGTTGTGGCCGCGGTTCACGCGCGCCAGCACCGCGTCATTGCACGATTCGACGCCAATTTCCAGCTCGATGATCTGGCTGCGGGCCAGTTCGGCCAAATAGTCCAGCACGGCGTCGGGCAGGCAGTCGGGCCGGGTGCCGATGGCCAGGCCGCTGATGGCCGGGTGCGCCAGTGCTTCGTCATAACAGGCGCGTAAGCGCTCAAACTCGCCGTAGGTGTTGCTGTAGCTCTGAAAGTAGGCCATGTAGCGCCGCGTGCCGGGGTAACGCCTGCGCAAAAAATCCAGCCCGGCGTCCAGTTGCCCGGTGATGGACTGGCTGCCGGTCAGATACCCCGGGGTGAAACTGGCGTTGTTACAGAAGGTGCAGCCGCCTTTGCCCAGCAGCCCGTCGCGGTTCGGGCAGGTGAAGCCCGCCGCCACCGACACCTTTTGCACCCGCCCCCCATAACGGGTTTTGACGTGGTCGTTCCAGGCGTTGTAGCGGCGTTCGCCAAAGGGGCAGGGCGTTTGTTCGTTCATGAAGGCAGGTTGGGGTAGGTCGCGGCGGCACGCAGTATGCCCGTCAATCGTGGGCACACCGCACACATCCGCGATGTCACCTCCAACTCAGCGACGCCGGGTGGATGCATCGCAGCGGTGCGGTTCATACGCGGCCCGAGGTCCGCGATCTGGGCTGGGTTGGCACTGATATTGCTAAGTTGACCTCAATCAACCTGCTTTTTTTAACGAGGCCTCCATGCACAAACGTACTTTTCTCCACACGTCCATCGTTCTGACAGCAGCTTGCCTTTTTGGCCAGGCGCAGGCGCAGACCACGCCCATCAAGTTCCAGCTGGACTGGCGCTTTGAAGGCCCCAGCGCGCTGTTTTTGACCCCTGCGGCCAAAGGCTACTTCAAGGCCGCCGGGCTGGATGTGACCATTGACGCCGGCAACGGCTCGGGCGGCACGGTCACGCGGGTGGCCTCTGGCGCCTACGACATGGGGTTTGCCGACCTGGCCGCGCTGATGGAGTTCCACGCCAACAACCCCGACGCGCCCAACAAGCCGGTGGCGGTGATGATGGTCTACAACGACACGCCTGCCTCGGTGATGGCTTTGAAGAAGTCCGGCATCAAGACCCCGGCCGACCTGAGCGGTAAAAAGCTCGGCGCCCCGGTGTTTGACGCGGGCCGGCGTGCCTTCCCGATCTTTTCCAAGGCCAACAACGTGACCGGTGTGACCTGGACCGCCATGGACCCGCCGCTGCGTGAAACCATGCTGGTGCGTGGTGATGTGGATGCCATCACCGGTTTCACCTTCACCTCGCTGCTGAATCTGGAAGCTCGCGGCGTCAAGGCCGAAGACGTGACCGTGTTGCCTTACCCCAACTACGGCGTCAAGCTCTACGGCAACGCGATCATCGCCAGCCCGAAGATGGTCAAAGAGAACCCGGCCGCCATCAAGGCGTTTCTGGAAGCCCTGGCCAAAGGCACGAAAGACGTGATCACCAACCCCGGTGCGGCCATTGCCGATGTGAAAGCGCGTGACGGCATCGTCAACGTGCCGCTGGAAACCCGCCGCCTGCAACTCGCCATTGACACCGTCATCAACAGCCCCAATGCGCGCGCGGAAGGTTTTGGCCAGATCAATGGCCCGCGCCTCTCGCTGATGGCCAGCCAGGTGTCGGACGCGTTCAACACCAAGACGCGGGTCAACCCGGATGCGGTGTGGAACGGCAGCTTTTTGCCGTCGAAAGCCGCGCTGGACGTGTTGCCCAAGAGGTAAATCACGGCTTCTTGTCTCGCTGCCCGCCCCTGGTGACCTCGGGGTTGGCGGCCTACTTTTTGATATCACTATGCACAAAGAGCCGTCTCCCTGGTTTGTCGATTTTTCAGACGTGTGGCTGGCCTACAACCATGAATTGCTGGTGGAAAACCAGTTCGCCGTGGAGGCCATCGACCTGAAGGTGCGCCAGGGTGAGTTCATCGCCATCGTCGGGCCCTCGGGTTGTGGCAAATCCACCTTCATGAAGCTGGCCACCGGGCTGAAGATGCCCTCCATGGGCAAAATTTTGATCGACCAGCAGCCGGTGACCGGCCCCTTGAAGATCAGCGGCATGGCGTTCCAGGCGCCCAGCCTGCTGCCCTGGCGCACCACGGTGGACAACGTCTTGCTGCCGCTGGAAATTGTGGAACCCTACCGCAGCAACTTCAAAGCCAAACGCCAGGAATATGAAGAACGTGCGCGCAACCTGCTGCAAAAAGTGGGGCTGGGCGGCTACGAGGACAAGTTTCCCTGGCAGCTTTCCGGCGGCATGCAGCAGCGCGCCAGCATCTGCCGGGCGCTGATCCACGAGCCCAAGATGCTGCTGCTCGATGAGCCGTTTGGTGCGCTGGACGCCTTCACGCGCGAAGAACTGTGGTGCATCCTGCGCGATTTGTGGACTGAACAAAAATTCAACGTGATTCTGGTCACCCATGACCTGCGCGAGAGTGTGTTTCTGGCCGACACGGTGTATGTGATGAGCAAGAGCCCGGGCCGGTTTGTGGTGCGCCGCGAGATCGACTTGCCGCGCCCGCGCGACCTGGAAATCACCTACACCAAAGACTTCAGCGACATGGTGCATGAGCTGCGTGGCCACATCGGCGCCATGCGCCAAACTGGTGCGCCGGTGCCGCAATGACAGACGCAAGGTGATCACATGAACAAAAAACAAATGGAAATCTGGTCGCCCTGGCTGCTGCTGGTGGCGGTGATCGTGATGTGGCAGATCTTGTGCAGCGCATTTGCCGTGTCGGAATTCATCTTCCCCAGCCCGTGGCGCATCTGGACCCAGTTCTGGGAATTTCGCGACACCATCGCCGGGCACGCCTGGCGCACCTTCTGGGTGACGATGGTCGGGTTTGGTATCGCCATTGTGGTGGGGGTGTTGCTGGGTTTTGTCATCGGCAGCTCACGTCTGGCCTATGCCGCGGTCTACCCGCTGATGACCGCGTTCAATGCCTTGCCCAAGGCAGCGTTTGTGCCGATCCTGGTGGTGTGGTTTGGGATTGGCGTCGGTCCGGCCATCCTGACCGCGTTTCTGATCAGCTTCTTCCCGATCATGGTCAACATCGCCACCGGCCTGGCCACGCTGGAGCCGGAACTCGAAGACGTGCTCAGGGTGCTGGGCGCCAAGCGCTGGGATGTGCTGGTGAAGGTCGGCTTGCCGCGCTCGATGCCGTATTTTTACGGCTCGCTCAAGGTGGCGATCACCCTGGCGTTTGTCGGCACCACGGTGAGCGAAATGACGGCTGCCAACGAAGGCATCGGTTACCTGTTGATCAGCGCGGGCTCCAGCATGCAGATGGGTCTGGCCTTTGCCGGGCTGGTGGTGGTGGGGGCGATGGCGATGGTGATGTACGAGCTGTTCAGCGCCATCGAGAAACACACCACCGGCTGGGCGCACCGCGGCTCCCAAAACCATTGATCATGACCATCACCATGACCCCCGAGCAAGCCAGCTGCCAGTTGCGCCGCGCCAACGACGTGGCCCGGCGCGCCATGGCGCAAGGCCATCACCCGTTCGGCGCGATTCTGGTGGCGCCCGACGGCGAAACGGTGCTGCTGGAGCAGGGCAATGTGGACGCTGTCAACCATGCCGAGGCGGTGCTGGCCCGCACCGCGGCGGCGAACTTTGCACCCGATTTTTTGTGGCAATGCACGCTGGTGACCACTGTGGAGCCCTGTGCCATGTGCGCCGGGACGCAGTATTGGGCGCACATTGGCAACCTGGTGTTTGGCATGACCGAGCGGCATTTGCTCGAAATCACCGGCAACCATGCCGAGAACCCGACGCTGGATGTGCCGTGCCGCAGTGTCTTTGCCGCCGGGCAAAAAGCGATTCAAGTGCTGGGCCCGGTGGCCGAGGTCGAGGCTGAAATTGCCGCGCTGCATACCGCTTTCTGGAAAATGTGACTGCCCACCAACGTCTCTAACCCCATCGCTTGGCCGTTTAAACACACTGCGTGTTTGCCTTTCCCCCTCGCCCCCTGGAAGAGGGCCGGGGTGAGGGGCACCGTCGCCAAACCGGATAGCTGCCGCACCTAAACTCGTCGCATGACCTGGCACGCCCAACTCGACATCGACTACACCGTTGAACAGAACCGCACCGTGGCGCGGCACAGTCACACCGGCCCGCTGCGTGTGCTGCAAAGCCTGTACCCCGAGGGCGATGCCACTTGCCACAACGTGCTGGTGCACCCGCCCGGCGGGCTGGTGGGGGGTGACACGCTGGACATGCGCATCAGCGCCAGCGGCTCTGCCCATGGTCTGATCACCACACCGGGTGCCACGCGTTTTTACCGCTCAGCGGGCGAGCTGGCGCTGCAGCGCACCCACATCAGCCTGCTGGATCAGGCCCGGCTGGAGTGGCTGCCGCTCGAGGCCATCGCCTACAACCAGTGCCGGGCTGAAAACCGCTTGACCCTGAACCTGGCCCCGCAGGCCGAGTTCATCGGCTGGGACGTGACCGCGTTCGGTTTGCCCAGCGCGGCGCTGCCGTTTGAGCAGGGCAGTTATCTGCAACACATTGAACTGCCCGGTGTCTGGCTGGAGCGTGGCCTGTTGAACGCGGCGGATGCCCGCCTGATGAACGGCCCGCTGGGGCTGGCCGGGCAACGCTGCATGGCCTCGCTGTTTTTTGTCGCAGGCACCGCGCTGGACCGGCCCCGCCGGGAGCGCGGTCTTGAGCTGGCGCGCGACATGCTGGCCAGCCACAGCTTGTGCGGCACCGCAGGTGCTACCTGCCCCAACAGCCAGGTGATGGTGGTGCGGGTGCTGGCGCCCCTGGTGGAACCTGCCGTCCAACTGCTGCGCCAGGTCTGGCTGGGCTGGCGCGCCCATTTCTGGCAGCTATCCGCCGTGACCCCACGCATCTGGTCCACCTGACGGGGCAACCCAGCGCCTACACTGCAGTTTTGACCCCACCTGAGAGACCCCGTGTGACCTTATGAAATGGAAGATGTCCCCCAATTCGCTGTTTGCGATTTTGCTGCGCTCACCGTGGTGGGTCAGTTTGTTGATTGTTCTGGTCTTTGTGATGCTTTCCGGTGCGCTGCTGCCCGCCGAGTACCGGGTCTTTGGCATCATGGGGGTGTTTCCGTTTCTGGGGATTGGTCTGTACCGCGCGTGGCAGCAGCTGCAGGCGCCCAGCCCGAAACGTGTGGCCTTGGCGCTGGAGCGCGCGGGCACGATGCCCTGGCGGGATTTTTCGGCGGTGCTGCAGCAAGCGTACAAGCGCCAGGGATATGACGTGACCCTGCTGGGTGGCCCGGCGGCCGACCTCAAGCTCAGCTTGTCCGGCCGCACCACCCTGGTGAGCTGCAAGCGCTGGAAAGCCGCCAACCACGGGGTTGAGGCCTTGCGTGAGCTGGTGGCGGCGCAACAGACGCTGGCGGCTGATCAGTGCAGCTACATCAGCCTGGGGGCGGTGTCTGAGCAGGCGCAGCGTTTTGCCAGGGACAACGGCATCACGCTGGTCTCAGGTCAAGCGCTGGCGCAACTGATTCTGAGCGATGTGTGAACCCGGCTCGCCCTTGGGTCAGCGTTCATGAGGCCCTGGCCTTGTCCCTTGAAACACGCCGTCCTGGCGCTGGCCTGTCTGGTCTTGGCGCCGTCGGTCTGGTCGGCGGCGCTGCTGCGATGCGACGTCACCTACGCGGGCAGCACCCAAGTGTTTGAAACGGGTCCGGTGGCCGACCCGTACCCGGTGCCCTCCCGTGACATGGGCGGGCGTTTCTGGTTCAAACCCGTCATGGTGGGGCAGGGCGGCCGGGTGGACTATGTCAAGCTGTACGCCTACCTGGACACACCCAAGCAGCCGGTGCTGATCCATGAGGCCGTTCACCTGCCGCCGTTTCAGACAGGCGCCACACCGTACGCCTTGACCGGCACGCACCACCTGTACGCGGGCCCGGTGGAACGTGAGCTGATTTACAGCTGCACCTTGCAGGGGGTTCAGCCATGAGCCCGGTCATCCGCGCATTGGGTTACTGCTGGCTGGCGGCGGCGCTGCTGCTGGGGTGCGCCGCAGCGCGTGCGGCGGACGATGCCGCGCCGGTCAGCCTGGTGTTTGTTGGCGACATCGTGCTGGACGACACGGCGGGCGAGATGATTCGCCGTGGCAAGGACCCCTTTGCCAACTTCGCGGACGTGTTTCAGGCGGCGGACATCCGCTTGGGCAACCTGGAATGTGTGGTGGCCACGGTGGGCTCGGCCGGTGCCAAAAACTTCACCTTTCGGGCGCATCCGCGCACGCTGCCCGTGCTCAAGCGCCACTTTGACGCACTGGCGCTGGCCAACAATCATTCGGGCGACTTTGGTCGCGAGGCGTTTGCCCAAATGCTGGGCTTGTTGAAGCAGTCGCAACTGGGCTACTTTGGTGGCGGCCACAACTTGAGCGAGGCGCACACGCCGTTCATCGTCGAGCGCAAAGGCCTGCGTATTGCCTTGCTGGGTTACAACGAATTCATGCCGCGCAGTTTTGAGGCTGATGCCAACGCCCCTGGCGTGGCCTGGAGTGAGGACGAGCAGGTGGTGGCCGACATTCACAAGGCCCGCACGGTCTACCGGGCCGATCTGGTCATCCCGGTGATGCACTGGGGCTGGGAGAACGAACTCACCGCCAACCCGCGCCAGCGCCAGTTGGCCCGCCGGATGATCGACGCGGGTGCCGATGCGGTGATTGGCGGCCACCCGCACGTCACACAAGACATGGAGCACTACCAGGGCAAACCCATCGTCTACAGCGCGGGCAACTTTGTCATGAAAGAAACCGACAACGCGCGCCAGCGCCAGGCTTGGGTGCTGCGCCTGCGACTTGACAAGCAAGGCGTGACCGCCTTCGACACCCGCGTGGTGGCCATCAACCTGGACGGCATCCCGACGCTGTACCCCACCGCTGCCAGCCCGTGCTGGCAACGCGGGCAGGGTGATGTGAGCTTGTGCGCACCGCAGGATTGAGGCCACCCGAAGTACCGCTTCCCTCGCTGATCCAGCCTGTCACGGTCCGCAAGTTGCGGTGAATCCCCTCACGTCGTCCCGGGTTGGCGTCTGTTGTTAATCTTGAAACAGCGTTTTGGCGCCCGGGTCAAACCGCGCCGCACGCACCACACAGTGCAGGAATACCCTTGTAGCGAGGATTAACTAAAGTGACTATATTTACTAATATGTACCAACCGTTTAATCTTGACGTTGCCCAACGCCCCAACAAGCTCGCCCTGATCACCACGCCATTGATCGGCCAGGCTGCGCCCCCACCATGAACCGTTTCAAACCACGATTGACCGATCACCCCCGGGCCAGTTTGTCCGCTTACGCGCCCGCAGAGGCCAGCTTGCGTCGCGCCATGACGCAGCTCCCATGGGGTGACGCCTGTTATCAGGCCCTGGCCGCCGAGCTGCAGGTGGGCATCCTGATCCAGCTTCCCAATTCTGAAATTGTGCTGTGCAACCCCAAGGCGCTTGAACTGTTGGGGCTGACCGAAGACCAGCTGCTGGGCCGAACCTCGATGGACCCCGAGTGGAATGTGATTCACCCCGACGGCACCCCGTTTCCGGGGCCCAGCCGACCGGTGCCACAAGCCATTGCCAGCCGCCAGCCGGTCCGGCATGTCGAAATGGGTGTGTACCGACCCCAGCAGCGGGACCGCGTCTGGCTGCTGGTCAACGCCGACCCGCAACTCGACGCCAACGGCCAGGTGGTGCAGGTGGTGTGTACCTTGTCTGACCTGACCGAGCACCACGCCTCACGCTCGGCCCAAGAGCAGGCCGAGCAGAACCAGCGCATTGCGGAGGCGCTGCAGGAGCGTGATGCCTTTACCCAGGCGATTTTGAATTCGGTCGTGGTGGAAATTGCGGTGCTGGATCAGGACGGCACCATCATTGCCGCCAACGCACCGTGGCAGCGTTTTGCCAGTGACAACCGCTTGCGCTCGGGCGAGTTACCCCGCAACACGGACATCGGCGCCAACTACCTGAGCGCCTGCGACGCTGCGGCCAAAACATCAGCCGGTGAGGCCAATGATGCCGCTGCAGGTATCCGGGCGGTGCTGGCGGGGCGTTTGCCCGAATTTGGTCTGGAATACCCCTGTCACTCCCCAGATGAGCAGCGCTGGTTCGGCATGAATGTTTCGCCCTTGCGTGGCACCCGCCGGGGCGGCGTGGTGGTGTCCCACCGCAACATCACCCGGCGCAAACTGGCCGAAATCGCCCGCCGCAACCAGGAAGTCGAACTGGCCAACGCGCAGCGGCTGGCCCACATCGGCAGCTGGTACTGGGACGCCCGAACCGATGAAACACAGGCGTCCGATGAATTGCTGCGCATGTTTGGTGTGGAGGCCATACCCAAATTTGCCAACCAGCGCGGCGTTTTTTACACCCCCGAGACCTGGCAACAACTCAACGCCGCCGTGCAACAAACCCTGGCCACCGGGGTGGGTTACGACCTGGAGTTGCCGGCCCTGCGGGGCGACGGCAGCGCCCTCTGGATCCAGACCCGTTGTGACCCGGTGCGTGATGCCAGCCACACCATCGTGGCGCTGCGCGGCACGGTGCAGGACATCACCGAGCGTATTGAAACTGCCCGCCAGCTCCAGGCTGAGCAGCAGCGCCTGCAACTGGTCATGGAGGCCACCAACGACGGCTTTTGGGACTGGCATGTGCCCAGCGGCAAGGTCTACCGTTCCACGCACTACTACACCCTGGTGGGGGTACCGGCAGAGGAAGACCGGCAGGATTTCGAGTTTTTCAAACGCACGGTGCACCCGGACGATTTGCCGCATGCGTTGCAGGTCATCCAGGCACATCAACAGGGGCTGCTGCCCAGCATCGAATTTGAATACCGGTCGCCGCCATCGCGCGACAAGTTGACCTGGCTGCGGGTCAAGGGCCGGGTGGTCAGCCGCGATGCCCAGGGCGCGCCGATCCGGGTGCTGGGCACGGTCAGCGACATCACCGAAAAAAAGCTGGCCGAAATCGCCCTGCGCGAGCGCGAGCAGCAACTGGCCCGGGTGATTGAAGGCTCAGACCAGGGTTATTGGGATCTGAACGTGCAAACCCACGAGTTTCATGTGAGCGCCCGCGAGGAAGAGATGCTGGGTTACCAGCCCGGCGAGATGAATGTGGCGCTGGACCATTGGCCCGAACACATTCACCCCGATGACTACGACATGGTGATGCGGTCGATTGCGCAACATGTGGCGGGTGAAACGCCGGGCTCGGAAATGGAGATTCGCCTGAAGACCAAGTCCGGCGGCTGGCGTTGGGTTTTCTCGCGCGGGCGAATCGTGTCGTGGGACGATCAGGGCCAGCCGCTGATGATGTCCGGCACCCACAGCGACATCACCGAGCGCAAAAAATTCGAGCTGGCCCAGCGCGAAGCGGCCACGGTGTTCTCCAGCAGTTATGAGGGCATCATGGTGGTCAGCCCTGACTTGCGCATCCTGCGGGTGAACCCGGCCTTCACCCGCATTTCGGGTTACACCGCCGAGGAGGCGGTGGGGCAGTCGCCGCAACTGCTGTCGTCAGGCAAACACGACGCCATTTTCTTCAGCGACCTGTGGGCTGCTGTCAAGCAACAGGGTTTCTGGAGCGGGGAGATTTGGGACCGGCGCAAAAACGGCGAGCTGTATTCGGCCTTGTTGTCCATCTCGGTGGTGCGCGATGCCCAGGGCGAGTTGCAGCATTACGTGGGCGTGTTTTCCGACATCACCAAGTTCAAGGCCCATGCCGAGGAACTTGACCGAGCCGCCCACTACGACCCCTTGACCGGGTCACCCAACCGCAGGCTGCTGTCAGACCGGCTGGAGCAAGCCATTCACCGGTCCAATCGCTCAGGCCGGTCGCTGGCGGTGTGTTTTCTCGATCTGGATCAGTTCAAGCTCATCAACGACCAGTACGGCGCGCCCGTGGGGAACCGGCTGCTGGTGGGGGTGAATGAACATCTCAAACGCGTGCTGCGCTCTGACGACACCCTGGCGCGCCTGGCGGGTGACGAGTTTGTGCTGCTGCTGTCGGACATTGACTCCTCGGAAGAATGTGCCCAGATTCTGGACCGCGTGCTGCTGGCCGTCAGCAGCCCGGTGGTGGTGGATGACCTCACCCTGACGGTGACAGCCAGCATCGGCGTCAGCCTGTACCCCAATGACAATGTGGATGCCGACACCCTGATCCGGCACGCCGACCAGGCCATGTACCTGGCCAAAGAGGCCGGTAAAAACCGCTACAACCTGTTTGATACCGAGAACGACCGCAAGGTGCAGGCGCACCGCCAGTACCTGGAGGTGTTGCGCCAGGCCTTGAAAAACAACGAGTTTGTGCTGTTTTACCAGCCCAAGGTGGACCTGCTCAGCGGGGCGCTGGTGGGGGCCGAAGCGCTGATTCGCTGGCAGCACCCGCAGCGTGGGCTGGTCAGCCCCGCCGAATTTTTGCCGCACATCAGCGGCAGCGACCTGGAGACACCGTTGGGCGAGTGGGTGATTCAGGCGGCGCTGGCGCAGGCGGCGGCCTGGCACCGCCAGGGGCTGACCCTGTGCGTCAGCGCCAACATCAGCGCGCAACATTTGCTGCAGCCGGGGTTTCATGCCTATCTGGCCAGCGCGCTGGCAGGCCAACCCGATTTGCCAACTACTTGCTTTGAGCTGGAGGTGCTGGAAACCGCCGCCATTGAAGACATGGAACTGGCGGTGAACATCGTCAAACACTGCCGTGAGCTGGGCGTGCACTTTGCGCTGGACGACTTTGGCACCGGTTACTCCTCACTGACTTACCTGCGCAAACTACCTGTTGACACCTTGAAGATTGACCAGAGTTTTGTGCGCGACATGCTGGTGGATGCCGACGACCATGGCATTGTGGAAGGTGTCATCCGCCTGGGTGAAGCCTTCAAGCGGCACATCATTGCCGAAGGTGTCGAGACCCTGGCCATTGCCGCCGAGCTGCTGCGCATGGGTTGCCACCTGGCGCAAGGTTACGGCATTGCCCGCCCGATGCCCGCGGATCAGTTAGCGGCCTGGTCAGACACCTGGACCCGGGAGGCACGCTGGCGGGGCCTGGTTTGAAGCCCCGCAAAGGCCGACCTGGGTGGCCGATGCCAGACATAGCTTGATAACGCAGGGTTGTGAGCCGTTTCTGAGCGTGGCGGCATGCGCATCAACCCCTACCTCAAGGACATCGGTCGCTGCACCCTGGTCGGCGCCGACCCGGGTGACCCCGAGTTGCTCACCGTCGAGCGTGACCAACTTGCCAGCCCCAGCGTGATCGTGGTGGGCGATGTGATGCAGGGGCAACTGTCGCGGCAAACGACACAGCCAATGGACGCTGCGCAGCCTGCGGCACTGACACGACGGGCCTGAGGCGGGATACTCGACCCCGAAGGCATGGATGCCGGGTCGCCTTCCAGCATGACAGCCGTGAGGCAGCCACAAGGCAGCCATCTTTGGTGGCGTTGCCATCAAGGAAGTTAAATCGCCACCATCTGGCGTACGCCATCGGCTTCCATGGAGGCGCCCAGTCCCTGCGCCTTGATGGCGCCGCGTTCCATCACCACGTACTGGTCGGCCAGCTCCTGGGCAAAGTCGTAGTACTGCTCCACCAGCACAATCGCCATGTCGCCCCGGTCGGCCAGCATCCGGATCACACGGCCAATGTCCTTGATGATGCTGGGCTGGATGCCCTCGGTGGGCTCGTCGAGCATCAAGAGTTTGGGGCCAGCCGCCAGCGCCCGCGCAATCGCCAACTGCTGCTGCTGCCCGCCTGAGAGGTCACCGCCACGACGCTGCAGCATTTGCTTCAAGACCGGAAACAGCTCGAACAACTCGGGCGGAATGGGTGTGCCGGCCGGTTTGTAGGCCAGGCCCATGCGCAGGTTTTCTTCCACCGTGAGGCGGGCAAAGATCTCGCGGCCTTGCGGCACAAAACCAATCCCGGCGCGGGCGCGCTCGTAGGGTGTCGCGTTCTGGATGGTTTTGCCGTCGAATTCGATCACACCGGTTTTGATCGGAATCAGGCCCATCAGGCTTTTGAGCAGGGTGGTTTTGCCCACCCCGTTGCGGCCCAGGATGACGGTGACTTTGCCTAATTCGGCGCTCAGGCGCATGTCGCGCAGGATGTGCGAGCCGCCGTAGTATTGGTTGATGTTGGTTGCGGTCAGCATCTGTTTTTATCCTTTTTTTGTTTTAGCCAGCGCTGGCTGGCCGGGTCTCGCCCCGGCGGGTGAATCGCTTTGATTGAGTTTGCCTGCGCGGCCGGCGTCTGCCGGGATATGCGCCCGGCTGCGCACTTACTTTCTTTTGCTTCGCCAAAAGAAAGTAAGCAAAGAAAAGGCGAGCCGAATGCGTCGCCCCGAAGCAAAGCTTCGGGCACGCTGCGTTGCTCGGTCCGGGCGGGGTCTCGCTCGAACTCGGCTTCGCCTCAAACAATCGCGAGCCCTGATCCGCCCAGCCCTGCGCTACTCGCCGCCGCATCACGGCGCAGTGCGCAGCACTGCTCGCCCGGCTGCGCCGGGCATTGCAGCGCTTTGTTCGTTCTGCACGCCCTGGTCCCGAGTGCAAGGTGGCGCAAAGCGCCACGAGCAGGTTTGATTGGGCCCCCTCTGTATGCGCCGAGGAGCACAGCGGCAGGTGGATCAGGGCACGCGATTGTCTGAGGCGATAGCCGAGTTCGAGCGTGACCCCACCTGCCGCGAGCACCGCAGGTTGCCCGTAGCGCAGCGAAGGGACGCAGACAGTGGGGTCGCTTTTCTTTTGCTTACTTTTCTTTGGCGAGACAAAGAAAAGTGAGTGCGCAGTCGGGCGCACAACCCGACACCAGCGCCGCCGGGCGCACAACCCGGTCACAAGCCTAGCGCCCAAGATACACCTCAATCACCCTCTCATCCGCCTGCACTTGCGCCAACGTCCCCTGCGCCAAAACAGACCCATCACACAACACCGTCACGATGTCTGAAATGGTATTGATGAAGCTCATGTCATGCTCCACCACCATCAGCGAATGTTTGCCCTTCAAAGACAAAAACAGCTCGGCCGTGCGTTCGGTTTCCTCATCAGTCATGCCCGCCACCGGCTCATCGAGCAGCAGCAGTTTGGGGTCCTGCATCAGCAACATACCTATCTCCAACCACTGCTTCTGCCCGTGGCTCAAGAAACCGGCCTGACGCGACACGCTGTCTGCCAGGTGGATGGTGTGCAACACCTCGGCCAGACGGTCGCTCTGCACGCTGTCGAGCTTGAACAACATCGACTGGGTGACGGCCTTGTTGGTTTTGAGCGCCAGTTCCAGGTTTTCAAACACCGTGAGCTGCTCAAACACCGTAGGTTTCTGGAACTTTCGGCCGATGCCCATCTGGGCGATCTCGGCTTCCTTGTAACGCAGCAGGTCGATCGTGCTGCCAAAAAACACGCGGCCAGCGTCTGGCCGGGTTTTGCCGGTGATGATGTCCATCATGGTGGTTTTGCCAGCGCCGTTGGGGCCGATGATGCAGCGCAACTCGCCCGGGGCAATGTCCAGGCTGAGTTGGTTGATCGCCTTGAAGCCGTCAAAACTCACGCTTACATCTTCCAGGTACAGGATGCGGCCGTGGGTGATGTCCACCTCACCGGGAACAGCCAGCCGGGAAAAAGCGGCGCTGCGGCCACCCGACTCGGTGTTGCCGGTTTTGGCCGGATGCGCGGCGCGGTAGGCATCCAAGTGGCGCGCGTTTTGCTCCATCAGCTCGGGCGTCATGCTTTGTCTCCTGATTTGGCGGACGCCGTTTTTGCCAGGCGTTTCACCAGACCCACCACACCATCTGGCAGGAACAACGTCACACCAATGAACAACGCCCCCAAAAAGTACAACCAAAACTCAGGGTAGGCCACGGTCAGCCAGCTTTTGGCGCCGCTGACGATGAAGGCGCCCAGGATCGGCCCGATCAGTGTGGCGCGCCCACCCACGGCCGCCCAGATGGCGATCTCGATCGAATTGGCCGGGCTCATTTCACCCGGGTTGATGATGCCGACCTGTGGCACATACAGCGCACCGGCCACGCCGCACATCATGGCCGAAATCGTCCAGATGGTGAGTTTGTAGCCCAGCGGGTTGTAACCACTGAACATGACCCGCGTTTCTGCGTCACGCACGGCCTGCAACACCCGGCCAAACTTGCTGTTGATCAGCCAGCGCGCCATCAAAAAGAAGCCCAGCAGCGTCACGCCGGTCAACACAAAGAGTGTCATGCGCATCTCTGGCGTGGCAATCGGGATGTCCAGAATGCGTTTGAAATCGGTAAACCCGTTGTTGCCGCCAAAGCCGGTCTCGTTGCGGAAAAACAGCAGCATCGCGGCAAAGGTCATGGCCTGGGTGATGATCGAAAAGTAGACACCCTTGATGCGCGAACGGAAGGCAAAGTAACCAAACACAAACGCCACCAAGCCCGGCACCGCAATGATCAGGAACAGCGTGGCGATGAAGCTGTCGGAAAACGTCCAGTGCCAGGGCAGCTCTTTCCAGTCCAGAAACACCATGAAGTCGGGCAGCTCACTTTTGTAGTTGCCATCGGTACCAATCTGGCGCATCAGGTACATGCCCATGGCGTAGCCACCTAGCGCAAAAAACAGCCCGTGGCCCAGGCTCAGGATGCCGGTAAAGCCCCAGATCAGATCCATGGCCAAGGCGCAGATCGTGTAACACATGATCCGGCCTACCAGTCCCACGCCATAGTCACTCAGGTGAAAGATGCTTTCTGAGGGCACCAGCAGATTGAGCACCGGCGCCACCGCGCAAACAACGATCAGCGCCACCAGAAACGCGGCCCAGCCGGTGCGGCTTAGCAGCGGAGGATGAGAAGGAAGTGATACAGGGTTCGATGACATAGTGCGCTCAGTTTTCACGAGACCGAAGAGTGCCAGCGGGGTACAGGCCAGAAACGCCGCGGAACCGGCTTAGCCGGGCCGCTGGCGTTGCCCCCTGCAAGGGGGAAAGCGGCCACACGAAGTGGGCAAGCCGGGGGGTGTTCATACCTCGCGGCCTTTCATCGCAAAAATGCCTTGTGGCCGCTTTTGAATAAAGATGATGATGAACACCAGCACTGCGATCTTGGCCAGTACCGCACCGGCCCAGCCTTCCAGAAACTTGTTCAGGATGCCCAGGCCCAGCGCGGCGTAGACGGTGCCCGCCAGTTGGCCCACGCCACCCAGCACCACCACCATGAAGGCGTCGACGATGTAACCCTGACCCAGGTCCGGACCCACGTTGCCAACCTGACTCAGCGCACAGCCGGCCAGACCGGCAATGCCCGAGCCCAGGGCAAAGGCGTAGGTGTCAATCCGTGCGGTGTTCACGCCCATACACGAGGCAATCGGCCGGTTTTGCGTGACGCCGCGCACAAACAGGCCAAGACGGGTTTTGCCAATCATCCAGGCCACGCTGCCGAGCACAAAAATCGCAAAACCGATGATCACCAGGCGGTTGTAAGGTAGCGACAGATTACCGAGTACCTGCACACCGCCACTCATCCACGACGGGTTTTCGACGCCGACGTTTTGCGCGCCAAACACCGTGCGCACCAGCTGCATCAGCATCAGGCTGATGCCCCAAGTGGCGAGCAGCGTCTCCAGCGGGCGGCCATAGAGGAAGCGGATCACGCTGCGCTCCAGGATCGCGCCCATCAAGGCAGAGGCCAAAAACGCCACCGGCACCGCCGCCAGCAGGTACCAGTCAAACGCGCCAGGCAGGTAGGTTCGGAACAGGCCCTGGACCACATAGGTGGCGTAGGCACCAATCATCATCAGCTCGCCGTGCGCCATGTTGATCACGCCCATCAGCCCGTAGGTGATGGCCAGGCCGAGTGCTACCAGCAGCAGGATCGAGCCCAGGCTGATGCCGCTGAACAGGGCCCCTAGCTTGTCACCCCAGGCCAGGGCCGATTCCACCTGGCGCAGCGCGGCTGTGAGGGCGGCTTTGACGTCCGGCTCGGTCTCGGCCTCCAGCTGCGCCAGCAGCATGGTTTTGGTGTTCGCCTGGCCGCTGCCAGCCAGCAGTTGCGCGGCTTCCAGGCGTTTGGCTTTGTCGGCGCTGCCCAACAGCGCTGCGGCGCGCACCATGCCCAGTTGGTCTTTGATGCTGGCGTTCTGTTCGGTGGCCAAGGCTTTTTCGATCAGTGGCAGCTTGGTTTCGTCCGCATCGCTTTGCAGTTGTTTCACGGCGGCAGCGCGGACCTTGTCGTCGGTGGAAAAGAGCTTGAGTGCTGCCAGCGCGGAGTCAATCTCGCCGCGCATGCGGTTGTTGTTGATGACGTCCTCGGCATCGTCGGGCAGGGTGACTTCGGCTTGGGTGACCGCATCCACCACTTTGTCGCCCTGGATCACCAGAATTTTGTCGCCAGCGATCTTGACCGCATCGTCTGACAGCGCTTGCAGAAACGCCGCCGTTTTGTCGTCAGCCGTGAGCATGGCTTGGCCCAGCGCTTCAACGCGGCTGTCGGTCTCGCCAAGGGTCATGCCTTTCACCTCGTCAGCCGTTAGGGCATGAACCTGGGGGGCGAGCAGCAGGGCGGCGATGGCTAGGTAATGTCGCATGGGTTCTTTGCTTGGTTTTTGTCGGTCAAAGACTTGAAGGCAGTGTTGTGGTGGCCGACGACACTGGGGCAGATGGTTCCGCGAATGTCCCCCGCCCGCTGCGCGGTCTCCTCCTTGATTTCGCTGCACCATCCACCCCAATGTCGTCGTCAGGCGGCACTGTTGGTTGGCTGAATTCGGGGCCCCAAAGGCCTTGGGTCATCCACTCGGTAGCCGACTCAGGACGGCGTGGTACTCAGCGCAGCGGCATCAAGGAGGAGGCCGCAGGCCGGGGGACAGCCGCGGAGCTGAGTACCGCGCCATCCTGAGTTCACACGTAACCCAAGCCCACCTAGGCACCCAACCCAACCGCAACTTACTTCTTCGCCGGCTCGTCAGGCTTGCCCGCATTGCCTTCGATGTACGGCGACCATGGCTTGGCTTTCACCGGGCCGGGTGTCTTCCAGACCACGTTGAACTGGCCGTCGGCCTTGATCTCGCCAATGAACACGCTCTTGTGCAGGTGGTGGTTTTTCTCGTCCATCTTGCTCACGATGCCGCTGGGTGCCTTGAAGGTCTGGCCGGCCATGGCGGCAATGACCTTGTCCACGTCGGTCGTCTTGGCTTTCTCAACCGCTTGCTTCCACATGTTCACGCCGATGTAGGTGGCTTCCATCGGGTCGTTGGTCAAAGGTTTGTCTTTGTGACCGGCAATGCCCTTGGCTTTGGCGTAGTCGCTCCACTTCTTGATGAACTCGGTGTTGGTCGGGTTCTTGATCGACTGGAAATAGTTCCAGGCAGCCAGGTGACCCACCAGCGGCTTGGTGTCTACGCCGCGCAACTCTTCTTCACCCACGCTGAATGCCACCACCGGCACGTCCTTGGCCTTCAGGCCGGCGTTGCCGAGTTCTTTATAAAACGGCACGTTGGAGTCACCGTTGATGGTGGACACCACGGCGGTTTTGCCACCGGCGCTGAATTTCTTGATGTCAGCCACGATGGTCTGGTAGTCCGAGTGGCCAAACGGGGTGTACTTCTCGTCAATGTCGGTGTCTTTCACGCCCTTGGATTTCAGGTAGGCGCGCAGGATTTTGTTGGTGGTGCGGGGGTAGACGTAATCGGTACCCAGCAGCACCCAGCGTTTGGCGCCGCCACCGTCTTTGCTCATCAGATAGTCCACCGCAGGAATGGCTTGCTGATTCGGCGCAGCACCGGTGTAAAACACGTTTTTGGACAACTCTTCACCTTCGTACTGCACCGGGTAGAACAGCAAGCCGTTCATTTCTTCCACCACGGGCAGCACCGACTTGCGACTCACGCTGGTCCAGCAGCCAAAAATCACGTCCACCTTGTCTTGACCCAGCAGCTGCTTGGTCTTCTCTGCGAACAGTGGCCAGTTGGACGCGGGGTCCACCACCACAGGCTCCAGCTTCTTGCCGAGCACACCACCCTTGGCGTTGATCTCGTCAATGGCCATCAGAACGGTGTCTTTCAAAACGGTTTCCGAAATGGCCATGGTGCCAGAGAGGCTGTGCAGGATGCCGACCTTGATGGTGTCAGCCGCGTAGGCGGGCAGGCTTGAGAGGGTGGTCAGCGCGACGGCAGCGGTGAGTGCCTTCAGGGTGAAGCGACGTGAGTTCAAAAGTGACATGTGGGCTACTCCAAAGTTGATGAAACCGATGTCGCTGGACCTGGGCCTGCCCTGGTGTGCAGATTGGGTTTCAGCGATGGAGCAACTTTAGGCAGCCAGGCCGTTTTGTGAAATACGCCTTGTGGCGTATGCCGGGCCGCTACCGCAGGCCCGGTTACTTCAGGCTGGCGACTGGATACTGGCCACACATTGGCGGCCGCGGGCTTTGGCGACATAGACGCTTTCGTCGGCCGCTTTGAGCAGGGCTTCAAAACCGGTCATGTCGCTCTGGCGGGCTGCCACACCCACGCTGATGCTGCCCAGCCAGAAGCTGCTGCCTGCGGGCACACGCAAGGCCGACACTTCGCGGCACACCTTTTGGGCGGTCAACCAGGCGCCTTGCAGGGGCGTGTGGGCGCAAATGATCAGAAACTCGTCACCGCCGAGGCGGCACACCAGGTCATCATTGCGCACCGCGTCCTGCAGGGTATGGGCCAGCTGGCGCAGCACCGCGTCGCCCGCATCGTGGCCACAGGTGTCATTGATCTTCTTGAAGCCGTCGGCATCGATCATCATGCAGGCCAATGGTGTGCCGTGTTGCAGTGATGCCTGCCATTCGCGCTCCAGCACCTGCATGGCCATGCGCCGGTTGGGCAGGCCGGTCAGCACATCGGTCATGGCGATGGTTTCCAGCCGCTGGTTCAGCGCCTGAAGCTCCTGGGTGCGCTCAGCCACGCGGGCCTCCAGGGTCCGGTTCAGCTCAAACAGCGCCCGGCTGCGCTCTGACAACTGGTGTACCAGCCGATGCATGGCTTGCAGCAGCGTGGCGGTGGCGGGGTCGCGGGTTTTCTGGAAGGCATCCATCGCCTCTTGCGCCGGTGTACCGGCCTGGGCCGCCTGCATCAGCCAGGTCATGAGCCGGTCGGTGCCCAGAATGTGAAAAGCCAGCCAGTTCGACAAAAAATTCAGCAGCGCCGTGGCGGCCTCACGGTTGTCGCCCGCCATGCTGGTGTGCATGTGGACCAAATCCGCCAGAAACTGGGCGTGCTCATGGCGGTGGTGCTCGATATGGATGGCGTACACACCGCGCTGCTCCATCAGCGCTTCTTCTTCGCGGAAGTGGTAAATCGTGTAGCGTTTGAGCTCCTGAAACAGCGCCTCGATCTCGGCTGCGCTGGCACCTTGCGGGCGCATCAGGGCATGACCAAACCGGTTGATCATGTCCACCAGGGCATGGTGCTGGTCATCAACCGTGGGCAGCCCGGTCAAAAAACACGGATCCCAACGAAATGCTTTCATCGCATCCTTTTCCTTTATGTGCAGTCCGGCAGTTTAGAGCCCGCATTGTTGCACCAGGACCAGTCAAAATACTGACATGTCTGAATCCTCCCCGCCCCTCAAACCCGTGCCTGCACCGCCACCACCCGCCCAGCCGCGCAACCCGCTGCACGGTGTGACCCTGGAAACCATGGTGACCGCGCTGGCGGACTTTTATGGCTGGGACGGGTTGGCCCAGCGCATCCCGGTGCGTTGTTTTGCGCTGGACCCGAGCGTCAAGTCCAGCCTGAAATTTCTGCGCCAAACGCCCTGGGCGCGCGAGAAGGTCGAAGGGCTGTACCTGTTCATGCTGCGCGAAATTCGCAGAAAAGGCTGATCCGCCCAAGGGCCGCCGGTCGGGGTGCTGGCAGACACCTGTCTTGTGTTCGCATGCGCACAGACACCCTCCTGAGTACTGACGAAGATTGGGCAACATGTTCTGCCCAAGCAGGCCGTGCACGCTCCCACCCAACGGTTTGACAACTCAGGAAACACCATGACACCCAAATTCTTCACCACCTCGCTGTTGGCCTCGGCCCTCTTTTTGGGTCTGGGCCTGGCCCCGGTCATGGCGCAAGGCACGAACACACCCGCCATTGACCGCGCGCAAGAAGCGATCAGCGCCCGCATCCAGCAAGGCATGGCGTCTGGCCACATCACGCCCTCCGAGGCCAGGGAACTGCTGCGCCGTGACCGCGACATCGACCAGCGCGAAAGCCGCTTCAAAGCCAATGGCAGCACCACACCCCAGGAGCGCCAGCAATTGCGCGCCGACGTGGACAGCCTGGGCAACGAAGTGGAGCGCCTGATGATGAACAACAGTTATGTTCAGCCACCGGCCAACAACGCGGGCACCACCACCGGCATCGACAACCGCCAGCAAAACATCAGCCAGCGCATTGATGAGGGCGTGCGTTCTGGCCGCATCACCCAGCGCGAAGCGCGCAGCTTGCACAGAAGCGAGCGCGAGATCGCTCGCCACGAAGTTGCCTACAAGCGCGACGGTGTCGTGACCCCGCAAGAACGCCGCCAATTGCGTGAAGAACTGGTCCGGTTGAATGACGAGGTGAACCGGATGATGCGCAACGACCGCGGCGACCGCAACAGTTACAACCAGCAGCGTTGATCACGCGGCGGGTGGGCGTGGCAATTCCAGTCGGCCACCCGCGCGGCGCTCAGAGCGTCTCAAGCCGTTGGCGGGTCTGCTGCGCCTGGGCTTGCAGCGCCGCCAGTTCCTCAGGCGGCATCTTGGCCAGCTGGCGGTAAACCATGCCAATGCGCGGGTTGCTTTTGAGTTTGTCGGCGTTGCGCTGGTAAAAGTCCCAATACAGCGCGTTGAACGGGCAGGCGGTGTCGCCCAGGCGCTGCTTTTTGTCATAAGCGCAGCCCTTGCAGTAGTCGCTCATGCGGTCGATGTAGGCGGCGCTTGACACATAGGGTTTGGTGGCCAGCAGGCCGCCGTCGGCAAACTGGCTCATGCCCAGCGTGTTGGGCAGCTCCACCCATTCAAACGCGTCGATGTAAACCCCCAGGTACCAGCGGTGCAGCGCCTGCACATCCAGCCCAGCCAGCAGCGCAAAGTTGCCAATCACCATCAGCCGCTGGATGTGATGCGCGTGGGCGTTGTGCAGCGAGGTGGTGATGGCGGCGGCCAGGCAGTTCATACGCGTCTCACCGGTCCAGAACCACTGGGGTAACGTCGTGGCATGGCCAAAGAAGTTGCGCTCGTCATAACCCGGCATCTGCGCCCAGTACATGCCCCGCACATACTCGCGCCAGCCGATGATCTGGCGGATAAAACCTTCGGCAGCGGCTAGTTCAACGCGGCCCGCGCGCCATTCGGCCTCCGCCCGGTTCACCACTTCACGCGGGTTCAACAGCTTCACATTCAGCGCGAATGAGAGCAGCGAATGAAACAGGCGCCAGGCCTTGCGGCTCATGGCATCCTGATAGTCACCAAAGTGGGGCAGGGCATGGGTGATGAAGTGGTCCAGTTGCTGCAGGGCTTCAGCGCGGTTCAAAGGCCAGCGGAAGTGGTCGGCAGCGGGCTCGCCAAAACTCTCCACGCCTGCGGCCTGGATGCTTTGCCACAGTTTGGCGTGGTCGTGGCGCGGGCGCAGGTCCGGCGGCTCGGGCGGGGTGCCTTTCCAGGGCTTGCGGTTGTCCGCGTCAAAGTTCCACTGACCGCCTGCGGGTTTGTCCGGCCCGTCGATCAGCACCCGGTGGCGTTTGCGCATGTGGCGGTAGAAGGTTTCCATCAGCCAGGGCTTGCGCTCGGCAAAAAGGGTGGCGGCTTCGTGGCGCTGGGTGTAGAAGTGCGCGCTGTCGACCCGCGAGCTGGTGATGTTGATGGCGTCCGGGCTGGAGGCTAGAAAGTCTTTCAGCTGCTGGTCCAGCCGGTATTCATCCGGGTCCTGGTAGTCAAAGACTTGGGGCTGGTAGAGCGCAAATAGCGTGCTCAGGTTGCCGGTCAGGCTCTGCAGATTGGCCGGGTCGTCAATGGCCAGGTAATGCACCCGGTGGCCTTGGGCTTGCAGCTGCCGCGCCATTTCCCGCATGCCGGCAAAGATGGCGATGATTTTTTGTGCATGGTGCAGCACGTAGTCCGTTTCCTGGCGGATTTCCATCAGCACATACACCACGCCCGCGTCAGTGAAAGCAAACCACGGGTGCAGCGGGTTGAGCTGGTCGCCCAGAATCAGGCGCAGGGTGTGAGCAGGTGGGGTGGCGGGGGTGGGGTGGGTCATAGGCAGATCACATGCAGGGTCGGTCATCGGCTCACCATCATCCGCAAGCCGAGCGCCACAAACACCGTGCCTGCCAGGCGGTCCAGCCAGGGGCCCACGCTGGGCCGATGCATCAGCCAGGCGCCAATGCCGCCCGAGAAATAACCCAGCAGGCCAAACAAAACCGCCGCTTGGGCGGTGAACACCAGGCCCAGCAGCCCCAGTTGCAGCGCCACCTGGCCTTGCGATGCCACCACAAACTGCGGCAGGAACGACAGAAAAAACAGCACCACCTTGGGGTTGATGGCGTTGGCAAATAAGCCCTTGAGAAACAGCTTGGTCAGCGAGGTGGCAGCGCCTGAACCGGCATCGATGCGCACCGCCCCCGCATGCCGCAGCGCCTGCAGACCCAGCCAGACCAAATAAGCGCCACCCGCCCATTTCAGCACCAAAAACGCGGTGGGCGATGACGCCACCAGCGCGCTCACGCCCACCACCGCCAGCACGGTGTGGCTCAGGCAACCCAACGCGCAGCCCAGCCCAAAGGCGATGCCTGGTTTGCGCCCCTGCGACATGCCCACGCTGAGCACCATCAGGTTGTCCGGCCCAGGTGTGGCGGTCAGCACCAGAGCAGCCAGCAGAAAGCCCAGAAGTTGTGCGGTGGTCAGCATGGGTAGATCGTACGCGGTCAGGAAGGGCGGATGGTGGCTTGCAAACGCCCGGTTGCTGGCCTGTCGCCCGTCAGATCCGCTGCCACAAAGGCGGGTGATTACTTACCCAGCCACAGCCGCCGGTAGCTGCCGTCAGCGTCATGCTCGCGCATCTGTTTGGCCACGTCAAAGTGGCGCCCGCCGCGCGGGTCGGTGCCCAGGCCGGCGATGTAGAGCCAGTTACCGGTGTTGCTGTACACGTCGTAGTCCACCAGTTGTGATTCGAACCAGGCGGCGCCTGCGCGCCAGTCGCCAGCCAGTTCGTGGAGCCAGTAGCTGGCCGCCACTTGGCGCAGGCGGTTGGACAGGTAGCCGGTCAAACGCAGCTCGCGCATGGCGGCATCGACCAGCGGGGTACCGGTGTAGCCCTGGCACCAGCGCTGCAGGGTGGTCGCGTCGGCGCTGGGGACGGGTAACGGCTTCGGGCTGGGGCTTGATCGCGGCGCTGGCGTTGCTGGCAGTGATGGCAGGTCGCGCTGGGGTTGGGTTGTGTTCCCGCTCATGCCGAACTGCACGGCCTGCCCGCTGAGCAAGCCTTGCGCGTGGTACAGCCGCGCACCATATTTGAGGTGCAACAGGCGAAAGTAGTCGCGCCACAGCAGCTCAAACCACAGCCAGTAGCTGCCGTCGTTGGCCCCAAATTCATCTTCAAAGGCCTTGAGTTCGGCATAAATGGTGCGCGCCGAGAGTGCCCCGCTGGCCAGCCAGGGCGAAAACTTGCTGGAAAAGCCGGTGCCGCTGAGCTGGTTGCGCGTGGCTTTGTAGCTGTGCGGGAGTTTGGCCGCCAGGTAACGCCGCAGATGCGCCAGCGCCGCAGTTTCACCACCTGCCCATTCTGGTTGGTGGTAGGGAAAGGACGAGCGCGCCTCGGGCTCCCCAAAAGTGAGGGCAGCCAGCGCTGGTTGCCGTGGCGGTGAAGGCGATTGGCCTGGGGCTTGAGCTTGAGTCTGGGCTTTGCCTCGTTCCCGGTTTTGTTCGATGAATTGGGTGATGGCCGGGCTGTCCAACTCTGGCAGGGCGGGCAGTGCGGTGGGTTCTGGCAGTGGCGCGGGCGCGGTCAACCCCGCCTTTTCCACCCGCTGGCGAAAGGTGCTGAACACATCGGGCAAATCGCTGGTGGCAAACGGCAGCTGTGCGGGGTCAAGCAGGCTCGATTGCCACACGACATCTACCGTCAACCCAGCCGCGCGCAAGGCTGCAACTGCAGCACGCTCCTCAGGTGCAGCAATGTCTTCACCCACGATATGCGTGGCGCTCAGCGCGCGGCACAGCGCTGGCAGCGTGGTGGCCGGTGGGCCAAACAATTCGAGCAGACGGTTGCCGCGCACTTGCAAACGCGCGGCCAGATCGTCCAGCGCGGCACGCAGCGTGTGTTGGCGGTGCGGCCCCACACGCGCAAACCCCCAGCGGGTGAGCTCCGGCGGGGCGTGGCAAAACACCGGCAGCAGCGTCTGGCCAGTGTGCTGCGCCAGTTGGATGGCGTGCGCCAGCGCCGGTGCGTCAGTCAGGCGCACATCGTTGCGAAACCAGTAAATCACGGGTGCCATGCGGTCGGGTTTGTATCGGTCTGGAAACCTATTTGCCCGCAATTGGCTTCACCCTTGCACTGACCGCTGCGGGGGTGCCCGAGCGGCGGCAGCGTTCGCTGCAATAAACGACCTGCGCCCAATCCCGCTCCCACTTCTTGCGCCACGCAAACGCCAAGCCACACACCGGGCAGGTTTTGCTGGGCAGGTCAGATTTTTTGCGCATTTTCAAGTGGAGTATCCGTCAAACCAAGCCCGCTGCTGGCGCGGGTGGCAGGTCATTGTCAGTCGCCATGGTCAGGGCTTGCCAACATGTGTCCAATCGGTGATCAGTCCCTTGAGCGCTACCTAAACCACCTGTGACTGCGGGGCATCAAACAAACTGATCTGGCGGCCGTCTGCGGCGGGTCTGGGACGGGCGCGACTTGGGCCGCCATCACGCTCTTTGCGCGAGCCGTGTTTGTCGACGATGGCGGCTTTGGCAGCGCGCACTTCGGGCTGCTTGCGCAGGCTGTGCAGGCGGTCTTTGGCGGCGCGGGTGGCGGCGTCCAGCGCCACCAGTGGCAGCGGCCAGGCATCGGGCGCACCGGCGGGGGCATCGGCACTCACGCGCACACCGCAGGCTTGCTGCACGCTCTCAGGCATGCGCCAGGGTTCCAAAATCCAGCTGTCGGGCACGCGGCGCAGCGCCGGGCACCAGCGGCGCACAAAAATGCCTTGTGGATCATGGTCTTGCGCCTGCTTGACCGGGTTGTAAACGCGGGTGGTGTTGATGCCGGTGGTGCCGCTCTGCATTTGCATCTGGCTCCAGTGGATGCCGGGCTCGTAGTCCAGAAACTGGCGCGCCAGCCACTGGCCAACCGGTTGCCAGTGCAGCCACAGCGGGTAGGCGGCCACCGACACCAGCATCGCGCGCATGCGAAAGTTGAGCCAGCCGGTTTCACGCAGCATGGCCACGCAGGCGTCCACCATCGGCCAGCCGGTGCGGCCTTCGGTCAGCGCGGTAAAGTGGACCGGGTTGAAGTCGTTTTCACGCAGACCGTCGTAGCCGCGGTGCAGGTTACGCCATTCCAGCTCGGGCTCAGATTCGAGCTTCTGGATGAAGTGGCAGTGCCAGTGCAAGCGGCTCAAAAAGGCGTCCAGACCTTTGGCGGCATAGGGATGCTGTGCCGCGAGTTGCAAGCGCTTTTGGACGGTGGCCTGCACCACCTCGCGCAAGCTGAGCGCGCCCAGCGACAAGTAGGGCGACAGGCGCGAACAGGCCGTGGGTGCGCTCAAGGGCGACGAGATGCCGCCCCGGTAGTGGCGACAGCGGTGGTTCAAAAAGTCGTCCAGCACAGCCAGACCGACGCTTCGGCCGCCGCGCTGGCGTTGCGGCGGGTCCCAGGCATCCAGCCCCAGGTCGTGCGCGCCAGGCACCGGCTGCGCGGGCCAGGGGCTCGGGTGGAACGCCAGTTCGGGGCAGGGCAGTTGCGGCGCTGCCGTGTGGGCCTGCCAATGGCGCAGCCAATGGTCGCGGCTGGTCAGGCGGCGCACCACGCCAAATTGGGGGAATTCCTGCCAGGTGACACCGTGCGAGCGGCACCAGCGCGCCACGGCCTTGTCACGCGCAAAGGTGACGGCGTTGCCAGTTTCCTCATGCGAACACAGGCGATCAAAAGCTACCAGCGCGTGCAGTTGCGTCAAAACGTCGGTCACTTCGCCGGTGCGCACATGCAGGCGGCCACCGAGCGCTTTGACGCCTTGGGCCAACTCGCGCAGGTTTTCAAGCAAAAACGCGTAATGCTGGTGCGCCGCATCGGGCTGCGCCCACAGGCTGGGCTCGATCACAACCAGGCACAGCACCGGCCCATGCGTGGCCGCGGCATGCAGGGCAGCGTGGTCGTGCAGGCGCAGGTCGCGCTTGAACCAGACGACGCTACACGGCATCGGTTGGGCGTGGATCAGCTTTGGCCCTGGGCTGCGTCAGGTGGTGCATTGGCTTCAATTTCTGCCGCTTCCAGGCCTTTTTCTTCCGGGTCTGGCGGCTGGCTGGCTGCCGACTGCGGGGCGCACATCTCATCGCCGTTCCAGCGTTGGCCGCACCAGCACAGGCCTTCGGCGTTAATCATGCAGGTGCCGGTGCCGCAGCAGCGTGTGTCCTCGGTCATGGTGAAACTCCTTGGGCGGTGTTTGAATGTATTGACTAAAAACGGGTGGCGGGGCTGGCCTCAGGCGGCAAACAGGGCCGCCAGGCACAGGCAGGCCAACACGGTCAGGCGCAGGCGCATGGGCAAATACCAGCCCGGCAGGCTGACGACGCGGCTCAGCCGCAGGTCTTGCCGGTAGTGCGCCAGCAGGCCGGCGATCAGCAGGGTGGCACCCGCCTTGGGCACCATCAACAGTGCCACCCAGCCCAGCAGCGAGGGCACCACGCTCCAGATATACAGCGCGTGATGGGCTCTGTCTTGCAGTTGCGGGTGGGCCATGGCAAAGCCCCAGTGCAGCGCGCCGACAAAGCTCAAAATCACCGCGCCATAACCCAGCAGCGCCCGCGTCCAGGTGATGGCATACGTGGGCTCAAACACGTTGGCCAGTGCCAAAACCACAAACGGAATCAGCCCGCCATATCCCAGCCAGGTGACCACAGAGGGGCTGGAGGTTGAAGAAGTCATGGGCAAAAGAAGGTTGAAAGGGTGCCACATTGTGATGCAAGCGCAGCACCGGAAAAGGCGTTTTGCAGGCAAAACCGGCCCCTGACCACGGCTTTTGCCGGGCCATGCCGACGGCATATGCGCAAACGGTTATCTTCCAGACATTGAGGCCGATGGCACCCGCCCGGCCCACTGAAAGACATGCCATGCCACACGTTTCAACCGTTTCAACCGTTTCCCCAGCACCGCAGCAGGCGCTGCGCCGTGCCACCTTGCGCGCCCTGGGCACCTTGCTGTTGTTGGGCGCCGCCATGTTTTACGCCAACCGGACGCAGGCGCAAGACCCCGCGCCCGGCACTGTGGCGCCTGGCCAGGCGGCGATTTTTGCCGGGGGCTGCTTCTGGTGTGTGGAGGCCGACTTTGACAAGCTGCCTGGGGTGATCTCCACCACCTCGGGTTACATCGGCGGCAAGACGGCCAACCCCACCTACGAAGAGGTGTCACGCCACACCACCGGCCATGCCGAAGCGGTGAAAATTGTTTTTGACCCGGCCAAGGTGAGCTACCGCCAACTGGTCGACCATTTCTGGTACACCATCGACCCCACCACCAAAGACCGCCAGTTCTGCGACTACGGCTCGCCCTACCGCACCGCCATTTTTGCGCTGGACGGGGAGCAACTGGCGCAGGCGCACGCCTCCAAGGCGGCGATCGACAAGTCCAAACCGTTCAAGGAACCCATCGTCACCGAGATCCGTATGGGTACCGACTTCTACCCGGCCGAGGCTTACCACCAAGACTATTACAAGAAAAATGCCGTGCGCTACAAGTTTTACCGCACCAGCTGCGGGCGCGATGCCCGACTGAGCAGCCTGTGGGGTGACCGGGCTGCCAAATAGGCGGAACGGGAGGGTGCAGAGCGATCTAGCCGTCATGGCGAACGTGACCCGCCGTCCATGACTCTTGGTGCACTGTTTGCGCATCCCGTCCGGCAAAACAACCGTCTTGGCAAGTTAGAGCCAGCCGTTCAAACCGGGTGGGCGGTATGCCGCTGACGGCCTTTGCGGCCTAAACTGACTGCATGATGAAGCCCATCC
>Ga0075012_10000642_pt1 | contig 36358 bp, 26 predicted proteins | sample All_14_2_FD_71474 | JGI IMG/M metagenome (GOLD analysis project Ga0075012, IMG submission 71474) | Freshwater microbial communities in response to fracking from Pennsylvania, USA - Allegheny Zone_MetaG_DW_15 | ecosystem: Environmental > Aquatic > Deep subsurface > Groundwater > Drilled...
GCCTCGAAAGACTCCCTCCCCACCCAGTTCTACAAAAGCCTCACCGAAGAGCAGCATTCCAAGATCGTCCTCCCGCTCGACCACCCCCAGCGCGGCTACGTCAGCAACTGGTGGTACATCTGCCCCGAGCAGCGCCTCCACACCTTCTACACCCCAGATCAGCAGGACCTCGTCCGCCAGATTTTTGAATCCCTCCATCATCCCGACCACCGCGAAAAAATGAACTGGCAGGTCCAGAAGGACCTCATGGGCAAAATCAAAAATACACCCTCCGTCGGCTTCTTCGGCACCCCCGCCGATCCCGACTTCGAGTTCATCTACACCGGCCACCACGTCACCCGCCGCTGCCACGCCCACACCGATCAAGGCCTCGGCTTCGGCGGCCGCCCCATCTTCTACGGCAACTTCGCCAAAGCCTTCAACGAAACCAAAGACCACGAAGGCAACCCCTTCTGGTATCAGGGTCTGGTATTCAACGAATTCGTCCAGGCCCTCGACGGCAGGCAGCAGGAAAAAATCCTCGTCGGCCGCGAGCCCCGCCCCGAAAACCCCGCCAAAGTCATCGAAAAACGCAAGACCGACCTCCCCGGCCTCAGCGCCGCCGATCTCAGCAAAGACCAGCAGGCCAAGCTCCTCGAAACCATGCGCCGAATGCTCGTCTGCTTCCGCCCCGACGACGTCGCCGCCACCCTCAAGACCATCCAGGACAAAAACCTCCTCCCCAGCCTCTTCATCTCCTGCTACGGCGGCAAATACGACATCGGTGCGGACAAAGTCTGGGACACCTGGCAGATCGAAAGCCCCGACTTCGTCTGGTACTTCCGCGGCCAGCCCCATATCCACAGCTACTTCCATCTGCCGGTTTAGCCAGAAAAGGTTAAAAAGCAGCGCCAATCAGCGTGTGTTGTGGTTCATCGCGTAGAACGGTTACGATGGAACACACAGGCACGCCAAACAGGCATCAACGCCAGAAGCAGCAGGCCCAGGCATGCCACCCAGAGCCAGATTGTGAACGATTCCCCTTCGTTTTCAGATGATGGCCCACCTTTCGCAGGCGTGGTACGCTTGTAGTCATAGTGCCTGTACTCCGGCAACGCTGCTCCAGGCAATGGCTGGCGGTAGGACAGGCTGGCATCGGAACGCCACCAAGCCTTCAGCGCCCGCATCTGCTCGGGTTCAAGCATGCCTCCCTCCAAGCGCTTTCCCTGAAAGGGCGAATTTTTACCAAGCGCATGATCTAGCGCATAGACCGCATTAAAACTGTTAGGCATGGGACCTGTGGAACCTCCTGCCGATCCGAGTTCCTCATTGGGATTGCGCTCGTCGTCCAAGAAACGCCCGATTTGCTGAATCGCCTCGGGGCTGGCGAGACGCTCCAACGAGAAAAAGTTGTGAATTCTGATCTGTTCACTTCGACTGCCATAGCTAGCCGGAGCATTGCTGGCAGTTTCAATTTCATCGCCAAGCAACTTTGCATGTCCGGGGATCTGAGCGAGTAACTCGCCCGCATGAGCCTTGATACGGGCATTGAGTACTTCGAAATCTTTTTCGGTCAAGGTTTTCTGAAGTTCCGATGCTTCGGATTGTGTTCTTCCCGCATACTGTTGAGCAGAAGCCTTATCGTAAAAATACCATAACTCGCGCAAATCATGTTTTTGGAATGCCACATCGATTGGCGACAAATCACCACGCTGGAGTCGCCCATCGGCCTCCCAACGTCTCGAATCCCGTTGAGGGTCCAGGTCTGAGCCTGAAGCACTTCCTTCCGTCAGCACAACGAGACAAACCGACATTGCAATCCAACAGAAAAATGGTTTCACATTCACGGCTGAAAAAGGAGAAAGATTGTAGTTGGTTTCGTTCAAAATTGATCAGCTGAATTGGTCCACTCCCTCGCTTGGGTCCAGCCCTACCTGTCATCAATCTCATTTCAAAAAAGACACAAAAAAGATGCCAGGCATTTAGTTGATTAACGACTCCTGTTTTTCACCCACCTTTGCCTCCATGAAGTCCGCTCAAACCTCTGATCCCCAGGCTCTCCCGCTCGAAGAGCAGCTTGTTGGCGTAAACGCCAAAACCGGCCTCTATCCCGGCGCGCGTTCTTGGTCCGGCGGGCGGCGGCGTATCCTCGGCAAGGGGCCGCTGGAATCCTACTGCTACCACGTCATGTCACGTACCTGCGGAGGCGAAATCTGGTTCGATGACATCGAGACAGAAGCCCTCCGCCGCATCATCTGGCGCATGGCCGAGTTCTCAGGGATCAAGCTGGTCACCTACTGTCTCATGGGCAATCACTTCCACCTCCTCGCCGAGGTGCCTCACCGGGAAACGTGGTTGCAACGCTTTGAAGGTTCAGAGGGTGAGGCGCAGCTGCTGGAGCACCTGCGCATTCTCTACAGCCGCGCCTACGTGGACCTGCTGCGAGACGAACTGGCGGATCTGCGTGCCCGCGGCATGGCGGCGCTGGCTGGGCAGAAACTGGCCGCGCTGAAGAAGCGCTTCTGCGATCTGTCCTTGTTCGTGAAGGAAGTGAAGGAACGCTTCAGCCGCTGGTTCAACAAACGCCGCAGCCGTCGCGGCACTCTGTGGATGGATCGCTTCAAAAGCGTGCTCGTCGAAGGCAAAGGCGCCCCTCTCCGAACCATGGCCACCTACATCGATCTCAACCCCGTGCGCGCCGGACTCGTCAAAGATCCCAAAGACTATCGCTGGTGTGGCTACGCAGAGGCCCTCGGCGGCAGCCGGAGAGCACAGCGTGGATTGTGCAAAGCGCTGGGTAAGCCTGTGGATGGATGGAAGAGAGCGGGAGCCGCCGAGGCGTATCGCTGCCTGCTGCATGCTGAGGGACGGGAGGTGAAGGACGCGCAGAATGAGAAGGTGATGACGCGCGGTGTGACCGTGGAATCGGCACGAGCGGTGCTTGCGCATAAAGGCAAACTGAGCCCGGCGGAACTGGTGAGGTTGCGCGTGCGCTACTTCACCGATGGCGTGGTGCTCGGCACCAAGGAGTTTGTGGAAGGTGTTTTCGAGTCGCAGCGGGAGCTGTTTAGCCCGAAAAGGAAAAAAGGTGCCCGACGCATGGCCGAATCGGATGCGCCCTTTTACACCCTGCGGCAGCTGCGCCTCAAGCCCTTGGGATGAGATCCTCCAGAGAACATTTCATGGTTTGAAGCAATCTAGCCCTCCCCATCCATGTCCGGCGTATGCAACTCCACGCCATGGACCTTTTCCGTTTCGCGCGGGGTGGTGAGCACCTTATAAATGCACCAGCCAAACAAGGTGGCGGCGGTGCCGACAGAAAGCAGCATGACGATGAGGCCGGAGGTGGTCATAGAGGGAAGAAGTTCAGGGTTCGCAGTTAGTCGTGCTTGTTCAGGCCCTGCTCGGCACGCTGGAAGGCCTTGGAACGGGAGGAAAGGAGCGCGAAGAAGCAGGCAACGACGATCACCAATACCACGCTGAGCTTTGCGGCCAGATTCGCCTCCACCTCTTTGCCGTCCTTCATGCCACCCATGAGATCGACCACATAGGAGGATGCGCTGCCAAAGGTCTTGGTGCTGAGATCAAATCCAAACACACTGGTCAGCACCGTCATGGCAAAAATCGTCAGGAGAAACACCGGGCAGATCCATTTCATGATGACGCCAAAGAAGCGCGGGATGCGGATGGATGCTCCCTGATGCGCCTCTTTCAGGCCGCGCTGAATGCCCCAATGCCAGCCAAAGACAATGATCTGGATGGTGGCGAGAATGAAGATGAGAAAGGTGCCCACCCAGAAGTCAAGCGTATCGAGAGCCTTCAACTCCTTCGTGAAAAAGACCACGAACCCCAGTCCGAGCGTGGTCAGCATTCCGAGGATCGTCACACTCACCTTGCGCCCTACATTCATCGCCTCTTCCAGAAAGGCGATCCCCGGCTGCAGCATGGAGATCGAACTCGTGACCGCAGCAATGAAGAGCATGAAAAAGAAAGCCCCGCCGAAAAACATCCCCAGCGGCATCTTGGCAAACACCAGAGGCAGCACGGTAAAGCCAAGACCAAACGTTCCCTGCCCCGCCACCGAGGCCAGCCCCAGAAAAGCCACCGCCGCAGGCACTGTGATGAGCCCGCCCAGCGCCACCTCGCAGAATTCGTTCGCACTGCTCGCCGTCAGGCCGCTGAGCACCACGTCGTCCTGCTTTCTCAGATAGCTCGCATACACAATGATGACCCCAAAGCCCACGGAGAGACTGAAGAAGATCTGCGCGGCAGCAGCCATCCACATCAGCGGGTTTTTGAGCTGCTGCCATGGGGTGATGGTCACCAGCTTCAAAGCACCACCGCTCGCCGCCACCTTCTGCTCAGCCTCCGTGATGGCCGCCGCACCCACCACTTCCTCCACCACCTTGGCCTCACCCGGCGCTGGCTGCGTCCTTTCGATCTGCACCTTGCTGGGATTCCACATGTAGCCCAGTCCGTTGACCACGTTGTCATTCGGCTTGGCAGGATCAGGAGCCCCCAGCGTCATGACACGCGCCAGCACCATCAGCGCCAGCACGATGAGCACCGGCATGCCGAGGTTGCACATCTTCTCGATGCCCCCGGAAATACCCCTGTAGATGAGCCAGAAGTTGAACACAAAAACGACCAGCAGCCATGGCAGTGCTGTGTTCCATGAGAACGACAGCGCCGAGCCATCCGCAAGTTGTCCGCTCATGGCTTTAAACATCGCCACCGCGTCATCGGTCGTCTTCAAATCCACACTGCCCGTCCAGAACTTCACCGCATAGCCCAGACACCAGGATTCGATGAACACATAGTACATGTAGATCATCACCGGCACGATCACGCCGATGATGCCCACATACTTGGCCCACGGCTTGTTCAAGATGGCCGCAAACGCCCCGGGCGCGGAATTGAAACCCTTGCCGCCCGCATACCGCCCCATCGCCCATTCAGCCCATCCAATCGGCAGTCCGATGATCAAAAACGAGATCGCATAGGCGATCATGAATGCCCCACCGCCATACTGCGCTGCAAGCCCCGGAAAGCGCAGGAAATTCCCCAGGCCCACCGCGCTTCCCGCGACGGCCATGATGACTCCAAGACGTGATCCCCAGGCTTCTTTCTTTTGCGACATAAAAACGAGTGTAGGCAGCACGCCGAACGACAACAAGGTTGGAGTTCGGGAAAGTGCCGTGCGGTTCTCGAAAAAGCAGAACTCGCGCCATCGCGCCGATGTGCGAAATTTTGCCACCTCCATGCGTCCCAGCCGTCTGCCACTCCTGCTTTTCGCCACCGCCCTGCTGGTCATGGTGGGCTCGGTGCTCTGGCTGCTGTGGGAGTCGTATGCGGCGCCCTCCCTCGAGAAGGATGTTTCCCTGACAAAACGCAGCCAGAGCGTCGGCAGCACGGCGGCGCTCGCCGCGATGCCGCAGACACCCGTTCCGCCTCCTGCCACTGCGGTGCCCGCAAAGCCTGCGGCATCCCCTGTCATCGCCACGCTGAACATTCCGGGCTCCATGCCGAATGAGGCGCTGCTGACGTTTCGCACCCCGGAAGCGCTGGCCGCATTTCGCGAGCGCGCCACGGCTCTTGGTCTGGTGGTGCTGGGCTATGATGTGAAGCTGCGCACCGCCCGCGTGCGCTTTCGCGACACGGCAGCTCTGGAGCGCGACCTGAACGTGCATGCGGAGGACTACACGCATGTGGGCCCCAATTTGATCACCCGCATTCCGGGCCTGCCGCCGCCGCCCGCACAGACAGACACGGCGAATGCCGGAGGGAGCGTGCCGTTTCGCAGCCAGGGGCTGGATGCCATCGGCGCCACGAGTGACCGCTCAAACTGGGGCCAGGGTGTCACCGTGGCGGTCATTGATTCCGGCATCGGCAGCCACCCGTCGCTGGCGGGGGTAAAGATCACCCACTACGATCTGGTCAATGACGGCAGCGCCTTCAACGGCCACGGCACCGCAATGGCATCGCTGATCGCGGGCAATGATCCGAATGTGGGCGGCGTGTCACCTGCGGCAAAGCTGCTGGACATCCGTGTGGCGGACGCGAATGGCGAGAGCAACACCGCGCTGGTCTCATCCGCCATCATTAAAGCCACCGACCTCGGTGCGCGAGTGATCAACATCAGCTTGGGCGCGAATGCAGATTCTCCGGTGCTGGATGAAGCGGTGCGCTATGCGCAAAGCCGCAATGTCGTCATCGTGGCAGCCGCAGGCAATGAGCAGCAGACGGCGCTCTCCATGCCAGCCGGGATTTCCGGTGTGCTCAGCGTGGGAGCTGTGGATGCCAATGGCACTCAGGCGTATTTTTCCAACTCGGGCGCGGGGCTGACGCTGGTGGCCCCGGGGGTGGGCGTCGTCTCTGGCTACGCCGACAATCGGCTGGTGATCGGCAGCGGTACCTCGCAGGCCACGGCGATCACCAGCGGAGTCGTGGCCTACCTGCTGGGGCGTGGGTATTATGGGCCAAACATCATCCCGCTGCTCACGCGTACGGCAGCACCCTTGCAAGCACCTGCCACCGCAGTAGGCGCCGGGTTGATCCAAGTGCCCAAGTGAGAGAAGGGAGGCGCATGCGCCTTCTTGACTCCTTGGCCACCTTCTCCTACTTCCCCGATGGCCCGGAACTACACGCTGCACACTGCGCACGAACCCAGCACCCGCATTAATTACAAGGCGGAGCTCAATGAGCAGCAGTATGAGGCCGTCACGAGTCCACCGGGGCAGGCGCTGGTCATTGCAGGCGCAGGCAGCGGCAAGACGCGCACGCTGACGTATCGTGTGGCATGGCTGCTGGACAACGGCATTCAGCCGGAATCGATCCTGCTGCTGACCTTCACCAACAAGGCCGCACGTGAGATGCAGCAACGGGTGCAAGAACTCGTCACTCAAGATGCGACCCGCATCTGGGGCGGCACTTTCCATTCCATCGGCAATCGCATTCTGCGCTACAACGCCGAGCGCCTGGGCTACCGCAAAGGCTTCTCAATCATGGATCGCGAGGACCAGAAGGACCTCATGGAGACGGTGCTCGGCAGCAGCGGCATCGACACCACGACCTACCGTTTTCCCAAGGCGGAAGTGCTGGGAGATATCTTCTCGCTGGCCGACAACACGCTCTGCGAGCTCAAGGAGATCATTCACACGCGCTACCCTTACTTTGAGGAAGTCGCCAGCGGCATCCTCAAGATGCGGACGCTCTATCAGGAGAAGAAACGTGAAACCAACTGCATGGATTTCGACGACCTGCTGGCGCTGACGGTGCAGCTTCTGGAGGAAAACGAGGATTTGCAGGAACGCTACCGCACGCAGTTCGAGTTCGTTCTGGTGGATGAATATCAGGACACCAACAGCCTGCAGTGCCGCATGGTGGAGCTGCTCACCGGGCCGCAGGGAAACCTCATGGTCGTGGGAGATGACGCGCAGTCCATCTACTCCTGGCGCGGGGCGGATGTGTCCAACATTCTCGAATTCGACCAGCACTGGCCTCGTGCCCGCGTGCACAAGATCGAGGTGAACTACCGCAGCGTGCCGGAGGTGCTGAATCTGGCCAATGCAGCCATCGCCATGAACCGTGGGCAGATCCCCAAGAACCTCCTGCCCGCGCGTGAGTCCAAGGGCATGCTGCCCGCGCTGGTCTCGCTGGACAGCTCCTCGGCGCAGGCGGCCTTTGTGGCGCAGCGCATCCTGGAGCTGCAGGACGAGGGAGTGCAGCTCAACGAGATCGCCGTGCTCTACCGTGCGCATTTCCACAGCATGGAAATCCAGATGGAGCTCACGCAGCGTGGCATCCCGTTTCAGATCACGAGCGGCCTGCGTTTCTTTGAGCAGGCACATGTCAAAGATGTGGCCGCGTTCATGAAGTTTGCGGTGAACCGCCAGGATGAGGTCAGCTTCATGCGCATGGTGCGCCTATGCGAAGGCATCGGCAATGTCAGCGCCGCCAAGCTGTGGCAGGAGTGGCTGAAGTCAGACGCGGCCAAGGCCGAAACGATGCCCTCCACTTTCTCGGAGGTGCTCATCCCGATGAAAGTGCCCAAGAAGGCGAAGACCACCTGGGACCAGTTTGCCTACACTCTGGATGAACTCATCGACAAAGAGGGCAAGGCCGCCGCTCCGGCGCAGATGATCCGCAGCATCACAGACGGGGTGTATGAGGACTACATGAAGGCCAAGTTTAAAAACTACGAGCAACGGCAGCAGGATCTGGAGCAGCTCAGCAACTTCAGCGACCGGTTCACCGATCCGCTCGAATTCCTCAGCCAGCTTTCCCTGCTCAGCGGGGTGGACACCGACAACAATCCCGCCCAGCAGGCGCAGCAGGATCGCGATGCCGTGACCCTCACCACGGGGCATCAGGCCAAAGGATTGGAATGGAACGTGGTCTTCGCCGTGTGGCTGGCCGATGGCATGTTTCCGCACAAACGCGCCATCGACGAAGGCGGCGACAGCGCGCTGGAGGAGGAGCGCCGTTTGTTTTACGTGACTGTGACCCGGGCCAAGGATGAGCTGTATCTGACTTATCCCGTGATCAATCATCAAGCGCGTGACGGGGACATCATGATGCGACCGTCACGCTTCATCACCGATCTGCCGAAGGACCTAGTGGAAGTGTGGAATGTGAAGAGCGGGTGGTAGGGAGTGCGCCATCGGTTCTCTTTGGGCGCTCGCCGGAGTGAGCTAAAGCTCACGAGTGCTTTTTGGCTTTCTCAGCCCTCGATATCGAGAAGCTCGACCAAGAAGTGAAGTGTGGCATTGGGCGGGATTCCGGAACCGGGCTGGCCCTGCAGGCCGTAGCCAAGGTAGCCAGGGATTTCGAGTTCGATCATCCCGCCTTTGCCAACCAGCTGGAGACCTTCAGTCCATCCTTTGACGACCTGGTTGAGGCCAAAGGTGATCGGCATGCCGCGCACATAAGAGCTGTCAAAGACGCGGCCGTTGAACAGCCAGCCGTGATAGTTCACGACGACGCGCTGCTGAGGCGTGGGCTTGGCCCCGCTGCCAGCGCGCAGGATGCGATACTTCAGCCCGGACTCTGTGGTAGTAAAGGACTTCGCAGCCTTGGGGCTGATTTCTCCCGCACCTTCCGGCAGCTTGGGGAAAGGCACGGTTTCATCCGCCCGAACCCATCCTGCGAGCACGAGGAGACACCCGATAAGGGCAGCACTGATGGCACGACGACGATGGGAGGAAGGAAGAATACTGGTGGAGGGGAAGTTCATCGGCCAGAACTGGCGTCATGCCCGGCTTTCGTCAAGTATTAGCCTCCAAGGGAGATCCATGACAATGCCCTCAGAGTGAGGGACACCTCCTGCCATCCGCAGCGGCGTCATGATAAAACCTCTGCCTGCATGAATCCCTTTTTTGAACCAAGTCGCTGTAGAGCCGTTCGAATGGCGTATGTCTTCGTGCGGAAGGCCTGCCGGGATTTTTTGGGGGCCGCCGCCCACCGAGGAAACTGCACGGAGATTTCGAATGCTTTGACCGACACTGCAAACCAGGACCATGCCTGACTACAACACCATCAGCACTGAGCAATGGCAGATATTGCTGCCAGATGACTGGATGCAAAAGCCTCAGGGTGGCGGGCCCGGATCGTTCTATTTCGAAGCCAGTGACGGAACCAAAGGTGCCTACATCTCCGTTTTCACCCGCACGGACCCAGAGTCTCCTGCCCTGACGGATCTGGCGACGTGGCGTGATACGGAAATCCGCAACCTGCATGCGATGACTGGCCATCACTGGGAGATCATCGAAGAGTGGCAGCACGATGAAGGCGGCACCGCCATATCTGCGAGCGACTGCCTGGAACGCAGCACGAAGTACCGCATCGTCTGCCTGCGCATGACGCAGTTTCCCTGGCTCGTGCGGGTGAGTTTGCACGACTACGACTGCAACGATTACGAGCTTTCAAAGCAGGCGTTCCTGCCGCTGATTGATTCGTTCGCGCCGAACTGCGCGTAGGAGCGAGAGCGGGCGTTGTCCAGAACGAGCTGAAGCTCGTGAGTACTTTGCTCAGAGCGATGCGGTGGTCATGGCTGCTGCGGCTTCGACCTCATCGACGTAGGGTTCTCCGGTGAGTTTTTCGATCTTCTCGCGATTTTCCTCCTCGCTTAGCGGGGGCTGGTCTTTGCCATCTTTGGCGGCGGGCCCGTGCCAGGTCACATGCCAGGCCATCCTTTTCCAGCCGCCGTCCACCCGCTTGAAGAGGTAGTGCAGCTTGGGCTTCCTGAAGCCGAAACCATCATCGATGGGGCCGATGGCCATCTCGACCTTCAGGGGCTTGGCGGCGGCGACCTGCTTGATTTCGACCGGGGCCTGGGACTTGTCGCCTTTGAGCAAAAACTGATCCTCCTTCTCCTCGGTAAGCCCGTCCCGGTGAAAGACATTGATGGACCAGTCATAGGCGGGGAACGTCTGGGCAATTTCCCACATGGTGGGCTCCTTTTCCGCCGGCAGCTTGACGACATCCTCGATGATCTTTTCCGCCATGGCAGGCCGCTTGACGATGAGGAAGCGCTCCTCCTTGGCCTTTTGTGCCCGTTGAGCGGGCGTGGCGCAGCCTGAAAGGGTGAGCAAACAGCCAGATGCGGCAAAAAGAGTGATCCAAGGGTTCATGTGTTCAGGGACGGGCAATGCCTCGTTAATACAGAAGAATATAGGCCAACCTTTAGGATTAAAAGGCGATCTCTTTGTCACAAGCACTTATTCTTTTCTTATCCGGATCGGTCGGGCCCTCGCTGGGAAGTAAAGGTTTCATAAAAGGAATGAAACTTCCAGCCGCCCCTCTCGTTTAACCCGCCATCGACCCGGACCTCCGGGCTCCCCCCCATGAAAACGCGCCTCTGCCTCCCCCTTGCCTGTGCCCTCCTCGTCACCGGTCTTCAGGCTGACAATGAAGTCTATCGAACCTGGACGGATGCCCAGGGGCGAAAGCTGGAAGCGACCTTCCGCGGCATCGAAAACGGCAACGTCTTCCTCCAAGTCCGCAACGGCTACGTCTATCGCCTCTCGTTGGACAAGCTTTCAGCCGCTGATCAGCAGGCCGCGAAAACGCTGAAGCCTGAAGGTCTGGGCATCCCGTCCGACCCCAATCTGGCCCAAGCCGCCGCGCAGATCGACATGCTGGTGGAGGCGGGGCTGAAGAAGTCGGCTCAGAAGCCGAATCCGCTGGCTTCAGACGAGCAGTTTGTGCGCCGCGTGTTTCTGGATCTGGCAGGGCGCATCCCAACCCGTGAGGAGGCGCTGGAATTCATCAACGACCCCAGTCTATCCAAGCGTGCCAAAGTCATCGACCGGCTGCTGAACTCCGAGGGCTACACCAGCCACATGTTCAACTACTTTGCGGACATGCTGCGCATGGCGGACGTGGCGCAGAAAGCTCGCTTTTACACCTATCAGGACTGGCTGAAGGGGCAGATTGCCGACAATGTGCCGTGGAACAAGATCGTCCAAACGATGATGACGGCGGACGGCAAGCTGCTGGAAAACGGGGCCACCGGCTACCTGCTGCGCGATGCAGGCATGCGGCTGGACAATCTGAGCCTGACCCTGAGCACCTTCATCGGCGCCAATGTGTCCTGCGCGCAGTGCCACGATCACCCCTTTGCCGACTGGACCCAGCGCCAGTTCTACGAGATGGCGGCCTTCTTTGGCGCCACGGAAACCTACGGTGCCAAAGGCAATGCGGGCGGCGGCATGCAGGGCGTGCGCAAGGTGATCGCCTCTCTGGGAGACCGCCGACTGCAGCAGCAGGCGAAAAACCTCGTGCGTGTCAATGCACTGTCCGTCGAAGACACGAGCGCGAACGACTTGAAAATGCCGGATGACTACAAATACCCGGACGCCAAGCCCGGGGATCTCGTCACACCGAAACTCATCACCTGGAGCGACGACAAAACGAAGAAGGCCTATCAAGGTGTGCAGACGACCAAGCATGACGAGCAACTGCGCGAACAGTTCGCCAAATGGATGACCTCGCCGGACAATCCGCGTTTTGCCATGACCATCGCCAACCGCATGTGGAAGCACATCTTCGGTCTCGCGGTCAAGGAGCCCGTCACGGATCTGGATGACCCGGCAGCCAGTGTGAATCCGGCGCTGCTGCACCACCTGGCCAATGAGATGGTGCGCCTGAAATTCGACCTCAAGCAGTTCCTGCGCGTGCTGTGCAACACCCAGACCTACCAGCGCGAGGCCACCAGCCATGAGCTGGCGGACAACACCCCCTATCTCTTCCCTGGCCCGATCCTCCGCCGCATGACCGCCGAGCAGGCATGGGACTCCTGCGCCACACTCGTCGTCGGTGCTGATGTGGACAAATTCAAAGGGCACCGGGGCGAGACCTACGCCAAGGCGATGAACATCGACCTGAGCGGCGGTGTCTCGCCCGACGTCCTCAAAGGTCAGATCGAAACCGCCGTGGCCAGCATGCGCCAGTTTGGTGGTGGCAAGGCCCAGGGCAATCCGAAAAACAAAAAGAAACGCATGATGAGCCAGGACAGCGAGGAGGATCTCACGCTCGCGCCGCCGGTGCGTGACGGACTGGTGCTAGCACGGGCCTCGGAACTGCCGCAGCCGGAGAAGGACCAGCATTTCCTGCGCATGTTTGGGCAGAGCGACCGGCAGATCGCCGACAGCGAGAGCGAAGAAGGCAGCATCCCCCAAGTGCTCATGCTCATGAACGGTGAGGCCCAGCGTGTGATCGGCGAGAAGGATTCCCTGGTGGTGAAAACGGCGAGCGCCCAGAAGACTCCGGAGCAGCAGGTCGAAAGTCTTTACCTCAGCTTTTTCAGCCGCAAACCCCGGACTGACGAGCTGTCCACCGCCGTGGCCGGACTGGGCAACGGCATGACCATACGCGACCTGACCTGGGTGCTGTTCAACACCCGGGAGTTCATCTTCGTGGAATAACCTCACACCCTTTCACCGTCATGAATCTTCACAACCAGCTTGACCCCCTTTCCCGGCGTGCCTTTTGCGAGCGCTGGGCCAGCGCCGCACTGGGCGTCACCGTTCTCCATGGCCTGGGAGGCCGATCGTTTGCGGCAGAGGCAACTGCTGCCGCAGCCCCTTCCGGCCCCGGCTTTGGCAAGGCCAAGAACGTCATCTTCCTGCAGATGGTCGGCGGCATGACGCACATCGACACCCTGGACCCCAAGGACGGCCCTACGCAGGGACCCAAGGCGCCCATCAAGACCAAGGCGAATTTTCAACTGGGCGGCACGATGGAGAATCTCGCCAAGCAGGCGGACAAGATCAGCATCATCCGCAGCATGACTTCCAAGACCGGAGTGCATGCCGCCGGGCAGTATGTCATCCGCACGGGCTATGAGCAGCGCGGAACGATCAAGCATCCAAACATCGGTGCATGGGCGCAGCACTTCCTGGGTTCCAGCCACAAGACGCTGCCTTCCAATGTCTGTGTGAACCGCCAGCCTCAAAACGGCAACGGGTTCTTCCCCTCAAGCTTCTCACCCCTGCCCATCCTCGATCCTGATGTGGGGCTGCAATACTCCAAGAGCGAGGCCACGCCAGAGCAGATGATCAAGCGTCTCACGATGCTGGATCAGCTCGACGCCGGATTCAGAGACCGCTTCAAGACTTCGGAGGTGAAGAGCTACACGCAGTTCTACGACAAGACTGTCAGCATCATGTCCAGCACGGACCTGGAGGCCTTCCAGCTCGATGATGAACCCGAGGCGCTGAAGGAAAAGTACGGCAAGAACAAGTTTGGCCAGGGCTGCCTGCTGGCACGGCGGCTGGTGGAAAAAGGCATCCGCTACATCGAGGTGGCCAAAGGCGGCTGGGACATGCACAACAACATCGACGACGGTCTCGACGAGCACGGTGCCGAGCTCGACGTGGCGCTCTCCGCCTTGCTGGAAGACCTCAAGGAGCGCGGGCTGTTGGAGAGTACGCTGGTGGTGCTGTGCTCTGAATTTGGGCGCGGCCCCAAGATCAATGGCAATGCCGGCCGCGACCATCATCCGAAGGTTTTCTCCACGCTGCTTGCCGGTGGCGGTATCAAGGGCGGCTTCATTTACGGCTCCAGCGACAAGGAAGGCATGGCGGTGGCCGACAAGCAGACCAGCCCGCAGGATTTCCTTTCCACCATTGGCTGGAGCCTCGGGCTGCCGGTTGATGAAGTCGTGATGTCTCCTAGCAACCGGCCTTTTACGGTCGGGGACAAGGGGAAGCCGGTGATGGAGCTGTTTGCGTAGAGTCGCCGGAAGAAAGTACTCGCGAGCTTTAGCTCGCTCTGGATGACGCGCCGCCTCTCCCAGAGCGAGCTAAAGCTCGGGAGTACTTTGTCTGGCCTGAATTCTCCGCAAAGCCTTCCGTATGGCTGGCGTACTCTGAGGCCGCATGCTTTCATCGCGCCCATCCATGACCTCCCGCCGCCATTTCCTTTCTGCCACTTCCGCTGCGTTTGCGGCCTCCTCGTTTCATATCTTCGGCGCGGACCCGGCGAAGAAGTACCGCACGGCGCTGATTGGCTGCGGCTGGTGGGGCATGAACATCCTGAAGGAGGCGATCGCCTCCGGGCGGGTGAAGGTGTGTGCTCTCTGCGATGTGCATGAGGACGTGGCTTCCAATTCCAGTGATGAAGTCAACGGCCTCAACGGAGACGAGCCCAAGCTCTACAAGGACTACCGCGAACTGCTGGACAAGGAGAAGCCGGAGATCGTGATCATCTCCACACCGGACCACTGGCATGCGCTGCAGAGCATCGCTGCGTGCAAGGCGGGCGCGCACGTGTATGTCGAGAAACCCACCGGGCACACGATCAATGAGAGCAAGGCGATGGTGAAGGCCGCGCGCGAGGCGGGCGTGGTGGTGCAGGTGGGACTGCATCGGCGCATCGGCCCGCATCATGTGGAAGCGATGAGATTTCTCAAATCCGGTGCCGTGGGAAAGGTTGGCATGGTGCGCGCCTTTGCCGACAGCAAGGGCGGCCCCGAGCAGGCCAAACCCAACAGCCAGGTGCCCGAAGGCATGGACTGGGAGATGTGGTGCGGCCCGGCGCCAATGCGCCCCTTCAACACCAAGCTGCACCCCGGCGGCTGGCGCAACTTTCTTGACTATGCCAACGGCACCATGGGTGACTGGGGCGTGCACTGGCTGGACCAGATCATGCTCTGGAGCGGTGAGAAGGGACCGAAAAAGGTCTTCTGCACCGGGGGACGGCCCATCGCCGGGCCTGTCGTGCTCGATGACAAGGAGCAGACCACCGACGCGCCGGATCATCAGGTGGCCACGTTTGAGTTTGAGCAGTTCACCGCCGTGTGGGAGCACCGCAAGTTTGCCGACAACAACAACGAGAAGCACAAGATCGGCTGCTACTTCTACGGTGAAAAAGGCGTGCTGCACATCGGCTGGCGCGACGGCTGGACCTTCTACCCCGTGGACCCCAAGAGCCCCGAACAGCACGGCAACCACCAGCTTCAGGAGCCCCACGGCCACAACATCGCCCTGCTGTGGAGCGACTTCATCGACGCCATCGAAAAGAAAAAGCAGCCCGTGGCGGACATCGAAAGCGCCCACCGCTCCTCCTGCCTGCCCCTGCTGGGCATGATCAGCTACAAGGCCGGTCGCAGCATCCAGTGGGACGCGGAGAAGGAGCTGATCATCGGGGATGAGGAAGCCGCAAAACTGATGGGGCGCGAGTATCGTAAGCCCTGGGCCTACCCGGTTTAAAAGCTGCCATTCCAGCGATTGGCGCTTGATCTTGCCTTTTCCATCGGCTTTCGGCATGGGTCTGTGAATCAGGCATCCTTCCTGCTTTGATGTCTCAGCACCACCCAGCCATGTCCGAATCTCCCCAGCAAAACCTCCGCACCCTCGGCTTTCAACTTCTCGAAGACGACCTGCGCTATCTGATGGAGGCCTTCTCCGCCGTGCTTCAGAAGCTCGGGGAGCCTGAACTGGCGGCCAGCCTCCCCTGGATCGGCACCGGGGTGCCCCAGAAGACGACGCGGTCGCTCGGGCAGGCCTATTCCATCGCTTTTCAGCTGCTCAATGTGGTCGAGGAACGGGCGGCATCGCAAATTCGCCGGTTGCGTGAGAAAAAAAGTGGACCTGAGGCTGAGAAGGGCCTGTGGGCGGATAATTTGAAGGAACTGCAAAACCTTGGCCTGAAGGAGGCCGACATTCTCGCGGCGCTGAAGGACGTCTGCGTGGAGCCCGTGCTGACGGCGCATCCCACCGAGGCCAAACGCGAGACGGTGCGCGAACTGCACCGGGAGATTTACAGCCTCATGAACCGTCATGAGAACCCGGCCTACACGCCGCGTGAGCAGGTGCGCCTGCAAAGCCAGCTGCAGACCCAGCTCGAAAACCTGTGGCGCACCGGTGAAATCCACGTCACGCGCCCGAGCATCGAGGCGGAACTGCAAAACGCACTGCATTACCTGCGCGATGTGTTTCCTGAAGCACTGACCCGTGCGCACGTGCACCTGCGCGAAGCCTGGCAGGCGGCTGGTTATGATGTGGCTGAGGTTGACTCGCTGCCGCCCCTCATTCGCTTTGGTTCCTGGATCGGCGGTGATCGTGACGGGCACCCTTTTGTGACGGCGGATGTCACGCGCCATGCCTTGCAGGTGATGCGCAAGAATGCGCTGAGGGTGCAGCGCCGTGGGCTCGAAGCACTGGCTTTTCATCTGCCGCTCAGCTCGCTTTTCCAGGTCACGCCGCCGAAGCTCACGGAGCTGATCGGGAACCTCAGCGCGCAGCTTCAAACCGAGCCCGGGGTGGACCTTGCTTACATTCTGGAGCGCAACAAGGAGGAGCCGTGGCGTGCCGCCGTTTACCTCATGCGCGCCAAGGTCGTGCTGGCTATTGAACATCCCTCCTCCCCCGCCGCCTACGTGCAGCCGGAGGAGCTGCGAGCGGACATTGACATTCTGGCGCAAACGTTGCTCGATGTCGGATCCAAGGCAGTCGTGGAAGAGCAGATCGTCCCCTTCCGCCGCAATCTGACCGCGTTTGGCTTCCACTCCGCCGTACTCGATGTACGGCAGAACTCCGCCTTTCATGAGAAGGCGCTCGACCAGCTTCTGCGTGCTGCGGGCCTGCTGGAAGGCGGCTCCTTCATCAGCTGGCCGCTGGAAAAGAAGCGCGAACTGCTGGAGCGCGAGCTGGCCTCGCCGCGCCCCTTTCTCTCCCCCGGCATCTCCGCCGGACCGGAGGCGGACACGGTGCTGGCCTGCTACCGGGTGCTGGCAGATCACCGTGCCAAGTTTGGCAATGCGGGCCTGGGCTCGCTCATCATCTCCATGACCCGCAATGTCGAGGACATGCTGGTGGTCTTCCTCCTGGCGCGCGAGGCCGGGCTGATGACGTGGAGCGATGAAGGTCTCGTATGCCCGCTGCCCGTGGTGCCTTTGTTTGAAACGATGGGCGATCTGGAGTCCGGCCCCGGCATCGTCGAAGCCTTCCTGTCGCACCCCATCGCCAAGCGCAGCCTGCTGGCGCAGAGCAAGGGCGGCACGCCGGTGTTTCAGATGATGGTGGGGTACTCCGACTCCAACAAGGATTGCGGCATCGTGGCCAGCCAGTGTGCGCTGCATCGGGCGCAGCGGGAGCTTTCCAGCACGATCCAGCGGCATGGCGTGCGCCCGATCTTTTTCCATGGTCGTGGTGGCACGGTCGGACGCGGGGCCGGCCCTACTCATTGGTTCATGGAGGCGCTCCCGCATGGCTCCCTCAGCGGCGGCATGCGCATGACCGAGCAGGGCGAGACCATCGCGCAGAAATATGCGCACATCGGATCCGCCGTGTACAATGCCGAGCTGCTCATGGCTTCCGCCACGGCGGCAACAGCCCGCCATCGCTGCACCGAATCCAGCGCACCGCCGGAACTGGAGCCGCTGTTTGACAAACTGGCCGCTGACAGCCGCGATGCCTACCGCGCCTTTTTGCATGCGCCGGATTTCATGAAGTTCTACCGGCAGGCCACGCCGATTGATGCGCTGGAGAATTCCCGCATCGGCTCGCGCCCTGCGCGCCGCACCGGTCAGGCTTCGCTGGACGATCTGCGCGCCATTCCCTGGGTCTTTTCATGGACGCAGTCGCGCTTCTATCTTCCCGGCTGGTTCGGTGCCGGCAGCGCATTGACCAAGCTCAAGACTGAAGATCCCAAGAGCTACGCCACGCTGGCCGCGTCGATCCCCGGCTCAGCCTTCCTGCGCTACGTACTCACCAACATCGAAAGCTCCCTGGTCAGCGCCAACACCGACCTCATGCGTGCCTACGCCGGTCTGGTGGAGGACACCGCCGTGCGTGACCGCTTTCTCGGCACCATCCTTGGCGAGTACGAAGCCACACGTGCGATCATCGATGACTTGTTTCAAGGCACCTTTGAGGGGCGCCGCCCGCGGCTGGCCTACACGCTGAACATTCGTGAAGAACCGCTCAAGGTGCTGCACCACCAGCAGATTGCCCTGCTGCGTGAATGGCGTGGACTCACCGCTGCTGGTAAAACGGAGGCAGCGGATGCGATGGTGTCCGATTTGCTGATTTCGATCAATGCGATTGCCTCGGGATTGAGGACGACAGGGTGATGAGAGCAGGGCGGCTGAAAGCGGAGCCCCCGGCACTTGGCAAGTGCCTCTCCTTGGGCATGTGAACTCGCGCCAGGGCAGCAAGGAGCGGGACTTGCCAAGTGCCGGCTTGGATGGGCTCAAAGCCAGCCGCCCATCCTAACCGCCAGCCTCACTTTTACGGCCCTTTGAGCTTGGCTGGTACCGCGAGCGCAGGCACATCCAGCGCGTAGAGCTCACGCCCGACCTGATCATTGTCCGAGACCAGGAGGATCATTCCCTTGAGCACCGCGACGACGTCGGTCCACCGTTTGAGCGAGGCCAGCCTTCGGCTTCCCGCTTCTGTCCCGTCAGAGATCCAAATGTCTGTGTCAGCGTTTGCGTTCTTGCGTTGGAACAACACGCGCCCATCGGCCATTGGGTGAAGTTTGAAAATCTCCGCATCTTCATCTCCAAGGGCAATGTCGGTCACGAGGTGGGTACCACTTTGGGTGCCATCCGAGCACCAAAGCTCAAGACCATGCCTGCCATCATCCATGAGAAAGTAAAGCCGTCCTCCGGCGACCACCGGACTGGGATGAGGAGTTCTTGGAAAAGAGAAATCGGCATCCTTGTACGGATCGCTGTCTAAAAGGGTCTTGGATTCTGCGGCGGTTCCGTCACTGCTCCACAAGACGCAGCGCCGGGTGCGATCTGAAGCGAGCATCATGCCAACATCACCCACACGACCAAACCAGAGTTGAGAAGCAGGATTGTCCGGCCAGAGCGCTGCCAATTGGGTGACGGTTTTCCCATCCGTATGCCACAACTCTAGAGGGGACTTTAGTTGCCCCTTGGGCAGCATCAGCACTCCATTGGGCAGGGAGACCAATTGATTGAGACCATCATCATTATGAAAGGTCGGCAGCCCAGGAAGCACTAGCTTTTTCAATCCGGCGGGCGTGCCGTCGATGCTCCAAAATGCCCTGCCATCGAGATCCAGCCTCAACAAGTTTCCTTTCAGCATCGCGACGTCGGTTTGGTCCTCCCAGCCGTCAAAAGGAACTGCAAGGGGCTCTGTCACGCCCGTGTGGAGATTGAGCGACACCAACCCATGCCCATCGTAGTCGCCGTGCAGAGAGAGCACCAGTCGATCCCCAACCAGAACTGGTTTGTATTCATCACACACATCTTTGCCATCTTCGGAAATGGGTCGGGTTCCAGCCTCGGTGCCATCCGTCACCCAGACCCGGCTGCCTTTGCCGAGGGCAGCGTTAGGTCCTTGGAAGTACAGGTGGTTTTCAAAGACAAAGGGATTTTCGAAAATAGAGCCGCGTTCCTGCCACGGAAAATCCTTGATGCGTCGTGTGCCTGCCGTGGTGCCATCTGAGGTAAAGAGCGACACCGTTTTACCGCTTTGATCGGACGCTGCGATGAACCAGACCTTGCCATCCCACACAAAGAAACCAGTCAGACCGGAGCCGTTCTGACCTGGATTCAAGTCGGCGACCAAACGTGGCTTGGTGAGTTCAGTCGCAGTGGCAACGGAGGCCACCATGATCCCAAGGCAAAGAAATGAGCGCCACATATCCGGCAGAATAGCTAGGCTAAACAGTGGGCGTCAATGATTGATTCGCCCTCAGGCTCTCCCCCTATACTCCCCCGGTGCAACGCCTACCCAGCGTTTGAACACGCGGGAGAAGATCGCTGCATTGGCGTAGCCGACGTTTGCGGCCACGACTTCGAGCTTGTCGTTTCCTGCTTCGAGGAAGCGGCGTGCCTGCTCCATGCGCAGGCAGGTGAGGTGCTGCATCGGGCTGCGGCCGAGTTCCTTCATGCAGAGGCGACGCAGGTGCTCGGGACTGCAGTGGCTGCGATGCGCCAGTTCGGCGAGTGTCCAGTCGCGCATCAGGTCCTGCTCCACATCCGCCCACAGCTTGGCCACGCGAGGCTCCTTGCTGCGCCAGGGCTGGGCGATGCGGCGGATGGTTCCGTGCAGGAGCTCCAGCCAGTGGTGCAGCAGGCGCGGCTCGCGCTCCCCTTCCCACTCCGCACGCAGACCGGAGATGATGCGCGCGATTTCATCCGCATGCGCGGTGGGCATCACGGGCGATGCCGCGCCGACCACGGGTGTGACGAAGCTGGGCTCATCGTAGCGAATCCATGCGAAGCACCAGCGCTCGCGACCTTTCGCTTCAAAGGCATTCAGCACGCGTGGCGGAGCCAGGCATACCATGCCGGGCCGCACACGCTGCCAGCGGCCATCTAGGAGGATGGAGCCTTCGCCACGCACGCAGGCCAGAACAAAACTTCCCGGGGGGCTCATTCGCACCCTGCGATAGGGCGGGAGCGCCTCATCCATGCCAAAGCGTGCGATGCGGTGCGTCGTCATCTCCACGCATTCCCGCGCCTCCACCACCCAGCGCCTTGTACGCGGGCCGTCGAGCGTGGTTTCGGTGAGGTCGGGGTGCATGCGAGCGTATTTAATCGCAGATGAGTGGCGATGTCACGCCCAGGTGCATTTCAGGCATGACACCGTGCATGCGGCCCTGCTAGCCTGCGGTTAACCCATCCGTTATTCCAACCCATGAAGCACCTCCTCTCCCTGCTCCTTCTCACCACCGCGCTGCATGCGGAGCCTGTCTCCCTCTTTGACGGCAAGACGCTCGACGGCTGGGACTACGATCCCAAGATCTGGCGTGTGGAGGACGGTATGATCACCGGCGGCTCCACAACGGAGAAGATCAAGGAGAACCACTTCATCTGCACGAAGAAGAACTATCAGAACTTCGAGCTGAAGCTCAAGATCAAGGTCAGCGGAGATCCGAAGACCGGCATGCTGAACAGTGGTATCCAGATTCGCAGCCTGCGAGTCCCCGGCGGTGCGCACATGACCGGCTACCAGGTGGACTGCGGCGCAGGCTGGTTTGGCAAGATTTATGATGAGTTTCGCAGGAACAAGGTCATCTGGGCACCGACGCCGGAACAGCAGGCTGCCTTGGACAAGGTCATTGATGTCTTCGGCTGGAACGAATACCGCATCCGCGCTGAGGGCTCGCGCATTCAGACCTGGATCAATGGCGTTCTTTGCATCGACTACACCGAGACGGACAAGAACATTGCACTGGATGGTCTCATTGGACCGCAGGTACACAGCGGCGGCGTGTGTCTGGTGCAGGTGAAGGACGTGACGATTGAAGAACTGCCACCGACACCCGGTGCGCCAACGTGGGAGTCGCTCGGTGGTGTGGATGCCGCGCGCAAACTCGTCGCACCGCCGCCGAAGAAGCAGGCGGAGGCTGCGAAGCCCAAGCGCGACATCAGCTACAACAACGTGCAGGGCACGCCGCTCACGGCGCAGGAGGAGTTGAAGAAGTTCCATGTCGCTGATGGCTATGAGATCGAACTCGTGGTGCAGGAGAGCGAAGGGCTAGGCAAGTTCGTCAGCGTCTATTTTGATCAGCGAGGGCGAATGTGGACGCAGACGGCGCTGGAATACCCTGTGGATGCGAATGAAAACCCGGCGGCCGCCGAGGCGGTGTATGCGGCGCGGGGCAAGGACAAGGTGCTGGTCTATCCGCGGGAGTCGGTGAACGGGCCGATTCCCGCGGGTGGACTCACCAACCCCACCGTCTATGCCGACGGTCTCGCCATCCCGCTGGGCATTCTTCCCTGGGGCAAAGGCGACAACTGCTACGCGCTTCACGGACACGACCTGCTGCTGCTTAAGGACACCAATGGCGATGGCAAGTCCGACCAGCGCGAAGTCATCCTCACCGGATTCGGCGTGCAGGATTCGCACCTGTTTCCGCATCAGTTCACCCGTGCGACGGGCGGCTGGATCTGGATGGCGCAGGGCCTTTTCAACAACAGCAAGGTGCACAAGCCGGGCAGCGATGTGGTGGTGGATTACCCGAAATGCGGCATGGCACGCATGCGCCCCGATGGCAGTGAATTTGAGATGACCAGCGTCGGGCCGAACAACATCTGGGGACTCGTTTTGACGGGCGAAGGCGAAGCCTTCATCCAGGAGGCCAATGATTATGGCTACCCGGTGATGCCATTCCACGAATACGCCTACTACCCTGGCGGCATGGAAGCGCTGAAAAAGAGCTATCAGCCCGATTTTCCGCCCACTGCTGAGTTCCGGATGGGTGGCACGGGATTGAGCGGGCTGGCCTTGATTGAAGAAGGGGCTCTCCGCGACAAAAATGCGGCTCACGTCATGGCCGTGGCCAATCCGATCATCTCCAAGATCCAGACCATCTCCCTCCACCACACCCAGCCCGGAGATGCGCAGCAGGGAAACATCACCGGCCTGCGCTTGGAACAATTCACCGACCTTGTCACGAGTGATGATCCTTTCTTCCGTCCGGTGGGACTCACCAACGGCCCCGATGGCAGCATCTACATCGTCGATTGGTACAACAAGATCATCTCCCACAACGAGGTGCCACGCGCCCATCCGGACCGCGACAAGACACGTGGCCGCATCTGGCGTGTGAAACCCAAGGGGGCCAAAGGTGAAGTGCCGGACTTCACCAAACTCAGCACCGCGGAGCTGAATGCTTCGCTCGAAAATGCCCCCGTCGGAAAAATTCAACTCGCCTGGCAAACCCTCAGCGACAGACAGCAACTGGAGACGAACCATTGGGCGGCATCCGAATATGCCTCTCCCCGTGAAAGCATTCAGCTCCGCGCCATCGGTCGCAGCCTGACTGAGCAAAACATCGCCGATCTGCTCGCTTTCGCCAAGCCTTCCCTCCCCGGTCCTCTTGGTCAAAGCTCACGCGGCCCGAAGCAAATCCCCGTGCGCGAAGCGTATGATCGTGAGTTTGAGCGCTTCCTCGTGCGCATGTTCCTGGAGCGGCATCCCGAGATTGTCGCCAAGTTTCTCGACTCCGATGCGGCCGCCAAGCTGCCCATCGAAGCACGGGTACTCGCTTCGCTGGCGCTTGAACCCAAAGCCAGCGCATCGCGGGTGGCGAAGCTGCTGCCACAGCTTGATCGCGCCCCGAATGATGAAGAGCTTCTCCGCCTTGCTCAGTTCCCCGCCGAACCCGGCGTCGGCGCGGCTTTGAAGGCTCTCCTTGCCAACGAAAAATCACGCACCGCTGTCGCTGAAAAGCTGCTGGCTCAACGCATCAAACTTGATGCGGCACAGATCGCGCCCCTGCTCACCGAGACCGCTCGCGACATGCTGCAGAGCAGCGACGCCCCTGGCCGAAATCTGGCGCTGTCACTCATAGGCGGATTTCAGCTCACTGCTTTGGAGCAGAGCCTTGTTTCTACGTTGAAAACAGCCCTGGCTGTCAGCGGTGGCGAGCTGACGATCAACATCGATGGCAAAGGCACGGGCTCACGCGATCCGAATGATTTCATCGCTTTCCTGCATGCCTTGAAAGAGCTGCGCAGCGATGCCACGGATGTGTTTGTCTCCTTGATCAAGGTCGGCCCGGCCCCCGCTCGCGATGCCGCGCTCGAAGCCCTCGCCGCTTCACGCGCCCCGGATGCCGCCGCCAAGCTTCTGGCGCTTTATCCCGAGCTGCAACCCGCGCAGCGTAAAGGAGCGCTCACCACTCTCGCCAGCACCAAGGCGGGAGCGCGGACCATCGTCGCCGCCTTGCTCGACAAGACAATGCCGCAGGCCGATCTCGACGGCCCCACGGTGGAACGGCTTGCGACCGTGCTCGGCAACGATCCCGCGCTCGAAAAACTTCAGCAGCAGCTCGGCGGCATCTTCCGTGAAGTATTGCTGCTTGATGGCGAAGACACTGCCGTGGTGGATGCCAAGATCACGCTCAACGGCCCCTTCACGGTCGAAGCCTGGGTACGCCTCGCGGAAGGCATCAGCAACGCGGACAGCCTGCTCGGCACGCCGGGCGGTGTCGACATGAACTTCTTTGCCTCCAAGTTCCGCGTGTATGCCGGCTCTGAATTGAAGGATGTCTGCGTGGCCACCAAGCCCATGACACCTGACCTCTGGACGCACATTGCTGTTACTCGTGACGACAAGAACATCCTCCGCATCTATCAAAATGGCGAACTGGATGCCACCGGCACCAAGCCCGCACCCGCGAAGTGGGAGAACTGCAAAATCGGATGGAGTGGTCCCAACAAAGGAACGGAAGGAGCGATCACCGAATTCCGTGTGTGGAACCGCGCCCGCACCGCAGTGGAGATTCGCGCCCATTTTGACCGCAGCCTCGCTTCACATCCCACCATCATCACGGCAACCTCCAAATTTGGCAAAGGCGCCCGCCTTGCAAAAACCATCGACACACCACCCCTGCTCACCGAGGAGCAGGCGAAGGCTCTCGATGCCAAGTTCGCCCAATTCACCGCCCTGGCCCCCAAGGGCAATGCCGCCAATGGCAAGGCTCTCAGCGCACTCTGCATGGCCTGCCACCAGATCGGCAATGCGGGAGGCCAGATCGGCCCGAATCTCAGTGGTGCGGGGGCGATGGGGTTGGAGGCCGTGCTGCGCAACATCCTCACGCCAAATGCCGCCATGGAGCCCGGCTACCGCATCTACCGGGTGGAAATGAAAAACGGCGACCTCATCGATGCCTTCTTCGTCAGCGAGGACAAGAGCGCCGTCGTCATCCGGCAGCCCGGCCTGCAAGATCGCCGGCTCGAAAAGAAGGACATTCGCAGCACCAAGTTCATCCGCCGCTCGCTGATGCCGGAAGGGCTGCTGGATGCGTTGCAGGAGCAGCAAGTGGCTGATTTGCTGGCGTATTTAATGACACTGAAGGGCTAGCAGAGCCCTCGATCCCGGCCGTGTTCTCACTCATCCATGCTGAGTAAACCACGCCAAACCTTAAGCCGGGACTTGGCAAGTCTCTTTCCGTGGGATAAGCGCAGCCATGCCTACAGCCCCTACCGAAAGCCCACCCAAGCCTGCCGCTCCGGCGGATTTGGAGATCAAAGATGCCCAGCTTATTTTCAATCATGTCTGGAAACAGCTCGAAGCGGACTATGGTCGCGAGAAGCTGCGCTTTCCGAAGGAACTGATCCTGCTGGGCGGGGCTCCGGGGGCGGGCAAGGGTACGAATACCGACTTCATCCGCGAAGTGCGCGGCATCACGGCGAAGCCGATTGTGGTCAGCGCGCTGCTCGACAGTCCGGAAGCGCAGAAGCTCAAGGCCCAGGGCGGCATGGTGGGCGACCGCGAGGTGGTGGGCATCCTCATCCGCAAGCTGCTGGAACCCGAGCAGCAAAATGGCGCGATTCTCGACGGCTTTCCACGCACGAAGGTGCAGGTGGAGTGCTTGAAGATGCTCTTTGATGAGATGATCCGGCTGCGTCGTGACTTTTCAGAAACACCCGACGCGGCGCATTTCAAGCAGCCCATCTTCCACATCATGGTGCTGTTTGTGGATGAGGCGGAAAGCATCGCGCGTCAGCTCAAGCGTGGCAGGGAGGTGCTGGCGCACAATGCCGAGGTCCGCAGCTCGGGCCTGGGTGAACTGTGGGAGGAGCGCGCCACGGACTTCGATCCTGCGCTGGCGCGCAATCGCTACAAGGTCTTCAAGGAGAAGACCTATGATGCGCTGGTCTCGCTGAAGGAGATCTTTCACTACCATTTCATCAATGCGCAGGCGCCTCTGGAACTGGTGCAGGACAACATCATTCGTGAGCTGGAATACCAAAGCTCGCTGGAGCTTGATCCGCGAACCTTTGACCAGTTGCGCGACCTGCCGCTGGCTAGTGAGATCATTCGTCATGCGCGGCAGGATCTTGTGCGCCGACTTGACGGCTACAAGGTGGGAAAACCGGAGCTCATGCAGGCCGTGGTGACCTTCATCCAGGACAAGATGATGCCGATCATTGTGCGGCATGCGATCTCCGGCCGCGCGGACATCAACACCGAGGACAGGCTCTTCCACGATCCCGAAGCGCTGGCGATGCTGATCGACATCTTCTCCGAGCGCGGCTACCACGCCACGGCGGACCTGCACCGGATCGAGATTCCAGAACGCTTTGATCTGCAGACCGGCCAGATTCAGTGCCGCAAGAAGAAGGTGTTCCGCTTCCGCATCATCTTCAAGGGGTCGGAGATTCGCCGCGGGCAGTTCCTGCCGTGAGGTGGATTTGGACAGAGAGCGGGACTTGCCAAGTGCCGTTTCTATGAAGTGCTGCGGTGGGGAAATGTGGAAGCCAATCCTTACCCGGGACTTGGCAAGTCCCGCTCCTTGGCTCTTGAGTCACTTGCGCTGCCGCGTGGCCACCGCTAGTCATCCGTCCTCATGTCCACCATCGTAGTCACCCAGAAGAATGGCGTCGCCTGTGTCGGCGCAGACACGCTCAGTTGTCTCGGCTCGTTGCGGCAGAAGGCGCAGCACGTCGTGAACAAGACCAAGATCACGAAGATCGGGGACACTTTCATCGGTCTCACTGGCACCTCGGCGAGCCTGGTGGTGATGAACAGTTACTTTTCCAACCCGGAACGCCCGCGTGATTTCTCCTCCTGCGAGGCGATCTTTGAAACGTTCCGTCATTCGCATGCCTGGCTGAAGGCGGAGTATTTCATGGCGGCCATGCCTGACAAAGGCGAGGAATTCGAGACGACTCAATTTTACGGCCTGCTGGCAAATCCGCACGGCATCTTCGCTATCTACTCGTACCGCTCCGCGCAGCAGTTTCACAAATTCTGGGCCGCAGGCTCGGGCCGCGACTATGCACTGGGGGCGATGCAGACAGCGTATGACCAGTGCAAGACGGCCGAGGAAGTCGCACGCGCCGGGCTCGAAGCCGCTGCCGAATTTGACAGCGCCACCAGCGCGCCCTTTGAGATTCACAATGTGCCGCTGCTCTCCGCAGCAAAACCCAAACGTTCCCGCAAGAAATAGCCTCTTTCGTCTTTCTCTCTTCTCCAACCATGAAGCGTCTCTTCCTCCCCTTCCTCGCGCTCAGCGCCGCCCTGGCCGATGGCCCCAAGGACAACAGTGCCGAAAACGTCCGGCCCGTGCCGCCTCCCGGCGTGGCGGTGCCTGATGCGGATCGCGCACGTCTGACGGAAGGCTTGAAAAAACTGCGCACCGCTATTGATGAAGCGGCCAAGGCGCAGGCGAAGAATCCGCAGCTCGCCGATCTGCTGCCGGACATCGAAATCTACCACAAGGCGGTGGACTGGGCGCTGCGCTACAATGAGGTGCACAAGCTGGGTGAACTCAAAAGCGCTGATGAAATCATCGCTGAAGGCCTGCAACGTGCGGAGCAGTTCAAGGGCGGGCAGGCTCCGTGGACAAAGCAGAAGGGCCTGGTGGTGCGCGCTTACCGCTCAAAAATTGACGGATCGGTGCAGCCTTATGGCATGATCATTCCTGAAAGCTACGTGGGTGCTCCGGTGCGGCTGGATGCCTGGTGCCATGGCCGGGGTGAGACGCTGAGCGAACTCGCCTTCCTGGATCAGCGGCGCAAACAGGTGGGTCAGATCGCCCCGAAGGGTGCGCTGGTGCTGCATCCGTATGGCCGCTACTGCTGCGCGAACAAGTTCGCGGGAGAGATCGACCTGATCGAAGCGATTGATCATGCGTCCAAGTTTTATGCCATTGATGAGGATCGCATCATCGTGCGCGGCTTCAGCATGGGTGGCGCGGCGGCGTGGCAGTTTGCGGTGAACTACGCGGACAAGTGGTGCGGGGCCAATCCGGGCGCGGGCTTCTCCGAGACGCCCGAATTCCTCGGCGGCTTTCAGAACGAGGATGTGAGCGGTGCGCCCTGGTATCAGCAGAAGCTCTGGCACTGGTACAATGCCACGGACAATGCGCTGAACCTGGAGAACTGCCCCACCGTGGCCTACAGCGGCGAGATCGACAAACAGAAGCAGGCCGCCGACATGATGGAAAAGGCGCTGCGTGGCGAGAACGTGGATCTGCTGCACATCATTGGCCCGCAGACGGGGCACAAGATTCATCCTGATTCGCTCGTTGAGATCGAAAAGCGTCTCGCCAGCATCGCGGCCATCGGTCGTAATCGCCTGCCCAAGGAAGTGCATCTTTCCACCTGGTTTCTGCGCTACAACCACATGTTTTGGGTGAAGGTGGATGCCTTGGAAGAGCATTGGGTGCGCGGCCGCATTCATGCGCGCATCACCGGGCCGTCTGAGATCACGATCAAGCTGCAGAACATCAGCGCCTTCACGCTGGACATGCCATCCGGCACCTGCCCCATGCCCCTGCTCTTCAAGCCAGTGGTCAGCATTGACGGGCAGTTGCTTGAAGTCACCCGCCCGAAGCTGGACCGCTCCTGGCTGGTGCATTTCCAGATGAAGAACGGCAAGTGGACGCAGACACTGGACAATGATGGCGATGGCAAGCTGGTCAAAAAGCATGGCCTCGAAGGCCCGATCGACGATGCGTTCATGGACAAGTTCCTGTTTGTGAAGCCGACCAAGGCTGGAGCCAGCGAGAAGGTGGACGCCTGGGCCAAGGCGGAGCTGGAGCGCGCGCAGTTTGAGTGGCGCAGGCAGTTCCGTGGTGATGCTCCGACCAAGGACGACACCGCCGTCAGCGATGCCGACATCGCCGCAAACAACCTCGTGCTCTGGGGTGATCCGCAGAGCAATGCGATCCTTGCGAAGATCGCCGACAAACTGCCGATCCAGTGGTCCAAGGACAAGCTGGTTGCCAATGGCAAGACCTATGACGCCACGACAAATGCTCCGGTGCTCATCTACCCGAACCCGCTCAATCCCACGAAGTATGTCGTACTCAACAGCGGCTTTACTTACCGTGAGTACGATTACCTCAACAATGCGCGCCAGGTGGCCAAGCTGCCCGACTGGGCGGTGATCGACCTGACCAAGCCCGTCACGAGCCAGGCCCCGGGAGGCATCAGCGATGCCGGATTCTTTGGCGAAAGCTGGGAGTGGAAAGCCGCGCCAGCCGCGAAGAAGTAACCCATGCGCCGCTCTCTCACCACTCTTGCCCTGCTGCTGCTGACGCACTGCGCCAGCGGCCAGGGGGCGAAGATTGAAACGGCATTGACGAACAGCCTGGAGATGCCGTTTGTGCGCGTCGGGAGCCTAGGCGTTCTGGTGTGCCGCTATGAAACACGGGTGCGGGACTACGAGCCCTTTGCCACTGCAACGAACGTCGAATGGAAGAAACCTGAGTTTCCGCAGACGCCGGAGCATCCCGCCGTGAATGTCAGCTATACCGAAGCCCTGGCCTTCTGCGAGTGGCTCGGCAATAAGGAGGGCCGCAAGTACCGCCTGCTGACCGACCAGGAATGGAGCACGCTGGCCGGATTAAAGGAGGATCCGAAGATCGCGCCCAAGGAGCAGCCGCCCAGCGCAGGCGTGCATCATTGGGGCACCGCTCCGCTCAGCAAAACCGTCGGCAATTTCTGCGATGAAGCCTTCGGCAAAAAGTACCGCAACAGCTACGACGCCAAATGGCTGGAGATGGACGACGGCTATCCAGACACCGCGCCGGTCGGCAGCTATCCCGCTGATGCGAACGGACTCTACGACTTCGCAGGGAACGTGTGGGAGTGGGTGGATGGCTGGTATGATCCGCCTAACAACACTTTGCGCATCGTTCGCGGGGGCTCCTTCCGAGCCGGCAGCGAGAAGCGCTTGCTGGCCTCATTTCGCGGACCTGACCCGCACAATGTGCATCTGGACAGCGTCGGGTTTCGGATTGTGTGTGAGCAGGAGTGAAGCGACCCCATGGAGCGGGACTTGCCAAGTCCCGGCTTGGTAACAAGTTCTTCAACTCCTTGGCGGGGCGTTGTGGCATTGAGCGCGCACAGCTTCCCTGCGCGGTCCTCGGCACTTGGCAAGTGCCGTTCCTTGTCCTTGCCCTCACACCATCAGCGGCGGATGCATTTCAATCGGCGGGATCTTGGTGCAGACACGGCGGCCATCGGGCGTGGTGCCAAAGAAGGAACCGGTGGCCGTGCTCTCCGTCTTGATGACGTGGTAGGAGTTGTAGCTGAAGGTTTCCCCGGGGGAGAGATTGGGGAACTGGCCGACGACGCCGTCGCCTTCGACGACCATGGTGTCGCCATCGGTGTCACGCACGATCCATTTGCGGCCAAAAATGCGGACGATGTCGTGGGAGTCGTTGTGGATTGAGAGATGATACACAAAGGGGTGCGGCCTGTCCGGGGGGGCAGGCCGAGTGGGGTCGTAGGCGATGTTGTCCACCGTGACCGTGAGTCCTGGCAACGGATCGAAATTCATGGGATGAGCTTAGTCCATACGCAGAATGCCACAAGCCGGGGTTTGCAAAAAGCAGCCGGGGCCGTACCATCTCCGGCCACATCCATGCCAACCCCTCCCGTCGTACTCAGCATTGCAGGTTCAGATTCTTCATGCGGGGCGGGTGTGCAGGCGGATTTAAAGGCGATTTCAGCCCTGGGTGGCTATGGCCTCAATGCGCTGACGAGCGTGGTGTCTGAGACGCCCGGGCTCGTTTCGCAGGTGCGCCTGCTGGATGCGGAATTCATTGCCGACCAGATGCGGGTGCTGTTTGGCGGATTCCCGATTGCCGCGGCCAAGACCGGGATGCTCGGCGGGCGGGAGCAGGTGGAAATGGTGGCGGAAACGTGGCGGCAGCATGGACACGGGCGCATCCCGCTGGTCGTTGATCCGGTCATGATCGCCACCAGCGGAGGCAAATTGCTGGAAGACGATGCAGTGCGGAGCTTGATCGACGAACTGCTGCCACTGGCTTCACTCATCACGCCCAATTTGGACGAGGCCCGCGTTTTGTGGGACCGGGATGTTTCTGACCTCGATGCCATGGAGACCTGTGCCCTTGAACTGAGTGAGCGTTTTGACGCTGCCGTGCTGGTCAAGGGCGGGCACCTGAAAGGGGAAGCGGCCGATGTCCTGTGCCTGGATGGCGAAATCTTCTGGCACACAGCGCCGCGCACGCCGGGGGTTCGCACCCATGGAACGGGCTGCACGTTTTCCGCCGCCATCGCCACCGGCCTGGCGTATGAGATGGGGCTGAATGAAGCGGTGGCCCAGGCGAAGCAGTTCGTCAGCCGGGCGATCTCCCAGCATTTCATGTGGCAAAGTGCTGGCGCAGGCCGCGTACATGCTCTCAATCATCTCCAGCAGACCGACGACGCATGAGACGACTCGCCATTCTTTTGACCTTCACCTCCTCCGTGTTTGGCGCGAGCAGCACGGAGACGAAGGATATCAGCCAGGCAGGCATTCAGACGGCGTTTCGGATTCTGCAGAAGGAATACATCCGCAGCAGCGACCTGACCTTTGATGTGCTGAACCGCGCCGCTCTTTCCGGCCTGCTGCAGCGACTAGATTTCGGTGCCGAACTGGTGCCCCGCACGAGCGAGGCGAAATCGGGTGCCCGCACGGGTGTACAGGCCGAGCTGCTCACGCCCCAGACAGGCTACCTGCGTCCGCGTGAATTCACGCAGCGCGAGACAAAAGAGCTGGAGCAGCATCTGCGCGATTTTGTGGGCAAGAAGGTCGGGCATCTCATCCTGGACCTGCGCAGTCCCTCTCCGCCGGGTGACTTTGATGATGCGGCAGACATGTTGAGCCTGTTTGTGCCGAAAGGCGAAGTGCTGTTTAAAATGAAGCAGATGGGACAGACCGCTTCGGAGGTCGAAATGAATTCACGCGAACCGGTGTGGACGAAGCCTCTGCTCGTGCTGGTGGATGATGAGACCAACAACCTTGGCGAGACCATCGCAGCCGTGCTGCGCGAGCGGAAGCAGGCGCTCTTAATCGGCGCACCGACTCGCGGGGGTGCGGTGCGCTATGAAACGGTGCCGGTGGATGCCGATTGGTCCCTTCGGTTTGCCCGTGCGGAAGTGCTGCTGGAGGACGACAGCTCGGTGTTTAAGAAGGGGCTGCAGCCAGATTTCGCCGTTTCCATGCCGACATCGCTAAAGCGCCAGGTGTATCACGCCACGGATGCCGCAGACGTCAAAAGCTCCATCATCGACAAGCCCCGCCCTCGTTTCAATGAGGCTGCGCTGGTGGCCAACACCAATCCCGAGCTCGACTCGTATCTCAAGCGTTCCGCCGGCCAGGCCCTGCCGGAGGATGCGCCAAAGCCGTCCGACACTGTGCTGCAGCGTGCGGTGGATCTCATCACGGCGCGAACCTTGTTTCAATCCGCCCAAATTGACTGGAACCGCAAGACGCCCGCCAACCATGAACCGCCGGCACGCCGTGCCATTCCCGTGACGAAGTGATGGACATTATCACCCGAGTTGAAACCACCGCCACGATTCGTCGTGTGATCAGTCCGCGCACGTGCCACGCCGTGCTGCCGAATGGGAAAGAGATCTTCGGCACCATTCAGAAAGAGCTGCCGGATTTTCCCCTGGCGGAAGGGGCACAAGTACGCGTGCGCATGCACGTCTGTGACTTCTCGTATGGGGAGATGATGGGTGCAGCGTGAGTACGATGGACACTCTTGTCCGTCGATCAGCGGGACCTTCAAAACTCAAGGTTCACGAACGAACTACGGTGCTGCAGTGACGGATCGAAGCCACCCTGCGTCAGCTTTGCTGCAGACAGGGCGCAAGGTGGCTGGCGGTGCCGCTGATCGACAGACAGGAGTGTCTGTCGTACTTCAGACCTCATCCGGCACCACAAACGACTCGCGATACTTGTCCTTGAGCATGGCGTTGGCGGCGTCTTGATCGATGAAGCGCTCGGTCTTGCCGTCCATCTTGAGGACGGGGCCGAGGGTGAGCAGGTCTTTGGTGATATCGACCTCGTTTTTGCCCAGGTGCTCCTGCATGCGCCCGAAGCTTTCGGTGGCGAAGGTGTCGCCTTTGATCTTTTCCATGATCGCTTCAGGCTTCTCTTTCTGGCCGAGACGATAGCTGATGTTCGCGGTGTGGCAGAGGGCGCTGGAGAGGTGGCCTTCGAGGATGTCGGCATTCAGATCGTCCACGCGGCGGCTGCGGCAGGCATTGATAAAGTTTTTGAAGTGGTCTTCGCTGCCTTCGAACTTCTTCATCTCCTTGCCTTCTTTGTCGAAGACCACGCAGCCTGAGTAATTCGGCACCACGATGGTGCCGCCTTCGCATTCGATGATGACGCCGACACCTGCGCCGGTCACACCTTCTTTACCATCCTTGCCGGGAAGCGGTTGGAACTTCACGCCCTTGCTGGTCTGCATGAGTTTGTCCATGTTCTTGCCGTCCTTCGCATCCGGCAGGCCGCGCACTTCAAAGATGAGCGGGGCCTTTTCATAGCCGTGGTAGATGATCTGCGTGTTGGCGGTTTCGCCGTCATCCTCATACCCGAGGCGCCCGCCCACGCTCCACACACTGGGGGAGAGTTCTGCTTCACCGAGAAACCAGCGTGCGATGTCCATTTGATGGATGCCCTGATTGCCGAGGTCGCCGTTGCCGTAGGCCCAGGTCCAGTGCCAGTCGTATTTGAGCTTTGCGCGCATGAGCGGGGCTTTCGGGCCCGGGCCGCACCAGAGATCGTAGTCGATGCCTTCGGGAATCGGCTGCGGACCCTCGGTTTTGCCGATGCTGGGGCGGCGCTTGTAGCAGAGGCCGCGTGCGAGCAGGATCTTTCCGAGATTGCCCTCCTGCACATACTTCACGCCTTCAGCGAGGCCTTTGCGGCTGGAACGTGACTGCGTGCCGGTCTGCACCATCTTGCCGTACTTGCGTGCGGCCTTGACCATCTGCCGGCCTTCCCACACGCAATGGGACACGGGCTTTTCGACATACACGTCCTTGCCGGCTTGAACGGCCCAGATGGTGGAGAGGGCATGCCAGTGGTTGGGCGTGGCGATGCTCACGGCATCGATGTCCTTGTTCTCCAGAAGTTTGCGGAGATCGTTGTAGCCGGTGACCTTGATTTTTTCTTTGTCGTATGAGGCAAGCCCTTTGCCGAGCGTGTTGCTGTCCACGTCGCACAACGCGGCGACGCGCACGCCTTCGCCATCCTTGTTGAGCTTGTTGTAGCCGCTGATGTGAGAGCCACCACGCCCGCCGAAGCCGATGACGGCCATGTTGATGGTGTCTCCGGGGCTTTTCTGGGCCCAGGAGGTTTTGGCGATGTAGAAGACGCCGGTGGAAGCGGCGGCGGACTGTTTGAGGAAGGAGCGGCGGTTGGTCATGGCGTGAAGAAAAACGCGACACGGAGCATACGCCTTTCCTTTTTGACAAAGACGACGTGATCCCTTCGTTAGGACTTCACCCACCATGATTCGACTTCTTGCCTTCCTTCTGTTCGCCACGCTGTCACATGCGGCGACGCGCCCCAATGTCCTCTTTGTGCTCTGCGATGACATCCGCCCGGATGCGCTCGGCTGCTACGGCTCGAAGCATGTGAAGACGCCGAACATCGACCGACTTGCGAAGGAAGGGGTGCGCTTTGCCAACATGTTTTGCACCACCTCGCTGTGCTCGCCGAGCCGCGGCTCAATCCTGAGCGGGTTGTATGCGCATGCGCACGGCGTGACTGACAACTTCACCGAGTATCCCGCCACGCTGCGCAGCTTTCCCTCCGTGCTGCATGATGCTGGCTACGCCACCGCCTACTTTGGCAAATATCACATGGGCGAAAACAACGACGATCCGCGTCCCGGCTACGACATGTTTGTGACCCACAAAGGCCAGGGCAAATACTACGACACCGAGTGGAACCTCAACGGCAAGAAGCGCGAGGTCATCAAAGGCTACTACACCACCATCGTCACGGATCTCGCGCTGGACTGGCTCAAGCAGCAGAAGGACGGCAAGCCTTGGTGCGCGTGCATCGGCCACAAGGCCCCTCACAGCTTTTATATTCCGGAGCCGAAGTATGAGCACAGCTTTGACGACGTGCGAGTCCCCTACCCGGCCACGGCCTTCATGCTGGATGACAAGCCCGCCTGGATCAAGCAACGCCTCTACACCTGGCACGGGATCTACGGCCCGCTGTTTGAGTGGCGGAAGAAATTCCCGGACGACAGCCCTGCCGCCGTCAAAGATTTCGAAAACATGGTGCACGGCTACTGGGGAACGGTGCTGAGCGTGGACGACAGCGTGGCCCGCGTACGCGCCTGGCTGGAGGAGACCAATCAGCTCGACAACACGATCATTGTCTTCATGGGAGACAACGGCCTGCTGGAAGGCGAAGACGGCATGGTGGACAAACGCACCGCGCATGAGGCCAGCCTGCGCATCCCGCTGATCGTGCGTGCGCCGCAGCTCACGAAGGAAGGAAAAGTCATCCCTCAGCAGGTGCTCACCGTCGATGTGGCCCCGAGTCTGCTCGCCCTGTGCGATGCACCGGCACTGGAAAACATTCATGGCAAATCCTTCGTGAAACTGGTGCAAAGCGGAGACCCTGACTGGCGCAAAAGCTGGTTCTACCACTACAACTACGAGAAGCAGTTCCCCTACACGCCGAACGTCCGCGCCGTGCGCACCGACGACTGGAAGTACATCCACTACCCGCATGGCGATGGCTCTCCTGACAAGCACATGGCCGAGCTCTACGATCTGAAAAACGATCCCGGCGAAACCAAAAACCTCATCGGCAAACCCGAGTTCGTCGGCAAAGTGAAGGAACTGAAGGCAGAGCTCGCCAAACTCATGCTCGCCACCGGCCTTGATGCCAAGACGGACAAGATGCCGATGGATGAAGGCGTGAAGAGTGAGCTGCCGGACGCGAAGATCCGGTGATCCCAGGGCTGAGTGCTGCCCATATGCCAGCTTCTCACCATGTCGGCAGCCCAGTGGCTGGCACGCATCCGATTCTGCGAAAATCCGAGCCAGAATCACATCTACTCTTGTCAAAACCTGAAAATGAGACAGCGTCTCATTTAACCCATTATCAATCACCTTTCATGCTCCGAGTTCTCGCCGCTTTCCTTTGCAGTGCCGGTC
>Ga0075012_10000643_pt1 | contig 36355 bp, 24 predicted proteins | sample All_14_2_FD_71474 | JGI IMG/M metagenome (GOLD analysis project Ga0075012, IMG submission 71474) | Freshwater microbial communities in response to fracking from Pennsylvania, USA - Allegheny Zone_MetaG_DW_15 | ecosystem: Environmental > Aquatic > Deep subsurface > Groundwater > Drilled...
CCCCAGCACTGCACAACTGGTACGAACTCCGCAGCTACGGTGGTGTGCCCGCCCATGGCGGCATCCCCGACGAAATGGCGCTCAACCTCATTCGTGGCTATCGCGCCTGCACCAGCTTCGTCGATGCCCAAATCGGTCGCGTGCTCGATGAACTGGATCGCCTCGGCCTGCGCGAAACAACCATCGTCGTCCTGCTCGGCGACCATGGCTATCACCTCGGCGAAAACGGCATCTTCACCAAGATGACCAACTTTGAGCTGGGCACCCACGCCCCATTGATCGTCAGCGCCCCCGGCCAAAAGTCCGGCCAACGCACCCGGGGAATCGTCGAGTTTGTGGACATCTATCCCACCCTTGCCGAACTCTGCGGCCTTGAACTGCCGCCCCATCTCGAAGGCACCAGCTTCGTCCCCTTGCTCACCAATCCTGAGCAGAAAGGAAAGCCCGCCGCCTTCAGCCAGTACCTGCGCCCCGGCAAAGAAAAGTTCATGGGCCGCTCCGTGCGCACCGACCGCTGGCGCTACACGGAATGGTCAAACATGAAAGATGAACTCGTCGGAGCCGAGCTCTACGACGAGCGCACAGATCCTCAGGAAAACCACAATCTCGCCAAAGACCCCGCCAATGCGGAGACTCTTGCCTCCATGGCTAAGCAGTTGCACAAGGGGCCCAAAGAGATGCTGGAAGCAAAAAAGAAAACAAAAGCACCCTGATCCAACGGCATGATGAAACCACAGACGATGGGGGAGCGGATCGCGCACTCCACAGGGACCACACGACGCCAGTTCATCAAGGCCGCCGTTGCTTTGCCATGGCTCGCTCATGCAGCAGATTCATCATGGACTCCTCCCCGGGTTCTCTACAGCAACGACACCACCAACATCACCTCCTGCATCAGCCCCTTTCACAAAGCGCGGGAGCCCTTTCGCAAGGAGATGCTCGAAGCCACGGTGGATGAGGTCACAGGACTCGTGGACGCCCACATGCTGCAGCCCGGCCTTGGCATGGTCCCCATGTGGCCCAGCAAGGTGCTGCCGCTGAAGGAGCACTACGCCTGGATCAAGCAACGCTACGGCCAGAAGCCCGACCCCTTCGGCCAGTTTGTGCTGGATGGCGGCGACATCGTTCAGGTCTTCATCGACCGCTGCCATCAGCGTCGGCAGTCGGCCTTCATCTCCTTCCGCATGAACGATGCGCACCACAAGGAGTTCAGCGATCCGAAACCCGGAGACAAACCCGGCGGCAGCATCGGCATGAGCGTGACAAAGCATTACGTCGAGCATCCTGAATACCGCCTCAAGCCCGGCTCCCTCCGCGGAGCCGACCTCGTCCAAAACTGGGCCGTCCCCGAGGTGCGCGCTCAAAAATTCGCACTCATTCGCGAACTCTGCGAGAACTACGACCTCGACGGCCTGGAACTCGACTTCCTCCGCTTCTACAACTACTTCCGCGTGGAAGAAACACCTCTGGATCAGCGCCACGCCATCATGACCGGCTTCATGCGCGAAGTCCGAACGCTGCTGGATCAAACAATCCGAAATGGTAAGCGCCGCTGGCTCTGCGCCCGTGTGCCCTGCCACCTGCCCGCGCTCGATGTTCTCGGTCTCGATTTAAAATCCCTCGTCGCCGCCGGACTCGACATGGTGAACGCCTCCGAACACTACTTCACCACCCAGCAGCACGATCTCGCCGCGATCCGCACGCAAACACAAGGCGCCACGCTTTACTTCGAACTCTGCCACACCCTCTGGAAGGGAGACAAAGTTCAGCAAGGCTACGACGTCTTCCCGTTCCGCCGCGCCACCCGCGAGCACCTGCACACCGCCGCCCACCTTGCCTACGCACGCGGAGCCGATGGCATCAGCCTCTTCAATTTCGCCTACTACCGCCAGCACGGTCAGGGAGAAGGCCGCGGCGTCTTTGGCGAGCCTCCATTCGAAGCGCTCAAAGACCTGCGTGATCCCAAAGCCCTCGCGCAAAAACCACAGCACTGGTTCATCGCCCAAGGCTGGCGCGCCCCCGGCATGAAGCCGCTCCCCGTTCCGCGCAAGATCGAGCCGGGCAAACCCGCCAAGTTCAACTTCGATCTCGCCCCACCCTCAGGCGGCTGGAAGCAGGACGCCCGCATCCGCATTCAAGCCGACAAATCTCTCCGCAGCAGCGAATGGTCCGCCACCTTCAATGGCTCGCCGCTTGTCATGACAAGCGATGTCACAGAGCCTTTCCCCGTGCCTTATCCCTCACTGCTCGGCAAGCCCGAAGAACTTCGCGCCTGGACTCTGCCCGCCACGCTGCTGCACCCCGGAAAAAACAGCCTTGAGGTCACACTCAAATCAGGAGAACCGCTGTCGGTGGTCTTCGTCGATCTCTCCCTTGGTCAGTCAGTTTGACCAGCAAGGCGGGCGGCATTCATTCGTCTCCTTTGATACAACCCATGAAGTCACTTTTGTTTGCCTTTGTTTTCTCTTCCTCGCTCGCCGCTGCAGTCGTGGAGTCCGATGTCTGCGTCTATGGCGGCACCAGCGGCGGCGTCGCGGCTGCAGTGCAGGCCGCACGCATTGGAAAGACCGTGGTCATCGCCGAGCCCGGCCGTCATCTCGGCGGCATGACCAGCGGCGGCCTCAGCGCCGTGGACATTGGCGACCCCCGCTCCGTCGGCGGCATCGCCCGCGAGTATTTCACCAAGCTCGCCGCCACCGTGGGTGTCACTCTTGCCTGGGACAAAGCCTTTGAAAGCAAAGGCGGCGGTCCTGCAACGGGCGGCGCATACGCCATCGAGCCGCACAAAGCCGAGGAGGTCTTCAAAGACATGGCGCGTGAGGCCGGTGTGAAGGTGCATGTCAAAGCCCGCCTCTCATCGGTCAAAAAAGACGGCGCTCGCATCACCGAATTCCTCACCGAAGACGGCACCATCTTCCGCGCCAAAGTCTTCATCGATGCCACCTACGAGGGCGATCTCATGGCAAAAGCCGGCGTGAGCTACACGCTCCTGCGCGAGGGCAATGCAAAATACGGCGAGACCTACAACGGCATCCACTACGCCGAGAGATTCCTGCCCCGCACCAGCTATGAGCAGCCCGGACCAAACGGTCGCTTGAAGAACGGCCATGGCGTGTGGGATCGCGATTTCCCCCTCGACCCCTACGTGGTGAAGGGCCACCCAACGAGCGGCCTGTTGCCCCTCATTCAATCCGGCGAACCCGGCACCCCCGGCGACCCCGCCCCCGGTGTACAGGCCTATTGCTTCCGCCTCTGCCTCACCACCAATCCGGCGAACATGATCCCCATCACCCCGCCATCGGACTACGATCCAAAGCGCTATGAGATCATCGTCCGCTTCATCCAAGCCTGCCTTGCCAATGGCGATGCCATGGACCTCCGCTGGTTCTCCAAGCACGACGCACTGCCCAATGACAAATGGGATTTCAACACCGCAACCTTCGGCGGCAATCTCCCCGGAGCCTCCCACGCATGGCCTGAGGCTTCCTACGCCCAGCGCGAGACCATCGCGAAGGAGCACGAGGACTATCATCGCGGCCTGCTGCACTTCCTCGCCACCGATCCACGCGTGCCGGAGCAGGTGCGCAAAGACATGCAACGCTTCGGCCTGCCAAAAGATGAATTCACAGACAACGGCGGCTGGCCCCACCAGATCTACGTTCGTGAGGCCCGCCGCATGGTCAGCGACCTCGTCATCACAGAGCACCACACCTTCGGCCACAAAAACGCACCCAAGCCCATCAGCCTCGGCAGCTACGGCACAGACACCCATGAAATCCGCCGCATCGTGAAGGACGGCGTCGTCACCCGTGAAGGCAAAACCGCAGGCGGTCGCGATGGCGCACCACCCTATGGCATCGGCTACGAGGCCATCGTGCCCAAGCAGAGCGAGTGCGACAATCTCCTCGTCACCTTCGCCCTCAGCGCCAGCCACACCGCCTACAGCAGCATCCGCATGGAGCCCGTGTTCATGTGCACCAGCCAAAGCGCCGCCGCAGCCGCCTGCATCGCCATCGATGATAAAATCCCCGTCCAACAAGTGGACTACACCAGGCTAAAAGCCCGCCTCGAACAAGACGGTCAGGTGATCGAATGGAAACATTCCGCCCCCAAGAAAAAAGCCACGCATTGAAGCCCTGAAGTACGACGGACACTCCTGTCTGTCGGTCAGCGCTCCCCAATCCCCCCTGACCCGCGAATCAACCAAATTTTGGCTGAATAGCTTTCTCAAGCTCCGAAGACATCGACCAACCTAGCGCCGTATTGCAGTACCGGCTTTAGCCGGAATCTGGCTCGCGAAACCACGCCGCTCCACAACCACACTTGGCCGAAACCTCTTGCCGTCTCATGCACGGCGCGGATGTATCTCGCCACGAATGGAACGCGAAAATCTGCCTCTCGACCGCCGCCTGCGTCAGGAAATCTTGTTTGCCCGTGAGCGGGTGTACCGCTTCGGCCAGCCCACGCCGATGGAGCGCCTCATCCTGCCCGGTTCCGAGCCCGGCCCCGAGATCTGGGTGAAGCGCGAAGATCTCTCCCCCGTGAAATGCTACAAATGGCGCGGTGCCTGCAATGCCATGACCGAGCTCACGCCCGAGCAGCGCACCAAAGGCGTCGTCACCGCTTCCGCAGGCAATCACGCGCAGGGCGTTGCCCTTGCCGCCAAAACACTCGGCATCCACGCACGCATCTACATGCCGCGTTCCACGCCCAAAGTGAAACAAAACGCCGTCCTGCACCATGGCGGCGAATTCGTCCGCATCATGCTCGCAGGCGACAGCTATGACGAAGCCGTGACCTCCGCGCGTGAAGACGAACGCACCAGCGGCGCCACCTACGTCCATGCCTACGATGACCTCAAAGTCATGGCAGGGCAGGGGACTCTCGCAGATGAGGTCGTGCTCTCCGGCCACGGCCCTTTCGATGCCGCCTATCTTCAAATCGGCGGCGGCGGCATGGCCTCGGCAGTTTCCTGCTGGCTCAAAACCTACTGGCCCGATATGGAGGCCGTCGGCGTGGAAGGAGTGGGCCAGGCCTCCATGAAAGCCGCGCTCGCCGCAGGCAATCCGGTCGAACTGCACGACCTCGACATCTTCTGCGATGGCACCGCCGTGCGCAAAGCCGGCACACTCCCCTTTGGCATCTGCCAGCAGTCTCTGGATCGAGTAGCCACCATCACAAATGCCGAAGTCAGCGCCGCCATTCGCCTGCTGTGGGAGACACTGCGCTGCGTCTCAGAGCCCTCCGGTGCCATGGGCCTTGCCGCAGTTCTCAAAGACCGCGCAGCACTCGCGGGCAAAAAAGTTCTCATCGTCATCACCGGTGCCAACATCGACTTCCTCCAGCTCGGCCTCATCGCCCAGTCCGAAGGCTCCAGCAACACCGCCTCACGCGCTCTGCGTGTACAAATCCCCGAGCGCCCCGGCGCCATGCTCGCGCTGCTGGATTCCTGCTTCGAAGGTCTCAACATCGCCGACTTCCAATACGGCCTCCACCGCTCAGATCAGGCCTGGCCCATCTTCACCGTCACCGCAGAAAACGCCGAAAAGCTCGCCGAACTTCCCGCCCGTTTGGAGGCCGGGGGCTATGCTTGGGAAGACCTCACCGGAGCCGTGGATGTCGCCTTCCGCGCCATTCCTCTGCGCGGCGATCTGCTCACCAACCCTGTCTTCCTCCGTCTCGACTTCTACGAGCGCACCGGCGCTCTGCACGACTTCCTCTCCCGCCTCATTCGCGATCGCGCCAGTCTCTGCTATTTCAACTACCGCCAGTCCGGCGAGCGCATCGGTCGTGCCCTGATCGGCCTCGATTTTCAATCTGCTGAATCTCGCACCGCCTTCCTCACTGAGCTCCCCGAGCACGGTGAAGGCTATCGCTCCTGCAAGCCGGTGGATGACTCGGTGCTGGCTCGCATGACCATGGTTAGTTGAGCTTACCAGATATAAGCGAGTCTGGCTGACGTCTTGAATGGATGCGCCTTCCGACCCTTGCTGCATTCGTAATTTTTTCTGTTTCGCTGCTCCGCGCCGCGCCACTGCCCACGGTGGATCTGTCTCAGGACACCACCCGCCAGGTAGTCATCGCCCAAGGCACGGCAGACCTATATCAGGGCCATCCCACCACGCTCCTCCTGCCTGATGGCAAAACAATGTTCTGCGTCTGGACGCAGGGCCACGGCGGACCCTGCGGGCCGATGAAGCGCAGCGACGACGGCGGCAAAACATGGAGCGATCTGCTGCCGGTTCCGGAGAACTGGAAAACCACGCGCAACTGCCCTGCGCTGTATCGACTCACCGATCCGAAGGGTGTGACGCGCCTGTTTGTCTTCGCAGGGCAGGGGCAGGGCGGCACCCGGCAGCCGGACAATGGTTCCATGCAGCGCTCCTTCTCTCTCGACGAAGGCAAAACATGGTCGCCCATGCAAAGCATCGGTCTGGAATGCGTCATGCCCTTCTGCACCATCATGCCGGTGGAAGACGGCAAAAAACTCATCGGGCTCACCAACATCCGCCGTCCCGGCGAGACAAAGGACACCAAATCCAACATTGTCACCCAAAGCGAATCCACCGACGGCGGCCTGACCTGGAGCCCATGGCGTGTCTTGGTGGACCTCGGCGATCTCAAACCCTGCGAACCCGAAGTCGTGTGTTCCCCGGATGGCAAACAACTGCTCTGCATGATGCGCGAGAATGTTCGCTCAGAGCCCGCGCATTTCATCACCAGCGATGACGAGGGCAAAACCTGGTCCGCCGTCAAACCTCTTCCCCCCGGCCTGCATGGCGACCGTCACAAGGCGGTCTATGCACCCGATGGCCGCCTCGTCGTCTGCTTTCGCGACACCGGTGCTCAAAGCCCGACGAAGAATCATTTCGTCGCATGGGTCGGCCGTTATGAAGACATCATCAGCGGTCACGATGGTGCTTACAAAATCAAACTCCTGCACAGCCACAAAGGCGGTGACTGCGGTTATCCCGGACTCGAACTGCTGCCAGACGGCACCCTCGTCGCCACCACCTACGTGAAGTATCGACCTGGCACAGAGCAGAACTCAGTCGTGAGCACACGCTTCACCCTGGCCGAGACGGACAAGGCGAAAAAATCCACAGCAGAAGCCGTGCTCGGCAAGGCAGCAGGAATCGTCATGGATGACACTCAGGCGGTTTTTACCGGCGACTGGGATGTGAGCGATAAACTTCCCCCACTCGTTGGCTCGGCCTATCGTGTGGCCAAGCGCAGCACCCCCGCCACGGCCACGTTCACCCCGCTCATTCCAGAAACGGGACGTTACGAGCTGCGTCTGCTCTATTCATCCGCGACCAATCGCGCCCACAGCGCCCGGATAACAATCGGCTCCAGCACCGTGACTTTGAACCAACGTGAGCCCTGTCTGGAAGACGGCATCCCACGTGCACTGGGAGTGTATGCTTTTGAAAAAGGCGAATCGCCTGCCATCACAATTTCCAACGAGAACGCTGGTGGCTATGTCGAGGTCGATGGTCTGCAACTGCTGCCTGAAGCCGAAGCCACAGCGGAGCGCAATACCCGCACGGCTGCGGGATTTCCAGTGCAGGTCAAAACATCCTCCGCACCTGTGAAGATCCCGCCACCCATGCTGCTGAAGAGCGCCGCAAAGGCCCAGGACGTGAACGGCAAATCCTACGATCTCGTCCTCATCGGCGGCACACCGGGCGGCATCGCCTGCGCGGTGCGTGCGGCACGCGAAGGGCTGAGCGTGCTTCTCGTAAATCACACCCAGCATCTCGGCGGCTTCAGCACCAGTGGTGCAGGTGGGTGGGAAGCACCCTATGATGGGCTGCGCTCACCCCTTTATGGCGAAATCCTGCACGCCGCCAGCGACCACTACCGCAAAACCTACGGCGACAAATCCCCTCAGCATCTGCTCTCCATGCCCAGTGCGACGAGCCGTGCGCACATTGATCGCCCAAAAATCGAGCCGCGCATCGCTGAGATGCTGTTCAATCAGATGGTTGAGCGCGAACGGTCACTCACCGTCCTCTTGGGGCACATCGTCGTAAAGACCGCTCTTGATGGCCGCCTCTTGAAAAGCGCCACACTCCAACCCATGCACGGCGGCAGCGAAGTCACCGTCAGCGCCAAAGTCTTTGCCGATGGCATGTATGAAGGCGATCTCATGGCCGCAGCAGGTGTAAAGTCTCAAATAGGTCGCGAAGCACGCACTCAATACGACGAGCCTCATGCCGGCGTGATTTATTCCGAGGAGCGCCACAAAGAGCCCGGCCAGCGCGGATTCCCAAAAGCCGCAGACGAGGGCACGCTGAACATTCGCTATAACAGCCACGCCACCGCCGGAATCGTCGAAGGCCCCAACAGCGGCGAAGCGGACAGCTCCGTGATGGCCTACAACTACCGCCTCATCCTCACGCGCGATCCCGCAAATCGCATCACGGTCTCCAAGCCGGCAAACTACGATGCAGCCATCGCCAAAGCTGCCGGAGGAGGCGGCTTTGTGCCCAATGTGCCGAATCAAAAAGTGGCGTGGAATGGCGGCCGGCTTATTGGCCCGCAGAACGATTACCCCGCTGCCGACTGGCCGACCCGCGAGGCCATTTCAAAACGCTACCTCGAAGGCATGCTGATGCGGCTGTGGTGGGCGCAGAATGATCCTGCCGCGCCTGAGTCAGACCGGAAGCAGTTTGCCGGCTACGGTCTCGCTGCGGATGAATTTCCAGACAACAATCACCTGCCCTATGAGATCTATGTGCGCGAGGCACGCCGGTTGGTCGGCCGCTATGTTTTCAAAGAGCAGGACAATGTGATCGCCTCTGGCATCTCGCGAACGCCAGTGCATGCGGACAGCATCGCCATGACCGACTGGCCGGTGGATTCCGTGGCCTGTCTGCCGCGCAAAGCTTCCGGCGGCAACATGGACGGCATTTTGTTCCTTGGTGAAGAGAGCCGCCCGGCGCAGGTTCCCTATCGCAGCATGCTGCCGCAGGAAATCGACAACCTCCTCGTGCCCGTGGCCCTTTCCGCCTCTCACGTCGGCTGGGGCTCGATCCGTCTGGAACCCGTCTGGATGCAGACAGGCGAATCTGCCGGATTTGCCGCCGCACTCGCCGCCAAAGGCCAGACCACCCCGGCTGCATTGGATCCTGACCTGCTCAGTCGCACGCTCGCCTCCAGCCACGTGATGATCAGCTTTTTCAACGATCTCGATGTGACCTCTGATGATCCGCAAATCGTCGCCGCGCAGTACTTCGGGACGAAGGGTTTCTTTGACAGCTACAATGCCAGCCTCGATGCGCCGCTCACGAAAGCCGTGCAGACGATCTGGGAATCAGGATTCAAACAGCTTCAGCAGCGAACCTTGGATCCGATGCAGATCGCAGTTACAGTTCATGCAGCCGAGTCGCAGGACTCACCTGCCACAACTCAAACCCGGGGCACCTTTTTACTTGGCCTCTGGAAGCAGCTCAAACCATGAAAAACCTTCTTCGAATCCTTTCGTTATGCAGCGCTGCTGCGCTGGCCCGTGCTGATGATGTAGAACTGCTCAATGTCATCATCCCACCCTCCGGCACCGACCGCTTTCAGCATGCGGAGTTTTCCTGCTGGCTGCCAGATTCCGCAAAGCCCGTCAAAGCGGTGATCATCCATCAGCACGGCTGCACCAATGCCTCGCCCGACAAACATCCGCCGGTGACCCTGGACTTTCACTGGCGTGCGCTCGCTCGGAAGCATGGCTGCGCCTTGCTTTCGCCGATGTATCATGTGAAGGGTGGTTGCGACGAATGGAACGATCCAGACAGCGGCTCAGAGCGGGCGATGTTGGCCGCACTGGCGGAATTCGCCCAGCTTTCGGGTCGTGCGGAGCTCAAAGACGCGCCATGGGTCCTCTGGGGCCATTCCGGCGGATCAAGCTGGTCGGCGCAGATGATCGTGCGTCATCCATCGCGTGTGCTCGCGGCTTCATTTCGCGGAGGCTGTCACAAGCAGTTCGGCGCCCCAGCCTTCCGCGCCAAATTTGCCCCCGCAGCCCGCGAACTGCCCCTGCTGTTCGTCTGGGGCAAGCGCGAGACCGTCCCCACCTCCAGCCACTTTGTTTCTTGGACGCCCATGAACACCATGTTTCGTGAACTTCGTTCTCAAGGCGGCACCGTGGCACGCCTCATCGATCCACTCTCTGAACACGGCTGCGATGATTCGCGGCTCGTGATTATCCCTTTCTTTGATGCCGTGCTGCGCGCTCGCTTGGCCGAAAAAAAACTCCCTGGCGCCCTGGTGGACATGGCTTCTCTTCAAGACCGCGCTCTGGATGAAGCGACCCTGCATGATCCCACCCTCTCCTGGCTGCCGAATGCAGGTTTGGCAAAACTTTGGCGTGAGTTCTCCGAACACGGCACGCTGCACCCGGTGAATCCCAAGCTCACAGCGCCCCGGTTCAACGCCACGCGTGATGCAGCTGGAGTGGTTCAGCTCAATTGGGTCGTGGTGCCTGCTCTCGATGGCGGCTTGCGTTCCTTGCGCATTCAGCGCGATGGCATGCCATGGAAAGAACTGGGAGTAAAGCCCGGCGCTCGCATCGCAACATCGCGGGATGCTCCGCCAGAAGGATTGCGAGCCACCGGCATCAGCGATGACTCGAAAGACCCGCATGTCTATTCGCTGACTTTTCTCGATGTGGCAGGCAATGAGTCCCCACCCAGCGCGCCTGCTCAGGAACCGAAGTTTTGATGGACTCATGAAAGCATTCCTCGTCACCCTCTCGATCTTTCTGGCCGCATCGGCACCCCATGCAGAGGAAGCTGACCTCTGCATTTATGAAGCCACCCCGGGAGGCATCGCGATGGCCGTGCGCGCAGCCAGAGAAGGGCTCAGCGTCGTGCTGGTAAACCACAATGCGCATCTGGGCGGCATCCTCTCCAGCGGCCTCGGTGTCTGGGACACCCTATGGGAAGGAAAACGCGCACCCATTTACGACGAAGCACGCCAGGCCATTTTTGATCACTACCGCACGACCTATGGCGAAAAATCGCCGCAGTATCTCAATGCGCTGCCAGGAAAAAGCGGACACACAAACGGGAAGTTTGAGCCGCATGTGGCTGAGATGGTTTTGACCCGGTTGGTGACACAGGAAAAAAACATCACAGTCATGCGCGGTTATTATCCAGCCGCAGTGCAACGTGAAGGCCCCCTGTTGAAGTCCGTGACCTTTCGTGAAATCACCGGCTCTGGCACAAAGCAAATCGGCGCCAAAATTTTCGCCGACTGCAGCTACGAAGGCGATCTCGCAGCCGTGTCCGAGGTTCCGTATCGCGTCGGTCGTGAACCACGTAACGAATTCAAAGAACCCCATGCCGGTGTGGTATTCATGGAGTCCGTTAAAACGGCTCCCACCGAAGAAATCGCACGCGCGGCCAAACTGCACGCCGCCTTGAATCTGCGCAAATTCAGCGGCTTTCAGCGCATCAAAGAACCTGAGAGCACCGGTGAGGCTGACGGCAACGTGCAGGCCTTCAATTACCGCACCATGCTCAGCTCCGATCCTGCGAACCGCCTGCCCGTGCAAATGCCAGCGGATTACGACCCGGAGCGGCTCAAACTGCTCGAACACGGCTCCATCGTCTCGCCCATCCCCAATTCGAAACGCGGCTGGAACCGCCCGCAGCTTGTGGGAATGCAGACCGACTATGTCGCGGCCGACTGGCCCGGCCGCCGCAAGGTGATGGACGCGCACTGGAATGCCACCCTGGCACTCCTCTACTTTCTGCAAAACGATCCGTCAGTCGAAGCCGCGCGTCAGAAGTCGTGGCGCGAATACGGACTCGCGAAAGACGAATTCGCAGACAACGCCCATCGTCCCTATGAATTCTATGTGCGCGAGGCTCGCCGCATCACCGGCCGATACATCTTCACCCAGCATGACGCGATGCTCACGAGCGATCTGGAACGCGCCCCGGTACATGCGGACAGCATCGGCGCGACGGAGTGGTATCTCGATACCCACGCCTGTACCCCGCGCCATATCCCCGGAGCGCTGGAAGAGGGCAAGATGATGCTCGATGTGGAGACCTTCCCCGGTCAGGTGCCTTACCGCGCCATCCTGCCGCAGGGCGTGGACAATCTCCTCGTTCCCGTCTGTCTCTCCTCCACCCACGTCGCCTGGGGCACCATTCGCCTGGAGCCGACATGGATGGCCCTTGCAGAATCCGCAGGGCACGCCGCTGCTTTGTCCGTTCAGCAAAACATCGCACCCGCCCTGCTCAATCCAGACAGGCTGCTGCGCAAACTGGTCTCGAACCACGTGATGGTGAGCTTCTTCAATGACCTCGACGTGGCCTCCGATGATCCACGCATCGCCGCCGCCCAGTATTTCTCGACCAAAGGCTTCTTTGCCGACTACAACGCACGGCTGGATGAACCCCTCAAAGAAAGCACCCGCCATATCTGGGGGCAGGGACTCGCCTCTTTGCGCGCAGGCACCCTCAAGCCAATGGAATTCGTCAAGCAGGTGCGGGAGGCCGAGTCGGCTGCTTCGCCATTGCTGGATCAGTCCCGCGGGGAGTCTTTGCTGCGCATGTGGAAAAGCCGCGAGACGGCAAAGCCAAAGGCCAGGTAGCACGTGAAGATGCAGATAAGGCCGATGCCGTCTGCAACAGCCCGGAAGGCGGAGTCACTAGCATGTTGCAGTGCTGCAGGCACGTCGGCGGGGCATGCTGCTCGGACTCTTCCAAAAGCGCCCTTGAGGCCGAATCAAAAACCCTCGAGGACCACTTTGCCGATGGCGGTGCCGCTTTCGAGAAGCGCGTGGGCGCGCTTGAGATTGGCGGCATTGATAAGGCCGAGATTTTCGCGCGCTGTGGAACGGATCTGTCCCGCGTCTACCAGGGCCGCGACTTCGTTCAGCAGCCTTCCTTGTTCGTTCATGTCGGCGGTCTGGAAGCGTGCGCGTGCAAACATGAACTCCCAGTGGAGGGAAAGGCACTTGGGTTTGAGCTTGTTGATGTCCACCGGGGTGGCGACATTTTCGATCAAGCCCAGGCTGCCTTGCGGAGCCATGGCTGCGATGATTTGGTCGAAATAGGTCTCGGTGCGGGTGAGGGCCAGGACATGGTTCACCCCACCGGGCACGATGGCTGTCACCTGGCTGGTCAACGGCTGCCGGTGGTCAATGACATGGTGCGCCCCCATCTCCAGGCACCAGGCCCGCGTTTCTGAGCGGGATGCCGTGGCAATGATGGTGAGGCCCGTCAGGCGGCGTGCCAGTTGGATGGCGATGGAGCCGACACCACCGGCGCCTCCTATGATGAGGAGGGAGGCTCCGCTGCTGGATTGGGCGCGGGGGATCTGCATCCGGTCGAACATCAACTCCCAGGCCGTAATGGTGGTGAGCGGCAGGGCGGCGGCTTCAGCAAAGCCGAGGCTCACGGGCTTGTGGCCGACGATGCGTTCATCCACCAGATGGTATTCGGCATTGGCTCCGCTGCGATCCACGGAGCCGGCGTAATAGACCTCGTCGCCGGGTTTGAAGAGCGTCACCTCGCTGCCGACTGCCATGACAATGCCTGCGGCATCCCAGCCAAGGATTTTTGCCGCGCCATCGGGACTGCCGGGGCCGCCGCCGCCCCGGATTTTTGCGTCCACAGGATTCACCGAGATGGCGCGCACTTGGACGAGCAGATCTCGGGCAAGTGGCCGGGGTGTTTCCACTTCCACATCGACGAAACTTTCAGGGTCCTCGATCGGCAGGCTTTTGGGGCAACTGACTGCTTTCATAAAGCGGATGATTTGTGGAGAACAAAACCAACGGCACTCGACTGCCGGGACGGTTTCAAATGCCGGGGCTTGAGGCCCGTTCGAGCCTGGAGCGGGTGATCAGAATCGAACTGACGTATGATGCTTGGGAAGCACCTGCTCTACCATTGAGCTACACCCGCGACTCACGTTGGACGCAAGGTTTGCAGTTTGGCTGGCTGCGGCGGACTTGTCAAATGCGCTGAGGTCAGATTGATGGCGGCATCGGCTGCATCATCAGCGCCCGGTTCATGCCGCCCCTGCCATAGCTGGCGGAGGGGACGGACATAAACGCGTTCCGTTTGGTGGAATAGTGCCGGTACAGGCGGCTGTAGGTCGTCCTCAGCCGCTCGATCATCGCGGCGTTTTCCGGTGTCCGGGGCAGTTTCCGTACGCTGAGGCGCAGGTAGTTCATGGCCTGCGCCACACCGACATAGCGCACATCCGGGCCCTCGGTCGGTGGGGTGGGGTTCGTGGAGCCAAACCGCGCGATGATCTGGGTGTCCTTCCCCTTGGGCCCGATCAAATGACTCGCCATCGCCTCCGTGCCAAAGTCCTCATAGGCAAACGGCGGGCCGGGGATCGCGTTCAGGCTGGCACTGCAGCCCACAAGAAAAAGAACGCTGCCACAGACCAGAAGAGCGAAGAGCGGGAGGGCTTTCATGCCGCCTCTCATACCATATCTGAAAATGAAAGCGAATGCAGGGAGCGCGAAAATAGGCCGCACAAAAGCGTCGGATGCCCGTCCGGTAGCCCGGGGCTTGTGTCAGAAGCCCCGCCTATTTACAGGGCTCCCGCATTTTGATGGTTGAGACGGCCTCAGCCAGACGTAATTTCGCACCATGAAGCATGCGTCCCCCCCACCTCTCCTCGCTGGCCTCCTTGTTGCGATGCTGTTCGCTGCTTCCATCCTGACGGCCCAGCAGCCTCAGCGCATTGACGAAAAGGACCTTCGAGACTGGGCGGATCGCGGTGATGCAGACGCCCAGTTCGAGCTCGGGCTGCGCCTCATCACGGGGGAAGGCTTGAAGAGAAATATCGAAGAAGGGGTGAAGTCCGTCGAAAAGGCCGCCAAGCAGAAGCACCTCCGTGCGCAGCACGTCCTAGGCACCCTTTATGAAGACGGGGAAGGGGTGAAGAAGGATCTCGCCAAGGCGGCGGAATGGTATCGCAGCTCCGCCGATCTCGGCTTTGCGCTCTCTCAGCACAGCCTCGCCGCCTTGTATGAGGAGGGAAAAGGCGTGAAAAAAGATCCCGCCAAAGCGGCGGAATGGTTCAAGAAAGCCGCCGATCAGGGAAATCCCCCTTCTCAGACCGCCTATGCCTCAAAGCTCGAACGCGGCGACGGCGTGGCCAAAAGCGCCTCCAAGGCCGCGCTCTGGTACCTCAAGGCGGCTCAGCAGGACTTCGTCCCGGCCATGACGCGCCTCGCAAACCTCTACTACACCGGCCAGGGGGTTCCTGTGGACTACCGCCGTGCCGGTGCCTGGTATCGCCGCGCCGCACGCTCTGAAGACCCTTGGGCTTCCAACAATCTGGCCTGGTTCCTCGCCACATGTCCGGAGGACAATCTCCACAATGGCGAAAGCGCCGTCCTCCTCGCCCGGCGTGCTCTGAAACTCGTCGCTGAAGTCGTCCAGAGCGATGAGCAGCCTTACGAGATGATCGACACCATGGCCGCCGCCCTCGCCCGCAACGGTGAATTCAAAGAGGCGGAGCTCTGGCAAAAGCGCTGCATCACCCTCCTCAGTGAGGACAAGGACCTGCCTGCGGAAGACCGCAAAAAGCTGCAGGAGGAGTTCGATACCCGCCTCAAGCTCTACCAAAAGGCCACCCCCTTTGCCGAACCTGACCCGAAAGGCGAAGAGGGCGCAGAGCCCCTGCCGCAGGACACCATTCTCCAGGATGAAGGACTGCCCGACTCCAAACCCAGGAAAAACACCCCCAAAGGCGGTCGTGGCACGGTCGTTTGAGGTTGGTTTTTGCTGCCGCTGAATGCCCCCTGCAGCCAGTCCGTAGCCACTCGCAGCGCAAGATTCGCACGCTTTAGCGCAATATCTGCAAGACCAAGCCCCTCTTACACGGTTAAACCGACCAATCTTTTCATCCGGCATTCTGCCACTTTCCCTTTTACCTCATGTCCGCTGCCGTCGTCCGTTCTGCCCCCCTTCCACCGCCCATTCCCGGTCTGAACCGCCGTATCCGCCAGCCGAAGAAGAACATCCCGCAGACCAAGCCGGAGCGTGATCAGATCCTGGGCTGGGTCCGCGCCTACGCCGAAGAGCAAAAACTCGTCCCCCCGGTGCCGCTGGCAGATCTGCAGGAGCACACGGATAAAATCATCACGATCCACGCCATCGACAAGATCCACCGCGACTACGTCGGTGTGCTCCTCGCCAACGAAACCTGGCGTGAATCCCTCGCCACGGTTCCCTTTGAAAAGCGTCTCCTGCTGATGCCGAAGTGTCTCCGCGTCGAAAGCAAATGCCCGGCCCCCTTTGATGAGTTCGGCCTCCTCTGCAAGCAGTGCGGCCTCTGCTCCATCCAGGACTTCCAAAACGAAGCCGAAAAGCTCGGCTACGCCGTCCTCGTCGCCGAAGGCAGCGCCATCGTCATGTCGCTCATCCAGACCGGCAAGATCGAGGCCATCGTCGGCATTTCCTGTCTCGCCGTGCTTGAGCGCACCTTCCCCTACATTGAAGCCGCCGCCATCCCCGCCGTCGCTGTTCCTCTCCTGCAGGACGACTGCATCGACACCCTCGTCGATATCGACTGGGTCTGGGATTACATCCACCTCACCAGCGACGACAAAACCCGCCGTCTCAATCTGAACGCCCTGCATGACGAGGTAAAAACCTGGTTCACCATCGACTCGCTCAATGCACTCATGGGCCCCTCCCGCGGTCATAGCGACGACATCGCCCGCGAATGGCTCGCCCGTGCCGGCAAACGCTGGCGTCCCTTCCTCACCGTCGCCGCCTATCAGGCCCTGCGTGAAGATCCCGAAGGCCCCATCTCCGACACCGTCAAAAAAGCCGCCATCGCCGTCGAAATCTTCCACAAAGCCTCCCTCGTTCACGACGACATCGAGGACGGCGATGCCGAACGCTACGGCGAAACCACCCTGCACACCGAGCACGGCATCCCCGTCGCCCTGAACATCGGTGACCTCCTCATCGGTGAAGGCTACCGCCTCCTCGCCGACAACGAAGCCGCAGCACACGTCCGCAGCGCCGCCATCCTCGTCGCCGCCGAAGGCCAGCGCGAACTCTGCATCGGCCAGGGTGCCGAACTCCTCTGGACGCGTCACCCCGTCGCCCTCAGCAGCACCCAGGTTCTCGAAATCTTCCGCAGCAAAACCGCCCCCGCGTTCGAAGTCGCCCTCAAGGTCGGTGCCGCCCTCGCCGGCCAGCTTGATGAATGCGCCGACGTCCTCCACACTTACAGCGAAAACCTCGGCATCGCCTACCAGATCCGCGATGACCTCGACGATCTCGGCGAAGACTCCGCAGCCGGCAACGAATGGAACATGCGCCCCAGCATCGTCCTCTCCCTCCTGCGCGAGAAAGGCAAAGGCGAAGTCAAAGACCAGATGGAAGCCCTCTGGAACGGCCTCGCCAAAACCAAGCCCGACAACGCCACCATCCGCGACTGGGCGCTCGACAGCGGCGCTCATGAGAAGGCCATGACCCTCCTCGAAAGCTACAAGGAAGCCGCCATCCGCTCCCTCCAGGAAGTCGAACTCCCCAATCTCAAAGGCCTCCTCCGCCGCGTCATCGGCAAGATCTTCAACGAGCTTGAGATCAAAGGCTGGTGCCGCGAATTCGAGCAAAAAAATCTCAATCCCGAGCTCCGCGCCGAAGCCGCGAAAGCCGCTGAAGGCCTCGTGCCGAACGTGGCTCCTTAAACGGCACAAGGGCAGGATGCAGGGGTAACCATGAAATGGCAAAACATCGGGCTGTCCTTTGCGTCGTTTCTGTCCTTTTTGTCCTTCTGACGGCGCGCTTCGCTTGCGCTGGCATGTTCATGCGTAAGCCCGGGGCAGGGATGTGGGTCGGTGGTTTCCAGTGCTATTTTCACAGGCCGTGCTTCGTTTGAAGCCGACCATGAAGTTGCTCCGTCTCTGCTCCGCATTCCTGCTCACCCTTTCCGTCGTCCACGCCGCCGACTCTCGGCCCAACGTTCTTTTCATCGCCATCGATGATCAAAACGACTGGATCGGCTGCCTTGGCGGACATCCGCAGGTCAAGACCCCTGCCATCGACGCCTTGGCAAAACGAGGCACCCTCTTCGCCAGTGCCCACTGCAATGCCCCCTTGTGCAATCCTTCGCGCAGTTCCCTCCTCACCGGCCTCCGCCCCTCCAGCACTGGCATCTACGGCCTCGCCCCAGGCATTCGCGAAGTGGAGCAGACCAAGCACCACGTCACCCTCCCGCAGACCTTCACCCAGGCCGGTTACTTCACCTTCAACAGCGGCAAGATCTACCACGACGGCTCCATGCGTGGCGGCGATCAAAAAGCCGAGTTCAACGAATGGGGCAATCGCGGCCCCATGCCGAAACCCAAAACCCCCATCGCCAATCTCCCCGGCCCGGACCGCCATCCCGCCATGGACTGGGGAGTCTTCCCCGAGAAAGACGAAGACAACGCCGACTGGAAAATCGCCGATTCCGCCATCGACGCCCTGAAGCGCGCCCCTGCCGACAAGCCCTTCTTCATCGCCGCCGGTTTCCGTCTCCCGCACGTCCCGTGCTTCGCCTCGCAGAAGTGGTTTGATCTCTATCCCGACGCCACGCTGCAGATGCCCCCCGTCAAAGAAGACGACCGTGCCGACCTCCCCAAATTCGCCGACTTCCTCCACTGGAAACTCCCCGAGCCACGCCTCTCCACCCTGCGCAAATTCAATGAATGGCGCCCCCTCGTCCGCGCCTACCTCGCCTGCGTCAGCTTCATGGACAGCCAGGTCGGCCGCCTCATGCACGAACTCGAAGCCACCGGCCGCTTGGACAACACCATCATCGTCCTCTGGGGCGACCACGGCTGGCATCTCGGCGAAAAACTCATGACCGGCAAAAACACCCTCTGGGAGCGCAGCACCCGCGTCCCCCTCATCTTCGCCGGCCCCGGCATCAAACCCGGTCAGGTCTGCGACAGCCCCGTCGAACTCCTCGATATCTTCCCATCCCTCCTCGCCCTCGCCAAATTGCCCGCACGCAGCGATCTCGAAGGTCACAGCCTCGTGCCCCAGTTTCAAGACGCCAGCGCACCCCGCGAATGGCCCGCCATCACCACGCATAATCAGGGCAATCACTCCATCCGCACCAAGGACTGGCGCTATATCCGCTACGCCGACGGCAGCGAGGAACTCTACGACGAGGCCAAAGACCCCAATGAGTGGACCAACCTCGCAGGTGATTCGAACTACACCGCCAAAAAAGCCGAACTCGCCAAATGGCTGCCCAAGATCGACAAAGGCCCCGTCCCCGGCAGCAAGCACCGCATCCTCACCTATGAGCCCTCCACAGGTGAAGCCATATGGGAAGACAAGCCGATTGATAAAAGCGCCCCGCTGCCGGAACCGTAAGGCGTGTCCGCCTCCCCCCACAAGCTCCGCCTCACCCTCGGCCTCGGCTTCCTCGCCTTCATCATCGTGGGCTCGCTGCTTCTCCTTGCGTGGCTGCGTCAGCGCGAGCGCGAAGAATCCAATCGCCTCTTTCAAGCACTCGCAAAGGCAGATGCCGAATTTGTACGGCGAATGAATCTCCCGCGCAGTGAGAAACTCGCCAAAGATTTGAAGGAGTTGCTTGGTGTCAGCATCGTGTTCCTTGATCGAAGCGACATGTCACCAGCTGTTGAGCAATTGCTCCAGTCGGAGATCAAGCGCGGCAAGGTCGAGAACTTGAACGCCCGTCAGCAATCGGTGGTGGTTGAACTCGACAGTCATCACTACATGGAGTTTTTCAGAAGCACGCCTGCATCCTCCCTCTCCCTTCGCGATCCCGCCACCCGCAATGCCTTCATCACCTTCTGGTTCGTCTCCGCCCTCGTCGGCTGGCTCCTCGTCCGCGAGCGCCTCAAGCGCGCCCAGTCAGAACGCCTCGCCATGCTCGGCCGCGTCGCCACCAGCCTCGCCCACGACATCAAAAACCCCCTCGCCTCCATCCAGCTTCACGCGCAGTTGATGTCCCCGCAGAATGAGGAAGACGCCCAGGCCGTCCGGCTCATCGAAAACGAATCCGAAGTCATCTCCGGTCTCGTCAATCAGTGGCTCCATCTCGCAAATCCCCTCCCGCCGAAACTCACCAGGCTCGATCTCACCGACTGCATTCGACGCGTCGTGAAAAACATGGAGCCCCAGGCCCGCCACGCCGGCGTTGAAATCACGCTCGATCTTCCACCTCCAGTCTTCATCATGGGCGATTCCCCAAGGCTCGCCCAGGCCATCCGAAACCTCGTCATCAATGCCATTCAGGCCATGCCTCGCGGTGGCAAACTCATGGTCAGTGGCCAGTCCATCGGCTCATGCTTCCAGCTCCGCTTCGCCGACTCCGGCACCGGCTTTTCCGAACAAGCGCTCGCTCAAGGCACCGAGCTTTTCTTCACCGAAAAAGAAGGCGGCATGGGCGTCGGCTTGAACATTGTCTCCGGCGTCATCACGGCTCATGGTGGCAGCATGAAATTGCAAAATGACCCCAAGGGTGGCGCGGTCATCACCGTGCTGCTCCCCTTGCTCTCCACATGACTCCCGCCATCCTCATCATCGAAGACGAATACGCCCTCGCCGCCGCCCTTTCGACCTTGGTGCGCCGTCTCGATGCCACGCCCGTCGTCGCCGCTTCAGGGCAGGGCGGCATCGACAAACTCGCCGCGCAAACCTTCGCGCTCATCATCCTCGATGTCGGCCTCCCGGACATGAGCGGCCTGAAGGTGCTGGAAAAAATCCAGTCTCTCCCACAGCCGCCCCCGGTCATGATCATCACCGCCCACGGCACGCTGGACACCGCTCTTGAGGCAAAGCGTCTCGGCGCTCGCGAGTATTTCCTCAAGCCGCTCAATCTCGCCGACATTCAGCGGGCCATCCGCGAAGTCTTCGCACCGGTGAAAACCGAGCAGCGTGCAGACACCACCATGATCGGCAAGAGCGAGTCCATGCAGCGTGCATTCGCCGTCATCGCCCAGGCCAGCGGCAATGACGTGCCCGTCCTCCTGCAAGGTCCCCCCGGCAGCGGCAAGAGCCTGGCAGCGCAGGTCATTCATCGCCACAGTGCTCGCTCAGAAAAGCAGCTGATCATCTTCCGCGCCGATGAATGGTCCGAAGATCGTACCGAAGCCGCGCTCGATGACGCCATCGTCAGAGCAGGGGATGGTGTTCTCTTTCTCGATGAAATCAGCGCGTGGCCAAAACCCCTTCAGGCGGCGCTGATGAATCGACTCAGCTCAGGCACGCTCAAGGCACGCCTCTTCAGCGCATCCAGTCATGAGGCCGCACCCCATCTGCGTGAAGACTTGTTTTACGCCCTCGCAGTTCTGCAGTTGCACCTTCCTCCTTTGCGGGAACGCACCTCAGACATCCCCGCGCTCGCAGTCTCCTTCCTCGGCGACCAGGTTCTTTCCGCCGAAGCCCTGGCCTTGCTCAAAGCCCACGAATGGTCCGGCAATGTGCGCGAGCTGAAAACCGCCATGGCCCATGCCGCCGCCGTCTGCAGCGGCAGCACCATTCTCCCTCATCACCTTCCCGCCAGCATCGCAAAGCCGGACGAAACCACTCATCTCGATGAAGCGATGAAGCGCGCTCTCGCCGCCTGGCTGGATCAAAAGACCACCGGCTCCGATGAAACGATGCCCGCCTACGATGACCTCCTCGAAACCGTCGAGTCCTTCATGCTCGACACCCTCCTCAAGCGCTTCGACGGCAAGCCCACACGCCTCGCCACCGCCCTCAAAATGAACCGCGCCACCCTCCGCCGAAAACTCCGGGAAGAGTAGTGCCACGTGTCCACTGATACAGGTTTGTTTACTCTTTGCCATAAACGCCCCGCCCCGTACCAGCCCTGAAGGGGCTGCGGACTCAGCCCAGGGTCAGCCGAGCCTCAGCAAGGCGACCCTGGGTATGGCAGACATTCCGGGTTGAGCAAACCCATCACTCCTCAATGCCACGCCCGGTCCCAGCAGCGTCTGCATAGCGTCCCACCGCCCCCTCTGCCGCTGACTTCCACAGCCCACGATTGCAGGTGCCTCCTGACGAGTGTAGACAAAAGCGGTGAGAGTCTCCCCCGCTCACTCCCCATCTGCCTTCCCCGGCACCCGCGGATCATTCGCCGGAAAAAACAGCCGCTTCTCCCGGTCAAAATAGATCGCCTGGCACGCCCCAAATCCCTCCGACACCGCCAGCTTGTGCCCCAGCGCTTTCACACGCTCCAGCGTTTCCTCGCCAAAAGCCTTCTCAATCTTCAGCTCGTCCGGATTCCACTGGTGGTGAAATCTCGGCTCCGCCAGCGCCTCCGCCGGCAGCATCCCGTCATCAATGATGTGCGTCAGCAGCAGCAGCGCCTGCGTGATGATCGTCGGTCCGCCCGCCGCTCCCGTCACGATCACCGGCTTGCCATCCTTCAGCACAATCGTCGGGCTCATGCTCGAAAGCGGCCGCTTGCCCGGCGCCACCGCATTCGCCTCCGCTCCCACCAGTTTGAAGGCATTCGGAATTCCAGGCTGCACCGCAAAGTCATCCATCTCATCATTCATCAGCACCCCCGTCCCCGGAATCACCACCTTGCTGCCAAAGCCAGTGTTGATCGTCTGATTCAGCGCCACCCAGTTGCCCTCGGCATCCGCCGTGCAGAGAAAAGTCGTGTGCTTGCCAAACACATCCCCCTCCCAGTGCGGCGGCATGTGGTGCCCCGGAACGGCGGTGGCATGGTCCAGATCAATCTTCTTCGCCAGTTCCGCCGCATACGCAGGGTCCACCAGCCCCTTCGGCACCGGCGCAAAATCCGGATCTCCCAGCCAGTACGCACGATCCGCAAACGCCAGCTTCATCGCCTCCGTGATCACATGCACCCGGCTGCTCGCACGGAAATGGCGGATCGGAAAATGCTCCAAGATATTGAGGATCTGCGCCACATGCACCCCTCCCGAACTCGGCGGCGGCATCGTGATCAAGTCATAGCCGCGATAGCTCGAGCGGATCGCGTCACGTTCAGGCGCCTGATAGTTGGCGAAATCTTGCGCCGTCATGATTCCCCCGTTGGCCGCCATCCACTCACCCGTCTTTTGGGCAAACTCACCGCCATAGAACCATTCGATCCCGTTTTCCGCCACAGACCGGTAAGTTTTTGCCAGGTCGCTTTGGACCAGCCTCTGCCCCTTTTCCAGCGGCTTGCCCTCCTTGAGAAAGATCGCCGCCGACGAGGGAAATTTCGCCAGCTTGCCCGCCGTGGCGGCCAGCTTGCGCGCATACACGGCATCGATCTCAAACCCCTGTTCCGCAATGTCAGCCGCAGGCAGCAGCACATCGGCCAGCTTGAGTTTTCCATGCTTCGCCTGCGCGGCGGCGCAGGCCTTCAGGTACCCGGGTACCCCGGAGGCCAGCGCTCCCGTCTTGCTCGCTTCATCATCCACTTTGCCACCGATCACATACATGTCGCGCTGCGCCTTGGCGGGTGCCGCCTCACGGCCGTCAATGCACGTCACCGTTCCATCTGCGGCGTGAATCACAAAAAAGCAGCCCCCGCCGATGCCCGAGTTGTGCCCGTCCACCACCCCCAGCGTCAGTCCTGCGGCAATGGCGGCATCAATCGCATTGCCTCCTTTGGCAAACGCCTGCTGGCCCGCTTCAGTCGCCAGCGGGTGCACGGTCGCGATGGCGTGTTTCGGAAACGCGGCATCGGTGGCGGATGCCGCCGTGTGCGCCATCAGGACGAGAGCGGCCAGGACTTTCATATCGCCCGATGCTAGTCGCTGCACCGAAGGCGTCGAGCCAAAACCACCCAGCTCAAAAACAAGGGCCCAGCTTCAAGTCTGCGAACTGCGCTTCCAGCTCAGCCATGCATGGCGGTACGTGAAAGCCATCGCCATGATCCCTGCAAACAGCATCACCGCACGGCTCGGTTCGGGCACCTGCAGCACGCTGCTCATTGTACTGTCAGGCTGAGTCAGAGCCAGACCTCCGGCCTTGTCCGGCTCGGTCGCACCCACAGCAATGACGGCAGTGATGCTGCAGGCTACCCAGTAACTAAAGGAACGAAAAGGCATGGATTTATATGAATCTTTACCAGATCTCTCCGGTGTTGAACAAGAGGTTTCTTGTTTCAAATATGATGCAGAATCCTCATTTTCAGGCTCTTGCTTAATTCCGATTAAGAAATTCACTGGATTGTTCAATGCCCGCCTTCTTGCTTGCGCCTTCCCTGCGTCTCCGCCATGACTACGGCCCCCCAATTCCGGCTTCTTATCCATCATGTCCATCGTCAGTTCTCCGCGTGTCATCAACATAGGCTTGGCCGGTTTAGGCAATGTGGGGGCGGGAGTGTTCAAGAATCTGCAAAAGAATCGCTCCCTCATCAGCCAGCGCATCGGTGCCGAGCTCCAGGTCGCCAAAGTCGCCATCCGTGACCTTTCCCGTCCTCGGGATGTCGAGGTGCCTGCCTCCATGCTTACCACCGACTGGAAGGAACTCGTCTCCGATCCTTCCATCCCTGTCATCGTTGAACTCATCGGCGGCACCACCGCCGCCTACGATCTGGTCGCCGCCGCTCTGCGGGCTAAAAAAATCGTCGTCACCGGCAACAAGGCCCTCCTCGCGGAGCGCGGCAAGGAGCTCTTCGCGCTGGCCGAGGAGTGCGGTGTGCCCATTTACTTTGAGGCTGCCGTCGCAGGCGGCATTCCCATCATTCAGGTGCTGCAGGAGGGGTTGGTGGGAAATCACATCCGCTCCATTCACGGCATCATCAATGGCACCTGCAATTACATTCTCACCCGCATGTCTCAGGCTGGCCTCAGCTATGCAGATGCTTTGCAGGAGGCTCAGGACAAAGGCTATGCCGAGGCAGACCCCACCCTCGATGTCAGCGGCTGGGATGCCGCCCACAAGGCCATCATTCTCGCCTCCCTGAGCTACGGCTTCTGGATCCCCCAGGACAAAGTCCACGTGGAAGGCGTGGATCGCGTGAACATCACCGACTTCCGTTTTGCAGCACGCCTGGGCTACACCATCAAACTGCTTTCGGTCATCCGTGCCGATGAAAACGGTCTCGTCGAAGTCCGCACCCAGCCCTCCCTCGTGCCGCTTTCGCATGTCCTCGCCAATGTCAGCGGTGCTTTCAATGCCGTGCTCGTAAACGGAGACGTCGTGGGCGAGACGCTCTTCTACGGCCGTGGCGCCGGGCAGGACCCCACCAGCAGCAGCGTCATCAGCGATCTCTGTGAAGCCGCCGCCGTTTTGATGCACGGCGCACGCCACAGCGGCTTCGTTCCCCACGGTCTCTACGGCAAATCGAAGCCGGTGGATGACACCGTCTCCCATTACTACCTCCGTCTGACAGTGGATGACGTTCCGGGTGTGCTTGCTCAAGTCGCCACAGCACTTGGAGAGCGCGGCATTGGCATTTCTTCCATGATCCAGCCGGAGGATCTTGAAGACACCAGTGGCGAAACTTCACTCGTGCTCATGATTCATGACGCCCGCCTTGGCGATATGAAATCCGCGCTCGCAGCCATCAGCCAGCTCAACTGTGTGCGCGGCGCCCCTAGCTGGATGCGCGTGGAAACTTTGCAGAGCTGAGTGTTGGAGCGGCAAATGGCGCACCCTTGAAAATTAGCGTGGAATGCTGCGCTAAGAATGAGTAGATACCTTTCATGAAAATCGCCCTCTCCAATCTTGCAACCCTTGTTGGTGGGACTGTTTTGTGTGGCGATCCAGACGGGCAGATCACAGGTTTTGCATCCTTGAAAGAAGCCATTCCCGGCGATCTGAGTTTTTTCCACGACCCACGCTACAATGAGAGATTGGTGAACACAAAGGCCAGCGCGATCCTGGTTCCTCTCGGCTGGAAGGAGTTTCCGCCAAACGCCTCCTGCATCGAAGTCTCAGACCCTTCCCGCTCCTTTGAAAAGATCGTGGAAACGTACGGCTTCCAGCCCGCTCCCTTCGCCCCCGGAATACACCCCTCCGCAGTGGTGGCTGACGGTGTCAAATTTGACCCTGCGCATGTGTGCATCGGGCCCAATGCCGTCATCGAATCGGGCGTGGAGCTCGCAGATGAGGTGGAGGTCGGCCCTGGCTGTTTTGTCGGCCGCAATGTCATCATCGGCAAAGGGTCCCGCCTCCACGCAAACTCCACCGTGCATGCCGAATGCATCCTCGGAGAAAATGTGTATCTCCATTCCGGTGCCGTAATCGGGGCCGATGGCTTCGGCTATGAATTTGGCAACGGACGCCATCGCAAAGTGCGTCAGGCCGGCATCGTTCAGATCGACAATGATGTGGAGATCGGCGCCGGCAGTACGATCGATCGCGCGCGCTTTGGCCGCACCTGGATTGGTGAGGGCACCAAGATCGACAACCTCGTGCAGATCGGCCACAACGTCGTCATCGGCAAACACTGCATCATCGTCGCATGCACCGCCATTGCCGGCAGTGCCATCATTGGAGATTATGTCGTCATTGCAGCCCAGGTCGGCATCGCAGGCCATGTGCATGTCGGCTCCCAGAGCACCCTCGCCGCACGTTGCGGCGTCACCCGCGACCTGCCCGGCGGGCAGACCTATCTCGGCTTTCCCGCCATCCCCGTGGGCGAAGAAAAACGCCGCCTCGCCGGCATCAACCGCCTCCCTCAGCTCGTCGCCCGTGTAAAGGAACTCGCCGCCCAGATTGCCGGCGGCAAGTCGGCCTGATCACATGGCTGGGTACACAACCTGTTGAAAAACGCCGTCTAGGATCTGAGAGGCGGCAGTTCATTTGCGGCAGAAGAGGAATCATCATGATCCCTCCACATTCCGCCTCATCCATCGCTCCAAAAGAGGATGCACCAGTCCCAAACTCATTTCCCAATCGAGCCGAAGATGCCCCCTCTTCCGCCGGTCGATGAATAACTTTGGAAACAGTAACAGCTACCGCTTTCAGCGGTCTGAGTGGCGCACGCATGCCAGGAAAAATCCGAAAGCGGAGCCAGTGATTTTTCTCCAGCCGGTCCGCCCACACCCGTCACGAGACTACGAAAGCAGCAGCAAATCGAGCCAAACGCCAAGGCGCTCCGAAGGGCAAAGACTAAAGACTGAAATGGCCGATCCCTCCTGAAACCAATTTCGGAAAAGGCTGCGCCAGCCTCAAAGGAGCTTCGTAGCAGTGCCATCAAGTTAGAAGCGCACCGGTTTTCAACATGATGCTCCGCCTCACACCAGCCCCAAAGGGGCTGCGTAACATAGCCCAGGGTCAGCCGAGCCTGAGCGAGGCGACCCTGGGTTTTGACAATCAAATCCGGAAGCAAACCCAGCACTCCTTCACAACCCATGCGCATCAGCAGCGTCTGCAAAGAGCCCCGCCGCGCATTGGCACCATGATCAGACATCGTGCCTAAATCCCCGATCAATACCCTGAACTGAGTGCCATTCATGACTGCCATCTGCTCTGCATGAAGAGGAAGGGCTATCAATAAGAGGGTGGACGACCGCCATTGCTGTGCCGCTTCAAGGGAGCGTTTTGATGGGCTTGGCCGTCTTTTGGAGAGGGGGAGGGAGATTGGAATCCAAGGCCGACGTTTCTTTCGTGATGGTGGTCGTGGTGCTGGGCCTTCGCTGGACCGAGGTACAGGAAGCGACCGTAATCATGGCGAGTGCAGCAGCGAAAAGTATGGAGCAAGTTCTCATAATCTCATAATTTCGCATGAGACGAGGCCCTTGAGCGTATCAAAAGCGTAGGGTGGAACCAGACAAGACCGAAGCTCTCTTTCGGGCTATCGCGAGGGCGCCAGCAAAGTGGTCCGCACAGTCCCCTGTGTGGTGCTCCGCCTCACCCATCAAATCCGCGTCCACTGACGCTGCCCCATCCGACCATATAACTATCTAAAATGCTACAACAACGTCTTGCTCTTATCGTGTGCCCGGCACCTCCGGCGCGTGGACAAGCTTTCAAGGACCCATCAGTCGAACGAAAAAAGGCTTGGCAGGAATAGCACTCGGTTAACCGCGCGCCATCTCCCCCACGCTCACCAAAAACCCCACTGCTGCGTCTTCATCACATACAGCCCCAGCGCCAGATTCCCCACCGCGTGCATGAACACACACGCCCCCAGACTCTTCGTCCGGACCGCTACCAAATAAACCAGCGCCCCCCAAACGAACGCCCCCAGATAATCCTCCGTGTTGTGAATCAGCATCACCGCCAGCGTCACAATCCAAAACACCTTCCACCCGTGCGTGCCAAAAGCCACGCGCTCAAACCGCCCGTCCTCCGTCATCAGATAGCGCATCAAAAACCCTCGCCAGAACAGCTCCTCCACAAACGGCACCACCAGCACCATGCGCGCAAAGCGCATCCCCACCACCAGACTGAACCACAGCGGCGACTCCTGCGCGATCGTCGGATCAAACCCCTCCTTGCGCTCAGCAAGTCCCAGCCAGTCCCACCACGCCGCGGGCCCATGCCCCTGCTGGATCAAGCTCTCCCGCAGCAACGAAGGCGCCACCCACACCGCAATTCCGACCAGCCCCAGCGTAAACGCCAGCCCCAGCCCCCTCCACGGCCTGAATGTGTAGTGCTGCCGAAACCACACCAGCACCAGCGCGCAGATCACCGTTTGCAGCGGATACGCCCAGTGCTCCGGCGCCCGCACATGCCACGGCAGCTCCGAGTTTTCGATGCGAAACAAGCCGGCAACACCGCCCAGCAGGCTGAACAGCAGCAGCGGCAGCACGTAGGCTGCTGTGGTGGAGGCGCGCAGTCGTGCAAGCATCAGGAAAGGTGTTTAAGGCAGCGCCAGATCCTTCGCACGGTCACTGTTCAGCAGCCATTTGGAGCACCCCTTCAAATACATTCGGTTGAACGTTGAAAGCGTCCCCGCACCCGTCGCCATCAGCGCGATCGTGCGGTTGGAAATAAACTCCATCATGTTGCTGAACCGGCCGGGATGATCCGCCTTGAGCTGAGTGCCACGCTCATAAAACGCCACAATACGGCCATCGTAAAAGTACTCGATCAACTCATGCCACGCCTCATGCCAGGCACGCTGACGCTGCTCATAACGGCCCAGCTCCTTCGCCAGTTTCTCCGGCGCATCCAGCAGCCTCTCACCATGCCTGGCAAACATCGCGCTGAGAGATTCCGCCGAGTCCAGCGCCAGAAACACCCCCGGCGACAGCATCGGATCCACAAACCCAAACGCATCTCCTGCCGAAACCCAGCCCGGACCCTGCGCGCGGTCTGAAATGAGCTGATAATTGGTGTAGGTGAAAACATCCGTTACGCGCTTCCGGTTCGCCGTCAGCGGTGAAAGCACCGGATCAGTCGCCAGCACTCGGTCGAGCCGCTCCTCACCATTCGCGCCAAACTCCGGCAGCGCCTTGGGATTCATCACAATGCCAAAGCTCAGTTTGTCCGGCAGTGGAATCCGCCAGCTCCACCCCCACGGGTGATACATGATCGCGATCTGCCCCGCCTCATACGGATGTTCGATCCCGGTGAAGTGTGCAAAGTGAGCCGTGTCCCGTCGCGACCCCGTGGCCGCTTTGATCCCGAGCACCTTGGCCGACGTCCGCGCACGCCCGCTGCAGTCGATGATCAGATCCGGCTTCGCACCCTCGCGGTAACCGCCTGCCTCCAGCGCCGCCGCATCCAGTTCCAGCTCAGGCGTGCCACCCGGATGCGCCACCAGTCCGGCTCGGTGTTTCACAAACTTCACCCCCAGCTCCTTCGCGTAGTCCTTCAAGACATCATCAAATTCAGGACGCGGCACATTGTAGGCATACGGCGGCAGCCGGCCTTCCACCGACTTGAAATTGAAATTCATCCGCGTGCCCAGATGGTGCAAAAAGCTCGCACCCGGCTTGAACTGCGAGATCGCAGCCACCCGGTCTTCAATGCCCATGCGCTGCAGGATCGCCACAATCGCGGGAATCAACGACTCGCCCACCAGCAGCGCCGGACGCTTCTCATCATCATAGACCAGCGTCTGGATGCCCTGTTTGGCGAGCATCGCCGCAAGTGCGCTGCCGGCAGGTCCGGCTCCGAGAATGGCAATGCGGGGAAAGGGGCTCATGAGTCAATAGCGGCGGAGTTTGCCGCTGGCGGTCAGCGGCAGTTCGGAAACGAAAGTGTAGAACAGCGGGACTTTGTAGGCGGAGAGTCGCTGCTGGCAAAGTTTTCTCAATTCAATCGCCGCTGGCGGTGCCTCGGCATCTTGCGGAATGATCTCCGCCGCAGGCATGGCTCCCAACGCGGGATGGGCGCGCCCGGTCACACGTGCGGCCTTGACCCCGGCATGGCTGCACAGCACCGCCTCCACCTCTTCAGGGAAGCATTTCAACCCGCCCACATTGATCACGCTGCGCACTCGCCCTCGCAGATAGAGGCAGCCGTCCTCATCCATCTCAGCAATGTCTCCCGTGGCGAACCATCCATCGCGCAAAACCGCCTCACGCGGCTGCCACGGCGTCAGATACGCATCAAACACACCCGGCCCGCGCAGCATCAGCTCACCATCATCCAGCTTCACCTCAAACGCTGGCAGTGGCTGACCGATGGAAGTCGGCTTGTCCTTCGCATGCTTCAAATTCAGAATCGGCAGCCCCGCTTCAATGATGCCCATCCCCTGCGTCAGATGCAGCCCCGTTTTCCCAGCAAACAGCTCCGCCACTTCAGCCGTCAGCGCAAACGCCGTCGAAACCGCGAGCCGCAGCGTGCCAAGTAGGGCCGCGTTCGGCAGACCGGACAGCATCGTGTAATGATACGGCGATCCGTACATCACCGTCGCCCCATGCGCCTGCATCATCTCCAGCATCACCTTGGGATCACTCGCGGGCGCAAGGATCGTCGTGGCCCCATGATAAAGATACAGCACGATGGAAACCGCAAAGTGATGCGCCATCGGCAGCACCCACAGCACCCGGTCTTCCGGTCCGATTCGCAATCCCTCGTTCGCCGCCGTGATGCGCGCCAGAAGCGTCTCATGCGAGATCACGATCCCCTTCGACGCTCCCGTGGTTCCGCTGCTGAAACGAATGAACGCAGGGTTCAAAGCCTCCAGCGCCCCTTCATCAAATGCCGGCGGCGCATCATGCGCCACCGCTTCCACACGCCACTCCTCCGCACTCTGCGCATGCACGATCACATCCAACGCCGTCGCCTTCGCCAGCTGCGCCCGCTCGCTGACCGTCAGCTCATTCGGGATCGGCACAAAGCACGCGTTCTGCTGCAAAATCGCCAGCGCCACCACAATGTAATCCGCCCCGCTCGGCGCATTCAGTCCAATGCGTGGCCGCGCCTTCTTCGGCCAGTTCGCATCTTCATTCAGCCGCTGCGCGCAGTCCTTCATGCGCGCCTCCAGTTCCCCAAAGGTGAGTTGCAGTTCCGGGCTCACCACCGCTGAATGCGTGGCGGTGCTGCGTGCAAAAATAAGATCGACGATGTTCACTTGGCGGGTTCCAGTTGGCTCAAAATCCTTCGCACCTGCGGTGCCAGGTCAGCAGTGTCTTGTTCAGGAAAAGTGGCCGCGATGCCTGCCGCCTGCCCGGTCGCCAAAGCCGTGCCCATCACCCGCGTGCTCGCCTGCGCCCGATGCGTCGTGGAAATGCAGCGTCCCGCGATGAACACATTCCGCAAATCACGCGCCCTCAGCGCCCCCAGCGGAATGCCACAGGCCTTCGGTTCCTTCGGATACAGCAGTCGCGGCCCACGCGCCGTTTCCCTCAGCTCCATGGGCCACGTCGCATTCGCCATCGCTCGCTCATCACTCCGGCTTTCCAGAATGTCCTCTTCCGTCAAAGTCACTTCACCAATCCATCTCCGGCTTTCGCGAATGCCCGCACGCACCGGCAGCGTCGTGATCCGCGCTTTGGCAAAACCATCGAGCGTTGTCTTCAGGTGATCAACAATCGCAAAGGCCACCTCGCGCCCCTGCATCTCAACCCACGTCAGACTACGCGCATCCGTCGCATCAAACACGCACTCCGGCGAGTCGCCCGGCAGATCCAGTGTCAGAAAAGCCTCGTTCAAAACAGCGCTGCTTCTGAAGTGCGCACCCGCAGCTTCCGCCGGCAGCTTTTTCTCCTGAATCGCCCGTGCCAGGCATCCCGCAATTTTCAACGGACCATCGCCCGTGAGTGCATCGCCATCGACATCACCCAGTCCGACAATGTAAGCCGGGCGCTGAAGCTCGTTTGCCAGAGTCGAATCCCACGGCTGTTTCGCCAAAGCAGCCAGCACCGCATCACCACTCGCATCGACCAGACTGCGCGGCTGCAGCGTCCAAGTCGTGCCGCGGCATTGCAAAGTCACTTCCGCGATGCGCCTTTCTTCGATCCGGCATCCAGCCACTTCAGTATGCAGCAAAACTCGTAAGTTTTGCTGAATCCGACACAAGTTGTCAAAGAACAAAGCCAGCCTCGTCGGCTGATGCATCAGCACATCCACCCGTCCCATCCGCACCGGTCCATGACCAATGCCCTGAGCCAGCAGCTCACGTTCCAGTTCCACCACCAACCCTGGATTAGCTACGCGGGGCCCCGCACCAGGAGTCGGCAGATCATACAAACCGCAGAACGAATGCACCAGCGAAGCCGTGCCCGCCCCTCCCAAAATGCCATGACGTTCCACCAGCAGCGTGCTCATGCCCCGACGTGCCGCTGCCAGGGCCGCCGCCACGCCCGCACTGCCACCGCCGATGACGAGAACATCGGGATTCGTGGTGATGGCGTTGGAATCGGGCATGCAGATAGATGAACTGAAGCGCACGAAAGCGCAAATCACGGCTCAAGGATACTCATGGCCCAGATTATCGTCCGTGATGATCTTCGCCCCGCCCCAGGCAGCCTCCATGGCCGGGCGGCGGCACCAATGCGACATGTCGCCAGGCACAGGTATGGCCTCCCCTTTGAGGAAATCCAGCACGCCTCCGAGCTGATCCGCAGCTACCACCGGCTGCCCGTCAATGCGATAGGCCGCTAAAACCCGCTGCCAGCGGCTACGGTCCGGCTCCAGGGCCGTGTTGCTCGCCAGGCAGTGATTCATCACCATCATGGTATGCGGAAACACTTCCATACCCGTTCGTGCCGCCCGCTGCGATTCCGTGCAGTTCCAAAACGCAATGCCATCAGGTGCAAGGTGCGCTTTGACCTCCGTCAAAAACTCACGCGAGAGCAGTGCTGACGCAAACTCACGCCAGTGGTGTGTAGTGTTCATCACGATGGCATCAAACCTCGCATCAGGATGCTGCCGCAACCAGCGACGCCCATCATCAATCACCAGCTCAAGCTTGGGGTTGCTCAGCAAACTCACGACTTCGGGACGCGCACGGATCAGATCCAGATAGCCATGGCTGAGTTCAATGGCGGTGACCTTCTTCACCTGGGGATGATTGACCAAAATTTGCGTCCACGATCCACTGGCGACACCGATAACGAGCACGTTTTCAATGCGATCTCGCACGGCGGAAAGGAAGTAAGGTCGCACCAGCCAGGATTTCGGCTCCAGCTTCGTGCCGATCATCCCATCATAAGCACCGTTGCCATAAACCGCACCGCTTGTGTCCACGGTAATGACCCCATGGCGTGATTCGATGGTTTGCGCAAAGTGCATGCCGTATTTGAAGTCATGCTTGTACTGCAGACGCTCGTAGAAGCCCTGAAAGGTGCCCAAGGCGACGGCAATGACGCACAGCGGCTGCAAACGCTGGCGAAGGGGCAGTTGAAATCGACCAATGGATTCAGCCCAGAGCCAGGAAACGAGCAGCAGTGCCACGCTCAGCGTCTGCATGCTCATCCATTCCATGAAGAGAAATCCGGTGAGAAGGCTGCCGGCTCCGGAGCCGATGATGTTGGCCAGATAGAGCCAGGACAAGCGGCTGCCAGTGTCTTGGCCGGGTGGAATGGCCGCCTGGCAGAGCAGGGGGAAAGTGACTCCCAGCAACGTGCCTGCTGCGATCACGAGGTAGAACCCATATTCCCAATAAGCCTGCGTCGCCAGGATGGCCGTGAGAGGCGCAATCATGAAAGCACCCACACTCGAAAGAAGCACCCAGCGCCCAAACTTGAGCCGCAGGTCGCCGGTTCGCTTCAGAGTCCATGGACTGAGCAGCGAACCGAGCGCGAGTCCGAGCAGGTAGCTGCCGAGCATGTAACCAAATACCGGGGCCTTGGAGGCGCTGGCAAAGTTGAAAACCCGTGACCAGATGATCTCCCAGGAGAGCGCCAGAAAGCCGGAGAACGCAGACCAGAGCAAGGCGGTGCAAAAGGGAATCTCGCAGCCCGCATTGGCCGCAGGTTCCTTGGCATTGTCTGCAGACTCTGCGGCGGGTTTTCTCAAGACAAGCAGCACAATGAGAGCGGCGGCGGCATTCAAACAGGCAGCGATGCGCGTGGTGCCGCTCATGCCGAAGCTGCCGAGCAGCCAGTCTGCGGCGATGAAGGCTCCGAGCGCAGCGCCGAGCGTGTTCACAAAGTAGAGGCGGCTGACGCTTTGACCCACGTGCGCAGTGTCACGCACCTGATGCGCCACCAGGAGAGGTAGCGTAGCCCCCATGAGCAGGGTGGGCAGAAACACGAGCAGGAAAACCAGAGCGCCGGTGGTGAGGCCATGGGCTTGCACAGAAGTCATCGCACCGACGGTGTCGAACAACTTCAGCGAAATGAGGCCGTAGGAACCCACGCCGAGTTCCGCGAGACCGAAGAGCAGCACGAGCGGCGCACGCGTCGATTTGGAAATCCAACCACCCGCGATGCTGCCGATGCCCAGCCCCGCTAGAAATGCCGCCACCACCATCGCCACGGATTCGACATTGCTGCCGTAGATCGTCAGCAACGCACGCTGCCAAACAAGCTGGTAAATCAGCGCCGAAATGCCCGAGAGAATAAAAACGCCATGCAGGATGATGGCGTGCAGACGGCGTGACATAGGATCACTCGAAGCCGTTGGCGCGCAGGAAGGTCAGGCTGTTGGGAATTTGTTCCTGTGATGAGGGGGACTCATCTTCAATGAAGTAGTGTGCAACGCCGTTCTTGCGAGCGGCGGCAAAGATGGCTTTCCAGTCCATCTGGCCGGTGCCGAGCGTGACGTCATTGGCCACATCCGTCTTGCCGGTTAGGAAGCCGGTGGCCACGCCTTTCTTCAAATCCTTGAGATGCATGAGCTTCCAGCGGCCGCTGTACTGGTTCAGCAGCTTCACCGGATCCTGACCCGGGAAGATGATCCACAGCACGTCCATCTCCATGGAGACAAACTCGGGCTTGGTCTCGCGAAGGAAAAGATCGAGCAGCGTGCCGTCTCCATAAGGTTCGAACTCGAAGCCGTGTGCATGATAGAACATCGTGATGCCTTCCTTTGCCAGAGCTTCACCGGCCTTGTTGAAAACGGCGATCGCATCGCGGCACTCCGCTTCGTCAAAGCTGTCCTTGTGGTCGATCCAGGCGCAACCGGCGTACTTGAGGCCGAGGGTTTTAGCTTCCTTTACCACGTTGTCGAGATCGTTCTTGTACCGGGCATACGGGAAGTGGCTGCTGACAGCTTTAAGGCCGCGCTGTTCGAGTTCGGCTTTGAACTGCTCGGCGGTAAGATCATAAGTGCCGGCGAGTTCGACCTCCTTGATGCCAAACTCCTTCACACGATCCAGCGTCCACGGCACGCCACGCAGCTTGAACTGGCTGCGCAGGCTGTAGAGCTGCAAACCGGCGGCGTTCGGTGCATCGGCGGCGAAGACTTGGGCCGTGAGGGCAAGGGCGAGGAAAAGGGAAGTGAATTTCATGACTGGAGAGGAGGATTCTTGAGGATTGAAGGTGAGAATGTCACGCAAGAACTTCACGCCCGCCGGATCGCTGCAGCGAAGGCGCCATCCATCTGATCCTCTGGCGGAAAGCTGTGGCGGGTGGTGACGAGTTCGTAACCGGGAGTGGATTCGAGAACTCTGGCAACGAGTTGTTCGTTCTCTGCTGGCTCGATGCTGCAGGTGCTGTAAACGAGGATGCCGCCGGGCTTGAGCACACGCAGGCAATTTTTGAGCAACTGCGTCTGCGTTTCCACCTGCGCGGTGATGTCGGCGGGCGTTAAACGCCAGCGCACATCGACCCTGCGGCGCATAACGCCGGTGTTGGAGCAGGGGACATCGAGCAAAATGCGGTCAAATCCGGCCTTGGCGAATTCAGGGATGTGTGGGTCTGCCCAGTCGTGCTGTTCAATAAGGGCGTTGGTGACGTGAAGGCGGTGCAAATTTCCTTCCAAGCGGCGCAGGCGGCCCGGGGCGACATCGCAGGCGATGATCTCGCCGGTATTTTCCATGAGCTGGGCCAGCAGGGCGGTTTTGCCACCGGGGGCGGCGCAGGCATCCAGGACGCGGTGGCCAGGCTGGGGGGCGAGCAGGCGGGGGGCCATGGCGGTGC